>Ga0102928_1002607_pt1 | contig 10738 bp, 10 predicted proteins | sample SalPonR1_B_D1_MG_FD_78504 | JGI IMG/M metagenome (GOLD analysis project Ga0102928, IMG submission 78504) | Salt pond soil microbial communities from South San Francisco under conditions of wetland restoration - Salt Pond MetaG R1_B_D1_MG | ecosystem: Environmental > Aquatic > Marine > Intertidal...
AATGTTGCAGGAAATGCAGTCTGTGATAAAGGGTTGGTCATTGACCTATCTTCCATGAAAGGTATTTATGTTGATCCCGATGCGCGTACTGCTCGCGTCCAGCCCGGTGCAGACTGGGGGGACCTCGACAGAGAAACACAGCTTCACGGACTGGTCACCCCTGGCGGCCAAGTCTCCATGACCGGTGTGGCAGGCCTCACTCTGGGTGGAGGAATGGGTTATTTGCGACGTAAGTGGGGACTCTCATGCGACAATCTGCTCTCGGTTGAGGTAGTAACTGCTGATGGCAGAGTTATTACTGCCAGCGAGGATGAAAACGAAGACCTTTTTTGGGCGATTCGTGGAGGCGGTGGAAATTTTGGTATAGTTACCTCTTTTGAATTTCGTCTGTACCCGCTTGGTCCTGAAATCTATGGAGCCCTTACCATATATCCTTTTGATGATGCATCTTCTGTGCTTCGAAAATGGCGAGACTTTGCTCTTAATGCACCGGAAGAAGTAACCTGCGATGCCTATATCTGGGGCATGCCACCGCTGCCGGATGTGCCCCCTGAAATGCATTGGGCGCCGGTAGTAATTATTGCCGGAATGTATGCCGGGCCTGTGGATAAAGGAGAACAACTATTTCAACCGGTTTCGGAAATGGGTACCCCTATTGAAGATATGAGCGGCCCGCAGCCGTATGTAGAAATGCAAAGTGATTTGGATCCGCTGTTTGCGGATGGACAACTCTATTATTGGAAATCACTCTTTGCTGATACCATGAGTGACGAAGTGATCGATAAAATTGTGGAGCACGCTGCTGAAAAACCCTCGAAGCAATGTCTTTTCGCACTTCGCATCCTGGGTGGCGCAATGCGAAGAGTACCCGAAGAAGCGACCGCCTATGGTAACCGTGATGCCATGTTTAATATCAGTATCGATAATACCTGGCAAAACCCCGAAAAAAACGATGAAATGATTGCATGGACCCGAAAAGTGTGGGGCAATCTTCATGACCAGACATCCGGAGGGGTCTATATTAACTTTGCCGGGTTCGGAGAAGAAAAAGAAACACTGACACAAGCGGCCTACGGACGAAATTATGAACGGCTGCAGCAGGTGAAAGCTGCATACGATCCGGAAAATTTCTTCTGTACAAACCAGAATATCACGCCGGCTTGAAAAGTTTAATTGAACATAGGTTAAATCAGAAATGATCAAACTATTATGATTTATTCAAATACACTATACACACACATTACAGTATTGCTCATCACAATAATAGCATTAACCGGTATGCTGATGGCCACAGGTTGTGATGATGACAACCCCACTGAACCTGAAGATGAGGCGCTTGAAGGCGCTGAGGTTGTCATCGATCCTCAGGAAGCCACATTTGAAGTTAATGAAGAGTTAAACTTTTCTGCATTCGTGATCTCTGCGTCTGGAGATACAATAAATGATGAATTGAATGTTGAATGGAATTGGTACTCCAGCGACACCGATGTGTTCACCGTGCAAAGTAATGGCACAGCTACAGGACATAATCCAGGAGAAGCATTTTGCATTGTTGAAGCCTCTACAACAAACAGCAAAATAGTTGCAAAACGGGTGCCCATTGGGTTGGACTCCGCCCGCGTCTTTCTTTTTTAATAAAAAAAGAATGTAGTTATGGCAGATTCACAAACAATCAAAAAAGCATTTCAGCGAAATAAAAAGGCCCTGGAAAAGCGGCCTTCAATCGGGCAAAGTACTGCTGTTACAAAAGTCCGGGTGCGTGACGGAACCACTTGCGAAATCACTGCCAGTGGGAAAAAACTGATTTGTGACATAGGCACAGCAGAGGGCGGAAACGATGCCGGCCCGGGGCCCGGAATTCTCGAACGTGGCGCTCTCGGTAGTTGTCTGGCAATTGGATATGCAACATGGGCCGCACATTTGGAGATTCCCATCGATAATATTGAGGTTGATATCGAGTCCGATTTTGACGCCCGCGGACAGTTTGGGTTGGGTGAAGATTCACCCGGCTTTAAAGAGCTTCGATATAACGTCTTCATCGAGAGTTCGGCTTCGGAAGACAATATCAGGGAATTGATCAAAAAAGCGGATGCCCACAGTCCCGTTCTGGATGATTTTAGGCGACCGATCCCACTCAAACGAGAGATTAATATCAAATCAAAAGAGATAACACCATGAAATCGAATATATGTCCATGTTCAAAGATTCCATTTAAGTCCGAACCTGAACGAAAGAAGCTATATGGATAACGCAAATCAAATACTCATTATAGGAGGCATGTTCATTCTAACCTATGGTTTTTTGCTTGGAATTCCGATGGCACTGGCACGGGAGAAAGCTTCAAGAGCACCGCGGTACCTGTTAGCTGCGCACCTCGCAGCGCTAATTCAGGGTGGCATGCTTTTGGCTTTAACAATTGCATTTGATTTTTCAATGCTTGCATCTTGGATTGAGACGATTGCTGCCTCACTCTTTGTTGGTGGTGTAGTCTTATTCGACCTCGGGCTCACGCTCAACTGGCTTCAATGTGTTGAAGATGCATTCGGAGAGAAATCAATTGGATACAAAATTTCGTCTGCCGGAACACCGCTTATTCTTATCAGTGCCGGAATCCTTGTATATGCTGTGCTTGCAGCACTTTAAGATTATAAACCATGCACAATCAATAATTCTAGAGTCAAAATTCAACATTAATTGTTATGAAACCCGAACTGCAGCGACGAATACAACGCTATGGCTGGGACAAAGCCTCAACCTACTACGAGACCGGCTGGCAAGAACAACTCTGGCCAGCCCAGGAAAGTCTTTTGGCTGAAGCAGATCCGCAATCTGGCGAAACCGTACTGGATATTTCTTGTGGCACCGGGTTGGTTACCATTCCAATGGCCGAGATCATTCAACCTGACGGGATGGTTACAGGAATTGATCTTTCGGAGGGCATGATTGATGAAGTCCGTTCCAGGGTAAACCAACGGGATATTGGAAATATCGCTCTCAAGAATATGAATGCCGAAAACCTCGATTTTCTGAATAATACATTCGATCTGGGCATTTGCTCATTGGGATTAATGTACTATCCTCATCCTGAAAAAGCGTTGGGTGAAATGTTCAGGGTGTTAAAACCAGGCGGACGGGCAGTGGCTTTGGTTTGGGGAGAAAGAAAGAAATGTGGATGGGCAGAAATTTTTCCCATCACAGACCGGCGGGTAAAGTCGGAAGTTTGTCCGTTATTTTTTCAGTTGGGACGTGGTGGTCTGCTTTCTGAAGCTTTCAAAAAAGCGGGGTTTCAAGAGATCACTTCCAACCGTTTTTCCTATGATTTGCACTTCCATGATGCTGAACAAGCCTGCACTGCCGCTTTTTTGGGAGGGGCTGTTGCCCTCGCCTATCGAAAGTTTGATGACCAGACCAAGAAAGAAGTACAGCGTGAATATCTGGATTCAATTGAGCCTTTCAGAGACATAAAGAGCTACGACGTTCCCGGAGAATTTGTGATTGCAAAAGGAATAAAACGCCAAAATAAATCCATGTAGAACGGAATGCTTTTTAGACCATCAGAAAGCAATAAATTAATCACTCTTAATTAAAATGGACTTTATACTATGAAATCACAAAGCGCAGAACCCGTGCAAAAACGACAGCAACCCTTACAGGAACACTATAAAGAAAGTCCTGAAGACGCAATGATTACTGACCGGGCGATTACCACAGGCTACGATCTGAATGATCCGTGGCACGGACGCATAAAGCCGGGCAGTATAGATCATGGAGTAGCATGGAAGTTTGGCGTTCATCGCGCGGTGGGTGGTTATCACGATGCGCCCAATCCCGGGGATATGCTATGTGCGGCACTGGCGACCTGCCTGGATTCGACCATCCGTTTGATTGCAAACCGCATGCATATTACTCTGAAAAAGCTGGAGGTGGAAGTGACCGCAAACGTTGATGTGCGCGGTACACTGGTGGTTGACCGGGACGTACCCGTTGGCTTTCAATCCATGCAGTGTAATGTAGATATTCGGGCTGAGGACGAATTCGATCCTAAAAAAATAGAGAAATTGCTTCGCCATGCAGAATACAGCTGTGTAAATTTACAGACCTTAAAGGCAGGACTTGAGATACAAACAAACCATGTAATAAACGGTTATGGTCAGGTTTAACCATCCTGCTTACGTTGGATGACGTTTAAAAATGCTCATTTCCTCTTAGATTATCCTCTAATGGAGAACACAATAAGGTGGTTGATGAATTGTGGCTGATGGAAAATGCAAAACGCAAAAAAGATATAGTGAAAAGTGGCCTGCTTATGAAATAGTCGGACTCTGACTGGAGCCCGACACTCTTTGAGAACCTATTTCATTTGTCTTTTTAACCTTTCACTTTTTCACTCTATTTTAATCTGCCCACTCACTTACATCATTAAAAACTTCAGCAAACTCTATTTTCTCACCGTCATCTGATACAGTCGCTTCAAATTCCATGTTTTTTGAATCATCCTCGCGCTGAATAAGCTGCTTGGCAAGCTGATTCACAATCTGCGTTTGGATCACTCTTTTTAACGGCCGCGCACCATAAACAGGATCGAATCCACGAACGGCAAGCCAGTCTTTTACCGCATCAGAAACCGAAAGTGTCACCCGGTTTTTACCAAGTAATTTTTCGACTCTTCGAAGCTGAATATCCACAATTTGACGGATATGTCGCTGGTCGAGCGGATGGAAGATCACGACATCATCGATCCGATTGAGAAACTCGGGTCGTATCGTCTTTCGGAGCTGCTCCAGAAGCCTGTCCTGCAGTTTTCTGTAGGTACTTTCATCCATCTCGCCCTTGCTCTTCTCAATCTCTTCTGAAATAAGGTGCGAACCGATGTTGCTGGTCATGATAATTATGGTGTTGGTAAAATCAACCGTTACGCCTTTATTATCGGTCAGTCGGCCATCATCCAGCACCTGCAAAAGAATATTGAACGCATCTGGGTGTGCTTTTTCTATCTCGTCCAGCAGTACCACTGAGTAGGGCTTTCTGCGAACAGATTCAGTGAGCTGGCCCCCTTCATCATATCCAACGTATCCGGGAGGTGCACCAATTAACCGGCTTACACTATGTTTCTCCATATACTCACTCATATCAATGCGAATCATGGCATCTTCGTCATTAAACAGAAAATCTGCAAGCGACCGTGCCAACTCCGTTTTACCCACACCGGTAGAACCCAGAAACATAAACGAACCGATAGGGCGCTGACCATTCTGCAATCCGGCACGGGCGCGTCTTACGGCGTCAGATACGGCTTCAATTGCCTGATCCTGCCCAATCACCCGTTTATGGAGTTCTTCCTCAAGCATCAATAGTTTTTGACGCTCGCTGGAAAGCATTTTGGTAACAGGGATTCCTGTCCATTTCGACACAATATCGGCAATCTCCTCGGCTTCAACCTGCTCTTTCAGGAGTGAACGGCCTTCCTGAACATCATCCAGCTCGGCTTTTGTACGTTCAAGATCTTTCTCGAGCTGCGAAATAGTACCGTAGCGCAACTCAGCCACTTTTTCATACTGCCCCTCCCTTTCAGCACGATCGGCTTGATTCCGGGCGGTTTCTATGGCCTGTTTCATTTCGCGTGTTTTTTGGATCAGTCCTTTTTCAAGATCCCACTGAGCCCTCATCGATTTTCTTTTTTCCTCAAGATCTGCCAGCTCTTTCTCGTTGCTTTTGAGTTTAGCCTCATCTTTTTCGCGCTTAAGAGCCTCCCTCTCAATTTCCAGCTGACGAATTTGCCGCTCAATACTGTCGAGCTCTTCGGGCATGGAATCGATTTGAAGGCGTAAACGTGATGCCGCTTCATCAATCAGGTCAATCGCTTTATCCGGCAGAAACCTGTCGGATATATATCTGTGAGACAGTTCAGCTGCTGCAACGATCGCTGCATCGGTAATTCTCACGCCATGGTGTACCTCGTAGCGTTCCTGCAGCCCTCTTAAAATGGAGACTGTATCTTCAATGGTAGGCTCACCCACAAAGACGGTTTGCAACCTGCGTTCAAGGGCTTTGTCTTTTTCAATATATTTGCGGTACTCTGTAAGAGTGGTAGCACCGATAGCGTGCAGCTCACCGCGCGCTAGTGATGGTTTTAGAATATTCGCGGCATCCATAGATCCTTCGGTTGCACCGGCACCAACCAGGGTATGAATCTCATCTATAAAGAGAATCAGCTCACCGTCAGAGTCCATAACCTCCTTCACAACGGCTTTCAGGCGCTCCTCGAACTCCCCCCGAAATTTAGTACCCGCAACCAGTGCACCCATGTCAAGTGCAACTACCTGTTTTGTTTTTAATCCCTCGGGCACATCACCGCGCACGATACGCAATGCAAGGCCCTCGGCAATGGCAGTTTTACCCACACCGGGTTCACCTATCAAAACCGGGTTATTCTTTGTTCTTCTGGATAGAATCTGCATCACCCTGCGAATCTCCTGATCTCGTCCAATCACGGGATCAAGCTTGTTCTTTTCTGCGAGATCATTCAGATTTCTGGCATATTTCTGAAGCGCCTGGTATCGGCTTTCAGCGTTGGGGTCGTCTGCCTTTTGAGTACCGCGAACCTCTTTCAATATTTTTAAAAGCTGGTTTTTGGACACTCCGCGATCCTTCAGAAGCGTACTCGTTTCAGATTTTGTTTGTGTTACTGCAAGCAGGATGTGTTCTGAGCTGATGTATTCGTCAGACAGAGCATCAGCCTCTTTCTGGGCAGTATCAAAGAGCTCTTTGGTTTGATTGGAAAGATACTGACCCGAAACCGAAGCCCCCTTCACAATGGGAAAACGTTTGATGATTTTATCGATCTCAGATATCAGTCCGGGAACTGAAACTCCCAGCTTTTTCAGCACGCCAACAGTGACGTTTTCTGAATCGGTGAGCAGTGCTTTTAAAATATGGGCCGGTTCTACCGCCTGGTGATTCTCGTTCTGAGCAAGTTCCAGTGCCGCCTGTACGGCTTCCTGGGCTTTGATCGTAAATTTATTGAAGTTCATCATAATAGTATTGTGTTTATTTTATTATGATGATTTGCTAAAACCGTACCTCAACGGTTTTCACTGTCGGATTTGCAGAAAGCGTTTATAGAGAAACCATAATTGCAGATTTTACACTGAAAGCTGTCAGAGTTCTGCCGATTTCGTATTCTTTAAAAATGGATTGGCAGATTCGATGGGGCTTTTGATCGGATATTTGCTTCACCCGGGAGCCATCTGACAATCAGATTTAAAAAGATGTTTAGAAAGTTTGGTTTGGCTGTATGCTTGTCAGGGCTGTAATAAGTGTTGTTGACCGACTCGTTTAAACATTCAGAAAGTGGTTCTTTCGAGCGGCTGTTCATTTCCAGAGTGCTTTCAACACACTCTCGGTTTTCGAATTTAAATTTTCGGTTTTTATCTAAGGTTTGAATCATTTCCGTGACCTCATGTCGGCTGAATTTTATGTACTCATCAAAAAAATCGGTTATCTTTATGAGGGCAATGTTGTTCAGAAACTTTTTCGGGGTTTTATTCATGGTTTGATTCGTTTTCTGATCTCTTCTCTCAACAGTTTGTACTCCTTCCATTACATCTAAGAATTTCATAATGCCTCATTTGGTCTTTGAAAACTTTCAGTCTGTTGAGGTACCGTTCTCTTATAATTGCATTTTTTAGCTGAAATAAGAAAATCCGGCTGATTCTTTGAAAAATGATAGAATCAACCGGATTTGGATGTTGGTTTACAGCTTATTTAAGCCGCTCCATAGGTTAGCACATCACACGTCAGAATATGTATCCTGATGTAATGTATAGGATTAATTGAGGTTTGAAGTAAACTGATCAGACTGCACCTTTTCCTGTAAATAGAAAAAGATTTCGTTCTGATTCTTGTGGTCTACCATTGCCAGCAAATCTTCCGGAGACTTAAACTGCGACTGGTTCTTATAGTATGCAAGAGCCAGGTACGCTTTATATCGTACGGAGTGTGTATTTGCTTCAAGGGCAACCTTGTTGAGTCGTTCTTCTACTTTGTCCGATGTAAAATCGGGATATACCACTTTGTAATTAACGGCATTAAAGATAGAAGATTCAACCACTCCCTGTACATCTGATGAGAGGCCAAAAACAAGGCCTTTTTCAAATTTATTAAAGAGTGCGTTTTTATCACCAAATTGTGCAAATACTGTGCTATCGTCTTCTGCGAATGCAGCAGCTTCACTGTTAACAGTCATAAAAAGACCGGCTAGTGAAATAGTGATTACAGTAATTACAACGTTAAGTGCTTTCATTGTGTGTTGTATTAGTTGCGATTGTTAATTTGCACTGATGCTTTATCAGTACATGCATAATGTAGGCACCTTTTTACGCGTCAAACAAGGGTTTGAACAACCATTAAATCTAACTCAGCATATATTTTTATGACATAATTACATCTATTTTTGATGGAAGCCCTTTTAATTTTTCCTGCTTAACATTATCGTAACACTGTTTTTATGTGACATTTAAGACAACCCACTCCACAAACCAGAAAAGCCCTTACATCACCTGTTTTTCCCGAAAGCGCTTTTAAGCTTTTTAAGTCCTAAACTGACATAAAAACATAGTTATTTTCTAAAAACAGAGTTTGAAAAGCGCTTCGATTTTTGATTATTTGCAACTATGACAGACTCATTAACAATTTCTTAACCTCGTTTTGAGAGTAAATGAGAACAAGCAGAGATTTTTTAACCAAAATATTCGGATATGGAGACACAAATAACCATTCAAGGAACAAGTATTGAACTTCGTAAAGGAGATATCACTGCTCAGAAGGATATGCAAGCAATCGTAAATGCCGCGAATGCGAAACTCATAACCGGAGGTGGCGTAGCCGGAGCCATCCACAAGAAAGGAGATCCTGAGTTGTCTCAGGAAACCCGAAAATTTGCACCCATAAAACCAGGTGAGGCTGTGCTCACATCAGCCCCTAATCTGCCCAACAGTTACATTATTCACTGCTTGGGCCCTGTTTACGGGGTAGATGAGCCTTCTGATAAACTTTTAGAGAGATGCTATAGCCATGCTCTTAAAATAGCCACTGAAAACAGAATTGAATCTGTAGCCTTCCCGGCTATTTCCACAGGAGCTTTCGGATACCCGACAGAAGAAGCAGCAGAAATTGCTCTGTCGCTATTTAAACAGAGCGTGCCATCTCTTAATCTTGTAAAACGGATAAGAATGGTGTTATGGAATGATCATGACTATAATATTCACTCCACTGTTTTTAAAAAGATCTTTGGCTGACTATACTTTAGTCACCATAAATCTCATTCAATACACCGGCCATGCGAACTCCGGCTTTGAGCAGTCGTTCAAAAAGTAGATCTCTATTTTCGTACCGATACTCATAGCCTAATCGTAAGTCATCCGGCAGGTCGTATGTCTGGTTTCTGTACGACATCGACTCATAAGCCCAGTCACGCACCGAGTCTTGTTGCCAATTAGACACTTTTTCCGGTGTTGCACGTAACAGAAGTATTTCGGCGAACTCGCTGTAACTTAAATCCATAGACATCAGCATATCGGTATCCCATACTCGATGCAGATTGGAGTTTTCTCCCATCCACTGTACCCGTACATCGTTACCGCCGCGGTCATCACCATTTCCCACGTGCATGGGTTGATGAATATCACCAATCATATGCATCACCATTTTTAGCTTTTCTCTCTCTTCAACGTCACTCAGCTCTCCACTTTTTAAATCTTCAATAAAGGTTTCAAGCACCCGGATGATATCTCCGTCCTCCTCCTGCTCAAAATCCTCGTAACTCATTCCATCGGGAATGGTGGTCCAGTGCCAGGTTGCTGTGTAATCGTAGGCAGGATCTGACCGAATATCATCCATCCAAACGGTTGCCAGCTGCATAGACGTAGTGCCTAAAATCTCCTTCACCCTCTTTTCCGCTTCGTCGGTTAAATAATGCTCTGCAATTTCTCCGGTAACATAGTGGCCAACCTGGCCCCATCTCTCAGAATCTGAATGAATTCCGTTAGCAGGTGCTGAAAATGTAAACAGAATCAGTGCGAATAGAACGTTCATATAGCGTATTTCAGTAATTTTTTTTTGTTGAAAATAAAAATACCACAGCTTCTACTGTAATGAAACCGAACAGTCTCAGAAAATTGATAATTCTTGGTTTTATTTTATCAGTTTTCCTGAAGAGACCTGAGCTCTTCAAACAGCTCTCTCTCTTTTGATGAAATATTCTGAGGAAGTGACAATTCCGTTTTCACATAATAGTCCCCCCTATCAGAACCGTTTTTCATTGATGGCAGCCCCCGACCTTTCAGCCGGAATGTCGATCCATTTTTGGTCTGCTCAGGGATCGTCAGTTTTACTTTTCCATCAAGTGTTTCAACGGTAATGCTACCACCAAGAATAGCCGTATAAATATCAAGCGGAACCGTTTGATAGATATCTTTTCCTCTTCTCTCGAACTCTTTACCCTCTTTAATATGAACCTTAAGGTAGAGGTCTCCCTTTGGACCACCGGGTCCAACAGCGTGCCCTTTCCCTTTCAATTTTAATTTTTTGCCATCTTCCAGGCCGGCGGGTATTTTAACCTTTACTTTTTCTCCGTTCACCCGAAACTGCTTTGTTGCACCTTTCAGAACATCTTTCAGTGTAACATCGATATTGGCTACGGTATCGCGCTGCTGGTGCTGTTCGGGGTTTTGGGCTCTGC
>Ga0102928_1002613_pt1 | contig 10725 bp, 7 predicted proteins | sample SalPonR1_B_D1_MG_FD_78504 | JGI IMG/M metagenome (GOLD analysis project Ga0102928, IMG submission 78504) | Salt pond soil microbial communities from South San Francisco under conditions of wetland restoration - Salt Pond MetaG R1_B_D1_MG | ecosystem: Environmental > Aquatic > Marine > Intertidal...
AAATAGTCTGCGCTTTAGTCTTCAATTCATCTAAACTACTATCATTATATACGATATAGTCAGCCAGATGGGTCAATTTTTTAAAGTCAGGTTGCTTTTTGATCCTGTTTTTGACTTTTTTTTGATCAGACTTATCTCTGTTTGCCGTTCTCTCAACCCTTGTGTTCTCATCTGCAAGAATTAATATTACATAATCCAGATCTTCAGGTCGGCCATTGTTAAGTAGAATTGCGGCCTCTTTGGCAAAAATATCTACTCCTTCCTGTTCTTTTTGATCCACAATTTTAGCCGTTTCTTTCCATAAAACCGGGTGTACGATCTCATTCAATTCCTCTACTCTTCCATTTTCAAAAGCTTCCCTGGCAAGGTATGAGCGGTTTAATTCACCATCTTCAGTATAGGCTTCATCCCCGAATCTTTCGATTATCGCATTTCTAAGATCTTTGTCATTAGCCATAAGCTTCTTTGCAAAGTCATCAGCATAAAGAACAAATGCCCCTAGTTTCTCCCATTCCCTGCAAAAAGTGGTTTTACCTGATCCGATTCCCCCCGTTATTCCAACCTTGATCATGATTTCGGATCTTTAAGATTAGTCTTCCACTTCCTGCAAAAGATAAGCTTTGATGAATTCATCAAGATCACCATCCATAACTCCATCCACATCACTGGTTTCGTAATTGGTTCGGTGGTCTTTCACACGCTGGTCATCAAATACGTAACTACGGATCTGTGACCCCCATTCGTTCTTGCTCTTTGACCCTTCAAGTCGGGCTTTTTCGGCTTCTCTGATTTCCTTCTCCAGTTCATAGATCCGGGATTTCAGAAGCACCATGGCTTTTTCCCTGTTTTGAAGCTGCGAACGTTCCTGCTGGCATTCTGCCACTACGCGTTCAGTACTTCCGTCAGATAACTCTCCTTCCCAGATCAACCGAACTCCGGTCTCAACCTTATTCACATTCTGTCCACCGGCTCCACTCGAGTGAAATCGTTGTAATTCTACCTCACTTTCATTGATATCCACTTCAATGGTATCGTCAATCAAAGGAGCAACAAAAACTGAACAAAAAGAGGTATGTCTTCTGGCATTACTGTCAAAGGGTGAAACCCGGACAAGCCGATGCACACCACTTTCTGCTTTAAGGAAACCATAGGCATTATCTCCGGATACCTCAATAGTGGCACTTTTCAGACCGGCAACATCGCCATCCTGGTAATCCACAACGGAAACCTTGAATCCAGATTTATCAGCCCAGCGGGTATACATCCGATAAAGCATTTGTCCCCAATCCTGACTTTCTGTTCCGCCTGCCCCGGGATTGAAAGTTACAATAGCATCACGGTGATCATCTTCACCACTAAGCATATTGCGAAGTTCCATTTCTTCCAGAGCTTTTTCAAGCTTTTTATACTCAGAATCCAGGTCACTGTCTACATCCTCACCCATTTCCTGAAATTCCAGGAAAACATTGATGCTTTCTCTGAGATCATTGAGTTTGTCCCAGCCTTCAACCAGACCTTTTTCATGATCTAGCTCCTTCATTATGGATTGAGCCTTTGACGGGTCATTCCAAAAATCAGGGTTCTGGGTTTGCTCAGTAAGTTCTATTATTCTGACTTTTCTTTTTTCGTAGTCAAAGATACCCCCTGAGCGCGTCAATACGCTCATAGAGTTCGTTTAAGCGATCTGTGTTTATTGCCATCTGTTATTTTAGATCAAATATTATCTGCGAGTAAGCAATGCACCCAATACCAATCCGGCCACGAAAGCTACTCCGAGTCCTTGCTCGGGATGCCTTCTTACATATCGACGGGCATTTCTGTACTCATGTTTAAGTTCTCTTTCTAAACCATCTCGTTCATACTTAAGCCTGTTTAGTAAGGCATCGTATGTTTCTTCAGCCTTGTTTTGCAGGGCTTCAGTGGTATCATAGATGGTTTCTTCTATATCTTGTCGTGCTTTGGAATTCTTTTTTGTAGTAGCCATAATTCCTCCTTTTTAAGTTACTTTAAAATACAAAATAGCTGCCAAAAAGTGTAAGCAGAGTTGATCGATTTCCTGAATATTCGGAATCTGATTCAATACCGCTATTCATCGGCAACCAACTGATCTTTATACTGTAACTCGTATAGTTTTTTGTAGATCCCATCCTCTTTCAGAATAAGCTCCTGATGGCTTCCAACTTCCCTGATCACCCCTTTATGCATAACAAGGATCTTATCCACATGCTGAATGGTGGAGAGCCTGTGAGCTACTACTATGGAGGTTCTTCCCTGCATCATTAAACGACTCGATTCAGTAACCAATGCTTCCGTTTCTGAATCAACACTCGAAGTGGCTTCATCAAGCACAAGGATCTCTGGATTATAAACCAGTGCACGAACAAAACAAATAAGTTGTCTCTGTCCCATTGAAAGTGAGGCTCCCCTTTCCTTCAATACATAATCATAGCTACCGGGTAATTTTTCAATAAATCGGTGAGCCTCAACTTTATGAGCAGCATCTATAACCTGATATTTCGAAATATCCGGGTGCCCAAGGGTGATATTATCCAATATAGTGCCTGAGAATAGCGCGTTATCTTGTAACACCAGACCAAAATGGGAACGCAGATCTTTTAATGTAAGATCTCGAATATCGACCCCATCTATTTTGATACTTCCTTTTTCAATATCATAAAACCTAAGTAATAAGTTGATGATGGTGGTCTTTCCGGCTCCGGTTGCACCAACTATCGCAATATCTTCACCCGGCTCGGCTGTGAATGAAATGTCTTTGAGTACATAATCCTCTCCTTCATTATACTTAAACCAAACATTTTGAAACTCGATCTTACCCTGCGGGTTATTGATCGTCTTAGGATCATCGGTTTCCATTACCTCGGTCTCAGTATCCAAAACCCCAAATATTCGTTCTGAGGATGCCAACGCAGACTGCAGTGTATTAAATTTTTCTGACAAGCCTTGAATTGGCCTGAAGAATTGTCGGGCGTACTGAATGAAAGCAAGTAATACACCAAATGTAACCCCATCCATTAATGCCCTGGCTCCACCATACCAAACGATAAGTGCCATTGCAAGGCTGGCTGTGATCTCCACGATCGGCCAGAATATGGCAAAGTAGAATATCGTATCAATATAGGCGTCGCGGTGACCGGCATTGATCTTTTCAAATTTTTCGCGCTGCTTTTTCTCTCTGTTAAATAGCTGAACTACATCGATACCATTAATGTGTTCCTGAACAAATGAATTGAGCTGAGCGATCTTGTCACGTACTTCTAAAAAAGTAACCCTTACCTTCGCTTTAAACCAGAACGTAGCATAAAACAGGATCGGAAGAACCGTCAGTGTTACTACACTCAATTCCCAATTCATGCTGAACATGAAATACAGTATGAATATGATCCTGAACATATCACCAATGATCGCAACTACACCATCTGATAGTAATTCACTTAAAGCCTCAATATCACTGGTTGTTCTTGTAATAAGTTTTCCAATGGGGTTCTTGTCAAAGAATTGGACGTTAAGTGACTGGATCTTTTTAAAAACCGTATTTCTGAGCGAAAAGAGAGCGTTTTGCCCAAACCATCGTGTGATATACGTATTGAATACAAGCAGGATGAACTCACCAAGCAAGGCTCCTGCAAGTAAGGTTATGATCCACCATAGCCCTTCAAAATCATCTGTTGCAATATATTCATCAACAGCGATCTGTGTTAGTTTTGGACGTATCGTACCAAGATAAGAGGCAGATAAGGTCAGCCCAATAGCTAACAGTATGAACCATTTATACGGTTTTAGAAAAAAATAAAGCCGCCGAATCAGAGTGGTATCGACGGCTTTAGAATCTTGAGTGTTACTCACTTATATATTTCATTAAAATCTGTCAAAATCATCATAGGATGATCTTGGAGTAATATTACGGTGTGATGAATCAGAATCTGAGTCATCTTTTTTATCTTTTATCTTAGCACTGTATGTGCTACTGCCGTATGTCTTACGTTTATATTTACTGCTTCCGCGACTGTCAGAACGGTTTGAACTACTGCTACGGTTCCCGCGGTAATTACTTTTACCTCTGTTTGGGCCTCCTTTTCTGGACCGGAACTTCTTCTTGCCGCCCTTGTGGTTCTTCTTACCCTTGTAATTCTTTCCACCAGACTTATCATCCAATTCGTTGATCTCAACCTTTGGTGTGATGATACCTCTTTCGTGCATCGGATCTGTGAAAATTGGACGAAGTTCATTTGCCAGCCATGCAGGGTAGAATCCTTCTCTTGCTTCCTTAAGCAAGTCATGGGCATTGGTATACCTGGCTGAGAAGTGTCCGATCACCAATAGCTTGGTTTGGGCTTCAGTTGCAACACGAGCTGCATCAGAAGTAGACGAATGTCCGGTTTCACTGGCCTTATCATCAAGGTCATTTCCAAAAGTAGCCTCGTGATAAAGAATATTGGTATTCATAGCTAGTTTAACAGCATTTGGCGTATATTCCGTATCTGTTACATAGGCAAAACTGTCACCGGGACGAGGATGTCCAACAATATCCGATGATTTAACAACGGAACCATCATCGAGAGTAACATCATTACCGGCTTTGAGCTCTTTGTACTGCTCATCTTTGGAAATTCCCATTTTTTCTGCTTTTTCAGCATCCACTTTACCGGGTTTATCTTTTTCCTGGAAGCGATATCCAACGCAGAACTTGGTATGCTTTAACGGGCGGGCTTCCACATAAAATTCTTCATCATCCATTACTTGATCTACATCGATATCATCTTTGATCTCGTGAAAGATGATCTCATAATTTGGCTGAATATCAGCAAATTTAAGATTCCACTCTACATACTCCTTAATGCCAACCGGACCGGTTATGGTCAATGGTTTTTCGCGACGTTGCAACTGAAGTGTCGCTAATAATCCCAGTAAACCTGAAAAATGGTCCACATCGAAATGAGTAATAAAGATACCTTCGATCTTTGATCTCTTAATTCCCGCTTGCAACATCCGCATTTGAGCATTTTCACCACAGTCAAACAGAAAGACACTTCCTTCTCTCCATAATGCGACTGACGGTAAATGCCTAACGGCTGTTGGCGTTGCCGACGCTACTCCTAATGGTACTACAATCATTTTTAATTCTCCCGTGAGATATGATTTTTTGGGGCTTTGCTTTCAAACAATTGGCCCTGTTTGTTTTATTGTTTTAGATTTCTGCCAATTCTTGTTCAAGTATCTGCTTATTGTACATGGCTGTATATTTGCCATTCTCGGCTAACAGTTCTTCATGAGTGCCTGTTTCTGTTATTTTCCCATCCTCCAGATAATAGATTCTGTCCGCATCCTTAATTGTAGATATGCGGTGACTAATCATTATAGTTGTCCTTCCGCTAAGCTCTTGTCTTAAATGTTTTAATATTGCATCTTCAGTCTTTGTATCTACCGCACTTAATGAATCATCAAAGATCAATATTCTAGGGTCTTTGATCAGTGCTCTTGCAATAGCAGTCCTTTGTTTTTGTCCTCCTGATAGAGTAATTCCTCTTTCTCCGAGCATAGTCTTAAATTTTTTCTCAAAATCCAAAATATTCTCTTTGACCTGAGCCTTTTCTGCAGCTTCCTCAATGATCTCTTGAGTGGCCTCATCTACTCCAAACGCTATGTTATCTCCGATAGTGTCTGAAAAGAGGAATGTTTCCTGAGGGACAAACCCGATGGACTCCCTTAATTTTTCCAGAGACCAATTCTTGAGGTCATGCCCATCTAGTAAAACCTTTCCTTCAGTGGGATCGAATAGCCGGGGCATTAGTTGTACCAGAGTTGTTTTACCGGCACCGGTTCTACCAACCAATGCTACATTTTCACCGGCTTTGATCTTAAACGATATATCTCTTAGTACATATTCATCCGAATCCGGATACTTAAAGCTCACATGACGAAACTCAAGTTCACCCTCAACTTCTGCATTTATTTTTTCATCATTGTCTTCAATTTCGATGGGTTCATCCAGAAGTTCTCGTATCCTGTCCCAGGAGGCCAGCGACCGCTGAAACCTGTTTGTTGTGTATCCAAGGGCAGCAACAGGCCATGTCAGATATGCCACGTAAATTAAGAACTCAGCAATATTACCCACTGTAATAGTCCCTTCAATTACCATTTCACCCCCCTTCCAGATCACAATGAGCAGTGAGATACCAATCAAAAAGTTCAAGCCAGGATGAAACATAGATTCGATCATGTCTAGCCTGAGTTTCTTTTTTCTGTAATCTTCACTTTCAACTTCAAACAACTCTTGCTCGTGATCTATCCTGTTAAAGGATTTTATCAATCGCATAGCCGAGAATGTTTCCTTGGCTCGTCCGGCCATTTTAGAGTATTGTTCCTGGATAATCGTGGAGTGAGTATGAATATATCCCGTGATCCAGTATGCAAATATGGATATAAATGGCAAAGGAATTAATGCCCAAAAAGTAAGCTCTGTGTTTACAATGAACATCATGGCTAAAACAAAACCTGCCCTGGTTACAGTATTCACACTATACATGATAACCGGACCATAATAGTCCCTCACCTTACCCACGTCTTCAGTGGCCCTTACATAGATCTCACCGGAGGAGTTTTCAGTGAAATACCTCTGAGGCAGGTCCATCAATTTCTTTACAATATCATTTCTGATATCAAATTCTACCTTTCTTGAGGTTACGATCAGTGTCTGACGCGTTGCAAAAAGCAGGATACCGTATAGAACAACAGTCCCGATAAGCATAAGTGAGTTCTGAGCTAATAAGGCCGACGCTTCGGTATTGAAAAGTGTTTGTACAATACTGTCAGGGATCTGAAAACCGGCATCGGAAAGAGATTCCACCTCATCCATTGTTTCACGTATAAGAACAGGGATCCAGATGAGAAAAAAGTTAGACGCCGTCAAAAACAGAACACCCAATATCATGGTGCCCTTGTATCTCTTCAGGTACTTATTTAATTCTTTTATTGCGCCCAAACCGTTCAAGGAATTTTGGGTTTACGATTTTTATTCTTTTTCAGATAACTGTGCTATCCAGTGTTCGGCTAATCTTAATCCTGACAGGTATGCTGACTCAACAGTATTACCTTTCATATATGACCCAACCAAAGCCAATGGAGGGCCGTTTCCTTTAACTTCCAGAAATTCGTCATTTAAAGAAGTTTTGGCCTGACTGTATCTCCAAAAATGTAGCTGCATCCATTCCGGTTTTGCAACCCATTTACCCAGTATTAAGGCAAGTCGCTCCATCATCTCATTAACAACATGATCTCTACTGTCGATGTGTTTTGATGCAAACTCAGGTGATGAATGTACAACGAAACCTTCATTTCTAAGATCACGTTTTTTTGACTCATATGAAATAAAATTTATGATATCATCATTCACTTTCATCATGCCCCATTCCGGTGGTTCTACTGCTTTGTAAGTCAGCATTAATGCAAACTTAGGTTCATACACTACTTTACCTAACTTCTCAATGATTTGCCTGATGTAAGGATCGTCATCATTCGATCTAAGTAATTCAGCCGTTTGATGAGCAGGAGCTGTGATTATTAAAGCATCTACTGTTTCGGTAAGGCCGGAATCACATTTGACCTCCCAGGTTTTATTTTCACCTGTATCATCAGATGATCGATCCAATCCTGTCACCCTTTCTTCGAACCGAATAACCAAATACTTCCCGAGGAATTTTCCGACTGAATTCATCCCGTCCGGTGCAGTAAATATATCAGTACCTGAATCGATTATTTTCTGATCACCTTTAGATTCCCATTTAATGATATGATCCGTCGACTTTTGTAAGATCTTCTTTTGCAAAAGGCTATCGATGAACTTTCTGAATTCCGGTGACTTTACGGATATGTAGGGCACCCCATGATCGAGCTTCAAATTCTTATCATTTTCACCGTATCGGGTTGCCATACGGCCACCATAGCCCCGACTTTTTTCATAAAAGACAACCTTATGACCGGCCGCTTTCAGTTCGATCCCGGCCGTTAATCCTGCAATCCCGGCCCCTATGATCCCAATTTTCATGAGCTATACTATAGATTCTTATATGATCTGTACGACCAAGTTGGTCTTTTAATCGATTTCATAGAGGGTAACACGAGGTTTAACGGCAGTCTTATCAAGTAATGCCGGCCAGTATGCTACTACATCACTGGCTTTTGGTCGCCCACCTGCAAAACCGGTTACACCACTTGGTCCTGTAAGGATCAATGGCGCTATTTCCATTCCAAATCTGTTCAGATCTTTTTTACTCTTACCGGATAGTGAAACCCTAAGCTGGATCTCGTCAAAATCTTTTTCAAGAGCTTCTTCAGTAACCGGGATTTCTGAGTTACCATTATACCCGATGTATTCGCGGTGGAAGGCATCAAATTCTAGTTCCAGAAGTTCTGCTCTGCTTTTCAGGATCTCTGCACCCTTTACGGCTTTTTTTAGGGCCTCAGGCCAGCAGTAAACCAGGGTAGCTGACAGTTTGAACCCATCATTGTAGCTGGCAGAAACTTTATAGGTTGGTGTATCCGGATGCCCTTTGATACCTGTTATCTTAACCCTGTTCTTTTCGGTCTCTTCCACTTGGATTGATGTAAAATCTGCGATCACATCAGGTGTGATGTATTCAGATGGATCACCGATCTCATAAAGAAGTTGTTCCTTGACCGTCATTTCACTGATCAATCCACCGGTGTTTTCATGCTTTGTGACATAAAAATCACCATTGGGATAAGCTTCTATGATTGGGAAACCGATCTCTGTGAAGTCCTCAACTTTTTCCCAATCAGTGAAATTACCACCCGATACCTGTGCACCACATTCGATAATATGGCCTGCAATTGTACCAACAGCCATTTTATCGAAATCATCTTTTTCCCATCCAAATTCATGGATCATTGGAGCTAAGGTCAGGCCTGTATCAGTCACACGACCGGTAATAATGACATCAGCTCCTGTTCGAAGCGCTTCCACAATTGGCCAACAGCCAAAGTAAACATTGGCACTAAGAAGCTCATCCTTAACCTCAGATATTGGTATGTCGTCATCCATATTATTCAAGGTATGTCCATCCTGTATCAACTCATCGATCTGATCCAGAATATCATCCCCATCTACGACTGCCACTTTAAGGTCTTTATACCCTTTTTCCCTGGCTACTTTAAGGATCTCATCCTTACAAGCCATCGGGTTAACCCCACCGGCATTACTGATCACCTTAATTCCTTCATTTTTTATCTCAGGAAGTACTTGTTCCACTACAGATACAAAATCCCTGGCGTATCCCCACTCAGGATTCCGCATTCGTTGTTTCTGCATTATAGACATGGTGACCTCGGCAAGATAGTCCATCACCAGATAATCAATGGGACCTTTTTTAGCCTGATTTACGGGAGCATTTGGAAGATCACCCCAAAACCCTTGTCCTGACGCAATACGAATAAAATCTTTCATTTAAATACTTATTTATAACAACTTAGATTTGAATTGAATATCGGGATATTTTCACTGCTTGTGAAATAAAAAACCCTGCCGGTTAAAGGAGCAGGGTTTTGTTTAAAACATGTGGTCACATCATATTATTCATTGACAGCATCTCTGTTGAGAAACTCATCATATAATTGAGAATGGCGGCTTTGCATTGGGATCTTATACCCTTTTATGAAAACCTGCTCAATTTGAGTCAATGGTTCAAACGGATCACCGTCAGATATGAATAGGTTGGCCTGTTTGCCTTCCTCCAGAGAACCTATCTTGTCCGCCACACCAAAAAGCTCAGCAGGATTGATGGTTACAGCTTTGAGAGCTTCTTCAGTTCCCATGCCATATGTGGCAGCATAACCTGCTTCAAAGGCCGTGTTCCTGGAATTCTCAGTATCATCAGATACAATAGCTACCTTAACTCCGGCTTCAGCCATCAGGCCCGGATTTTGATAGGGTCGCTGATAATTATCATAATCACGGCTTGGAGTATATAATGTGGTGGTTAATACTCCCATACCTGCTTCTGCTATCTCATCAGCTACTCTCCAGCCTTCGGTAACTCCGGCCAATATGAATTCCATGCTTTCATAATCTTCGGCCCATTCTATGGCATCCAGTATCTCCTGCTCACTATCAGCGGTTATCACAACCGGAACATAACCATTCAATACTTCGCGCATGGCTTCCATCCTTGGATCATGATCAGGTTTAGTTTTACCGGATGGATCGGATTCATAAGCCGACATCATTTCATTATAGAAACGAGCTTTGGCCATAAAATCATTGATCTCTTTGATCTGACGGTCATATTGCTTTTTGATCTCTTCCTCGCTGCGGTTATCCCACCAGCCTCCACCGGTTGATGAAGGAAGATTCATTACCAGGGCTCCACTCTTTTTAACGGCCATAGAGTCCGGAGAATATCCCCAGAGATCCATTACAGCTGCTTTACCTGAGATACTGCCTGATCTTGGTTTTGAGAGTACTGTTGTTACACCACTCACCCTGGTAACAGGGACAGAGGCACTGTGCGGGTTAAAGGCAGTAAAAGCATACATATTTGGATTGAATTGCCCCACTTCAGCATCATCTACCGTTACAGCAACTGCTGAGACTTCAACCAAACCCAGCCCTGACCAACCGTCAATAAAACCGGGATAGATATGCTTTCCTGTTGCATCAAGGCGTTGGTAATCGCCTGTTACACGTATGTT
>Ga0102928_1002616_pt1 | contig 10725 bp, 15 predicted proteins | sample SalPonR1_B_D1_MG_FD_78504 | JGI IMG/M metagenome (GOLD analysis project Ga0102928, IMG submission 78504) | Salt pond soil microbial communities from South San Francisco under conditions of wetland restoration - Salt Pond MetaG R1_B_D1_MG | ecosystem: Environmental > Aquatic > Marine > Intertidal...
AAAAAGATGAAAGAGATCATCAATCTGCGCGATCCCGTCCGCACCGAGATTTGGGATCGCGCCCGCGCCATCCAGCATTACAAAGACCAGAATGAGCCGTTCAAGGTTGAACTGATCGAAGCCATCCCCGGCGACGAGCCCCTGCGCATGTATTGGCACGGGCCGTGGCAAGACCTGTGCCGTGGTCCGCATCTGCAACATACCGGTCAAGTGCCCGCCGACGCGTTCAAGCTGATGTCGGTGGCGGGCGCCTATTGGCGCGGCGATTCCAACCGCCAGATGTTGCAGCGCATTTATGGCGTGGCTTTCGCAAACAAGGAAAAGCTTAAGGATTATCTGCACTTCCTTGAAGAAGCCGAAAAGCGCGACCACCGCAAACTGGGCCGCGAGATGAACCTGTTCCACATGCAGGAAGAAGCACCGGGCCAAATCTTTTGGCACCCCAACGGCTGGAGCATCTACACCACCTTGCAAGACTACATGCGCCGCCAGCAACGCCGCGGCGGCTATGTTGAGGTGAACACCCCGCAAGTCGTTGACCGCAAATTGTGGGAGGCGTCGGGCCATTGGGATAAGTATCAGGAAAACATGTTCATCGTCGAAGTCGACGAAGAACATGCCCGCGAAAAAGCCGTGAACGCGCTGAAACCGATGAACTGCCCATGTCACGTGCAGATTTTCAATCAGGGCCTGAAATCCTATCGCGATCTGCCCTTGCGCATGGCCGAGTTCGGCAGCTGCAACCGTTACGAGCCGTCGGGCGCGCTGCATGGCATCATGCGCGTGCGCGGGTTTACCCAAGACGACGCGCATATTTTCTGCTGCGAGGACCAGATCGCGGCGGAGACCGAGAAATTCATCGGCTTCCTTTCGGAAATCTACCGCGATCTGGGGTTTGAGAAATTTGCCGTCAAATTCTCGGACCGGCCAGAAAAACGCTCCGGCAGTGACGAAGTGTGGGACAAATCCGAAGCGGCCCTGAAATCCGCCACCGAGGCCGCTGGTTGCGAATTTGATCTCAACCCCGGCGAAGGCGCTTTTTATGGCCCCAAGCTGGAGTTTGTTCTGACCGACGCTATTGGCCGTGACTGGCAATGCGGCACCTTGCAGGTGGATTTTGTCCTGCCCGAGCGGCTGGACGCCACCTATATCGCTGAGGACGGCGCAAAGCACCGGCCGGTCATGCTGCACCGTGCCGTATTGGGCAGCTTTGAGCGGTTCATCGGCATCCTGATCGAAGAACATGCTGGAAAACTGCCCTTCTGGATGGCCCCGCGTCAGGTTGTCGTGGCCTCGATCGTGTCGGAAGCGAACGATTATGTGCATCAGGTGGTTGAACAGCTACGCGCCGCCGGTGTCCGGGCCGAGGCCGATATCCGCAACGAAAAGATCAACTACAAAGTCCGCGAACATTCGGTCGGCAAAGTTCCAGTGATCCTCGCCTGTGGCCTGCGCGAGGTCGAAGAAAACACCGTATCCCTGCGCCGATTGGGTGAAAAACAGACCAGCGTGCAGGCGCTAGCCGATGTTATCCCGGCCTTGTCGCACGAGGCCACACCGCCGGATTTGTTGTAACAATCGGGCCTTTTTTGATGGGGCGGCGCATGGAAAAGCCAAATGCGCCGCCCCGAATTTTTCGATTTTCCCTTCATTTTCTTTGTCTTGCGACATTTTCACAAAGTTCACGCGCTTTAACGCCTGCGTGTCTGACGGTCTCGTGAATAGCGCGTGTTCTGTCTCCCCAACTACCTTGATCGTGTCGCCAATAGCCGCGACGTGATTTCAAAAGTTGAGGGAGACACCCGATGTCGAACACCATGAAGACCCTTGCCATCGCTGGCGCCATGACCGCAGCACTGAGCACACACGCCACAATCGCCACAGCCGAAGGTGCCAAGGAAAAATGCTATGGCGTGTCGCTTGCTGGTCAAAACGACTGCAAGGCCGGCGCTGGCACAACATGTGCCGGTAGCTCGACCGTGGATTATCAGGGCAACGCCTGGACCTTGGTCGACAAAGGCACATGCGCCGAAATCGACCTGCCCGATATGGCTGACGGCAAGGCGCGTCAGGGCAGCCTCGAAGAGTTGAGCCGCGACCTGCCATCCTAAGCACGATCAGGGTGCGCGGCTGATACCGCGCGCCCTGTTTCCCTGCCCATCCAAGTCCCGAGGTTTGTCATGCTGGATATGTCCCGCCCGTTATCACATTTGCCCGCCGCGCCCGGTGTCGGCTACAAGCCACAGCACTTCAGCGATATTCTGGCCAATGCGCAGCCGGTCGAATGGCTGGAAATTCACGCTGAAAACTACATGGGCGACGGCGGACGCCCCTTGGCGCAATTGCGCCATCTGGCCGAACGCTTTGCCATATCGGTGCATGGCGTCGGCCTGTCGATCGGTGGCGAAGGGCGGCTTGACCCCGATCACTTGGCGCGTCTCAAAAAGCTGTGTGGTTGGCTGCACCCGGCAAGCTTTTCCGAACACCTGGCATGGTCCACCCATGACAGCCATTTCCTGAACGACCTTCTGCCCCTGCCCTATACAGACGACACGCTGACGCGCGTCGCCGATCATATCGACGAGGTCCAGAATACACTTGGCCGGGCTATACTTTTAGAAAACCCTTCAAGTTATCTGACCTTCGACGAAAGCACCTATTCGGAAACCCAGTTCTTGGCTGAAATAACCCGGCGCACCGGCTGTGGGCTGCTGCTGGATGTGAACAATGTGTTTATCTCGGCCACCAATCTGCGCCTTGATCCACGCGCCTACATTGATGCGTTCCCATTGGACCGCGTTGGCGAAATTCATCTCGGCGGCCATGACGAGGAGCACGACGAGCACGGCGCCCCCCTGCTGATTGACAGCCACGGACGCGAGGTGGCCGATCCGGTCTGGGCGCTGCTGAATTACACCTTGGCGCAGACCGGCCCGCGCCCTGTTTTGATCGAATGGGATGCCAATGTGCCCGACTGGCCGCTGTTGGCCGCCGAAGCGCGGCGCGCGGCGGATGCCTTGGCAAAGGTGCCGGCATGCGTGTGAGCCAAGACAGTTTTCATGCCGCGCTTTTTGGCGCGGCACAGCCTGCCCCCAAAGGGCTAAGCGACGGTGTCGGGCAGCCCGCAGGGCGGCGTTTCGATGTGTATCGCAACAATGTGGCCGCTAGCCTGACCGACGCGCTTGAGGTTGGCTTTCCCGCAGTGCAAAGCCTGATCGGACACGACAGGTTCAAAACCGTGGCCGGGCAGTTTTTGCGCACCCATCCGCCGGACACCCCGATGCTGATGCATTACGGCGCGGCGTTTCCTGCATTTCTGGAGGGGTTTCAACCGCTTACCCATGTCGGCTATCTGGCGGATGTCGCCCGGTTGGAGCAAGCGCAACGTGAAGCCTACCACGCCGCTGATGCGCCACCCGTTCCCCCCGACCGGATTGCCACCATCCCACCCGAGGCCTTGGGCGGTGTTGTCGTGACGCTGGCCCCGGCCCTGCAAGTGATCAGGTCCGCATGGCCCGTGCATGCAATCTGGCGATTTGCCACGGAACAGGGCGCACCCAAGCCGCCCGCAGTCGCGCAAGACGTGCTGATCACCCGGCCCGAGTTTGACCCGGTGCTGACCGTTCTACCCGCAGGCGGCGCGGCATTCATCGCGGCACTGCGCAGCGACACCCCGTTTGCCACAGCTATGGACAACGCCACACACGCGGACTCCGAATTTGACCTTCAAACCATGCTGGCGGTGTTGCTGCACCAAAACGCCATCACCGACATCATCACGACGGAGTAATCCATGACCGCGATCCTATCCACATATTACAGATGGTCTGCCTATCTGGGCCACGCCGATGGCTTGCTGCCGCTGATCGCGCGGGCGATTTTTGCGGCTGTTTTCTTGGCCTATTTCTGGGTCTCGGGGCTGACGAAACTGGGCGATGGTATTTTCGGCCTGTTCAGCCCAAGCGCTGGGGCCTATGCGCAGATATTTCCCCGCGCGATGGAGGCGGCCGGGTATGATCCCTCACAACTCAGCCTGTTTCACACGCTGATCGTGTTGGCGGGCACATGGGCCGAGTTTATCTTGCCCGCGTTGATCGTAATTGGTCTGCTGACCCGCCTTGCCGCGCTAGGCATGATCGGCTTTGTCGTGGTGCAAACCCTGACCGATCTGTATGGGCACGGCGCCATATCCGAGCCTGCCACCGTCGGCGCGTGGTTTGACAAGGTGCCCGACGCGCTGATCCTTGATCAACGCGCGTTGTGGGTGTTTCTTTTGCTGGTTCCGATGGTGAAAGGTGCCGGCGCGCTATCGGTGGATCGCCTGTTGATCAAAAATGCGCCTTTGGCTCATCCGGTTTCCCCGCCGCAAGCGCCAACAGACCACCAAGCGCCGTGAATCCAATGGGGAACATGGTGAACACGCCGAAATCAAAGGCATAAAGCATGGCCGCCGCCGAGATCAGCATCAAAACACCGCCCCAAAGTGCGCGAACCTTGGCCATGGCTGCCCCGGCGATGGCCAAAAGCGGGGCCAGAAAGCTGACGGCGCGGATCAGTCCGACACGGTCCACTTGTTGAGCCAGGCCCTCTATCTCACCGAATTCATTTATGAATTCCGTGTAGCCAAAGCTGAAAAATCCGATCACCATAGCAAACAAGCCACCGATCAAGCCAAGGGTCAGTGCTGCGTTACGCATGAGACCTCCTAAGGTGCGACACGCCCGACATAGGGATCGCCGGCGTGTTATCCAAGCAGCGCCGCCTGAACATCCTTACCCCACCCCAAATAAAGCTGGCCGTGCGATTCGATCAGCGGACGCTTCATCAAGGTGGGATGATCATCCAATAAGTCCAAAGGGTTACGCTGGCGCTGCTGCGCATCCAGACCACGCCACGTGGTGGACCGCGTATTCAGCAGCGACGCCCCAAACTGGCCATGCGCGGAATTTAACACATCTTGTGGCACGCCATCGGCACGGACATCGACAAACTTTGCATCCGGCAATGATTTCAATGCCTTGCGGCAGGTATCACAGGTTTTCAAACCATACAGAATCATGGCGCCCCCCTTTTGAGTGCTTGATTAACGGGCAGAGCGCTGCGCGTCACGGGGGTTTTGCTTGCTTTTTACATGACCCGTGTAATCATTATTCGCGTTGCAGTGGTCAAACTTGGATCTGATTTGGATTTTCCTAGGGCGGATCAAGGACTTGAAGAGTGCAGCAGATGGCCCGGCATTCATCCGGGGACGCGAAGTGAAGAAGGAGAAACGGCATGCCAACAGGCACCGTGAAATGGTTCAACACCACCAAAGGCTACGGTTTTATCGAACCAGACCAAGGCGATAAGGATGTGTTCGTTCATATCTCGGCGGTCGAACGGTCGGGGCTGACAGGCCTCGCGGACAATCAAAAAGTCGGCTACGAGCTGCAAGAAGGCCGCGACGGACGAGAGATGGCAACAGACCTCAAGCTACTGTAAACCAATACATCTTTCAAAAAATCCGTGGCGGCGCGCGAACGCCGCCACATCAAGCAGGGTCTTAGTAACAGCCCTTGACGCCCTCGGGACAGGTGCCGACGGTGCGCGCGTGGCGCACGTGCTGGACCTTGTGGCGCACCTTTGGCGCGGGATGGCGCATAACCTGTTGATATGTCTGGCTTTGGTTGGGTTCGCCGCAGCAAATGACCCCATTCATCGTAATCGGCTGCAACCCGGACGGGCAATAATTACCATGCGACGGAACCGCATAGATTTTCGGCCCTTGGGCGGCAGCCGGGGCCGCGATGACGGCAGCGAGAAGAGCGGCGGAGAGGGAAAAACGCATATGGAACCTCTTGAAAACACTGGGTCAAAATCGGGTCTTTAAGCACGATGGTACCCGGTCCCCCGCCCCTGTCAAATCTTTTGCGGCCCGACAGATGCAACGTCGAAACAATCTGCGCGTGTGGGGCTTATTGATCACGCCTGTGTGGGATTCAAACCGCGCCGACCCGCTGGTTCACAAGCGACATGCTTTAACACTACCTCACCAAAAGAAGCCGTTCATCAATCATGTTGCCTACGTAACCAATAGCGCATTGCAAGCGTTTCAGAACGCCCTCCCGGGGGAAGCGTCGGGCGTGGCCCGGCAGAGCCGAGCAGTTCGGGCCGCAAGCCTGCCGCCTCGTCTTTGGCGCAGATTGTCAAGGGGCGCGGTGCGCATGAATGCGCACCCTACGGATCTTCTGTTGGCCCTAGCCCAACAACTCCTGAAATTCCCGCCACTCCCCCTTGCTCATGCCCGAGCTTTCCTGCGTGACCTCTTCGCCCTTCAGCATCCGGCGGATGCAGTCTAGGCCCTTGGCCGACAGGTTGGCCCCGCCCATGCGGTAGTCTTCGAACGCGCGATAGGCGGCGGGCACCCAATCGGCGACGATCTTGCAGATTTCATCGGCATAAACGCGGATTTCATATTGGGCATGGGCATCGGCGCGCAGGCGCAGGAAGTGCAGTAAGTTGTGCAGATCGACCTTCCAATACCATTGCGTGTAGACATTGGCCGGCAGGTTCATGCGGGCCAGTTCGCGCGCCAGCCCCTGTTGGCCCTCCTCCGAGATCATAGCCTCGTAATTGTCATAACAGCGCATCGCGTCGTCTTGCAGGATGCGCAGCACGCGATCCGCTTCCTCGCCCTCAAGCGCGGCGCCTCGACCCTGATTGTTGGTGGTCGATTGCGCGGCCAAAGCATCCGGGGCGGGAATATAGAATTCACGATCAAGGATCGAATAGCGCGCCGAGTATTCATTGACGTTGGCGGTGCGGTGGCGGATCCACTGGCGGGCCACGAACACCGGCAGTTTGACATGCAGCTTGATCTCGCACATCTCGAACGGGGTCGAATGCCAGTGGCGCATCAGATAGCGGATCAGCCCCTCGTCATTGCTGACCGATTTTGTGCCCTTGCCGTAACTGACGCGCGCGGCCTGACAGATGGCCGCATCGTCGCCCATATAGTCCACCACCCGAACAAACCCGTGATCCAACACGGGATATGCGGTGTAAAGATGGCGTTCCATCCCCGGCGACACGGCGCGCAGGGTCTCTTGCGGCTGGCTGCGCAGAGTGTCGATTTCGGCCTGTTGGTCAGTGGTCAGGGGCATGGCGAATCCTTTCGATGCGGCGCGAGTCGGGGGTCACTATATCTTGCGGGGCAACCTAGTGGAAACGGCAATATCGGGTGCGACACAAGCAGATTGGTGCGGGCCGCTCGACATGGGGCCGCTTGGGTCTATTGTGAAGGGGAACAATAAGAACGGAGGCACATGATGCGCATCAGGTATCTGCATACGATGGTCCGGGTGAAAGACCTTGAGGAAAGCATGGAATTCTACGCCCTGCTGGGCCTGCACGAGACCCGGCGCATCGACGTTGAGGCCGGGCGTTTCACGCTGGTGTTCATGGCCCCCGAGGGCCAGGAGGAATGCCCGGTGGAACTGACATGGAACTGGGATGGCGATGACGGGTTGCCGTCGGATAGCCGCCATTTCGGCCATCTGGCCTATGAGGTCGAGGATATCTACGCCATGTGCCAGCATTTGCAGGACAATGGCGTGACCATCAATCGCCCGCCCCGCGACGGGCGTATGGCTTTTGTGCGCAGCCCCGACAATATTTCCATCGAGCTGCTGCAACAAGGCGAAGCGCAAGACCCGCAAGAGCCTTGGGCCAGCATGGAAAACACGGGCCATTGGTAAGGCAAGCCGCTCTTGCGGCGCTGGTCTGGGCTGTCTGGGCTGTCTGGGCGGGGGGTGCCGCAGCGGCCTGTCGGCTTGCGCTGGTGCTGGCGCTGGATGTGTCCTCGTCGGTGGACGATGTGGAATACCGCCTGCAACGCACCGGCTTGGCCGCCGCCCTGAACGCGCCGGATGTGCGACACGCGATATTGCAGGGCGGTCAAGGCCATGTCGCGCTGGCGGTGTATGAGTGGAGCGGGCGCTACAAGCAGCGGATTTTGCTGGACTGGCTGGCGCTGCGGGGTCCGGGCGATATCGACCGGGCGGTTGCGGAACTGGCGCAAGGCGACAGGTTCGAGAGGATGCACCCAACGGCGATGGGCTATGGTCTGGGATACGGCGCGCAGATGTTGCAACGCGGTCCCGACTGCGCGCGCCGAGTGATCGATGTGTCGGGCGACGGGGTGAACAACGAAGGGTTTGGCCCACGTCTGGCCTACAAACATTTCCCGCTGTCGGGCGTGACGGTGAATGGCCTTGTCATTCTGGGGCACGACGCGGACGTTCTGGATTTTTACCGCAGCCAAGTGATCCGGGGGCGCAATGCCTTTGTCGAGGTCGCGTCCGGGTTCAAGGATTTCGAAGCCGCCATGGCCCGCAAATTATATCGCGAGATCAACGATATCGTGCTGGGCGCAGCACCCGCGCACCTGCAAGGTGGGCCGGGATGAGCGGGCGGCGCCTTTTCGTGTTGGCCGCTTGTGCGGTGTGGCTTGGCCTTGGGGCCGCGCAGGCCCAGTGCCGTCAGGCGCTGGCGCTTGGGGTGGATGTGTCCGGCTCGGTCGATGGGCGCGAATACCGGCTGCAACTGGATGGGCTGGCAGCGGCGTTGCGAGATCCCGACGTCAGGCAAGCGTTTCTGGCGATGCCGCAGGCACCCGTGCGCCTGCTGGTCTATGAATGGGCCGGGCAAGGGCAGCAACGATTATTGGCGGGTTGGCAAATGATCCAAAATGCCCGCGATCTTGAGTGGATCGCGCAGCGGCTTGAGGCGACAACCAGCCTTTATGATGACCCCGCCACAGCCATTGGCACCGCGATGCTATACGGGGCGAACCTGTTGGCACGGCAGCCTGACTGCTGGCAAAAGACGCTGGATATCTCGGGCGACGGGCCAGCCAATCGCGGGCCGCACCCCGGCGATATCGCCGATGCCGATCTGGGCGGCATCACGATCAACGCGTTGGTGATCGGGCCCAATAGCCGGGCCAACACCACCAAGGATCTAAGCAATGTAAAAACGCTTGAGGCTTATTTTCAGGCGCATGTCACGCGTGGGCGTGGCGCGTTTGTGGAAACCGCAAAAGATTTCGACGATTTCGCGCGCGCCATGCGCCGCAAGTTGCTACGCGAAGTCGCCAGCCCGGCGCTGTCGGATGCCAGACATACGCAGGGCCGCTGATCAGTAGATATAGCGAATTTGATCGGTCCAATAGCGTTCGACCCGGCGCAGCGCGGCGGTGATCTGATCAATCCCATCGACGCCCAGAACCCCCTTGCCCTGCAACCCGTCAGCATGGCGTTCAAACAGGGCGGCCACGACATCGCGCACCTCCCGGCCCCGCGCCGTCAGCCGCACCCGCACCGAGCGGCGATCAATCTCGCAGCGCTGGTGGTGCATATAGCCCATTTCCACCAGTTTCTTGAGGTTATAGCTGACGTTGCTGCCCTGATAATACCCGCGCGTCTTGAGTTCACCGGCGGTCACTTCGTTATCGCCGATATTGAACATCAACAGCGCCTGAACCGCGTTCACTTCGAGAACGCCGACGCGTTCGAATTCATCCTTGATCACGTCAAGCAAAAGCCGGTGCAACCGTTCAACCAGCGACAAGGATTCCAGATACCCGGCCATGAACCCCTGAAGATCAGGGGCCTTCATCGGTGTTTGCAAAGTCATTTTCATCTCCGTGCGATGCATGTTGGCACCGACACTGGGTGAAAATGGCGAAAAATCCGTAAACCGCACCAAAGACAGCTAAAATGCGATTTACTTTGGCACAGGTTTATCGGGAGGCGTCAGAGATTTCCGCGATTTCGGCGATAAGGCCTGCAAAGGGATCAGGGGCAGCCACCTGCCCTGTCACCCATTGATACAAGTCCTGATCGTTTTCCGACAACAATTGGTCATAGATGTCCAACTGCGCTTCGGGCAGCGCATCAAGCCGTGTGTCGGCGTAGCGGCTTAGGATGATGTCCATTTCCTTGATGCCCCGCCGAATCGACCGCATATACAAACGCTTGATACGGGTCTGACGATCTTCAGCCACTGGCCTCATCCTTCAGTGTTGAGCGCAGGCTTTTTTCCAGCCGCCCCAAACGGTCGGTATACTGGATCAGATGCGTGCGGATATCGCGGATTTCGGTTAGCATTTCGGTCACATCGCGCGACAGTTCCCCCTCGTCCGAAGGGGCGTCGGGGCCATGGCCCTCGCCCGACAGTAGCCACAACAGCGATACGTTCAAAAGCCCCGCCATCATCGACAGTTTGTTGGCGCGCGGCTCGCTCAGATCATTTTCCCAGCCTTTCAGCGTCTTGAGTTTGACGCCAAGCCGTTTGGCCAGTTCGTGCTGCGTCATCCCGGCCTGTTCGCGCGCACCGGCGACGCGGTCGCCAAATGTGGTTGCATCGGGGTCAAACCAGCCTTCGGTCGGTGTCTCGTTCATCTGGGTATCCTTTCGCCTCATCCGTGCAGGGTGCTTGATCCGCATTGCGGCAGACCCTAAGACATTCCCCAACGCTATACAAATCGGAGCGCGTCATGAACCCTCTTTCCGCGACACTATCGCGCGTCAAACCGTCCCCGACCATCGCGGTCACCTCGAAGGCCGCCGAGATGCGCCGCGCAGGTCATGACGTGATCGGCCTTGGCGCGGGCGAGCCGGATTTCGACACCCCCGACAACATCAAGGCCGCCGGTATCCGCGCCATTGAAGAGGGCAAGACGAA
>Ga0102928_1002617_pt1 | contig 10718 bp, 12 predicted proteins | sample SalPonR1_B_D1_MG_FD_78504 | JGI IMG/M metagenome (GOLD analysis project Ga0102928, IMG submission 78504) | Salt pond soil microbial communities from South San Francisco under conditions of wetland restoration - Salt Pond MetaG R1_B_D1_MG | ecosystem: Environmental > Aquatic > Marine > Intertidal...
CGCACGGTGACCGCACGTGAGTGCGCTGCTCGAGGTCGACGCACTCCGAGCCGGGTACGACGGCATCGCCGTGGTCCGCGATCTCGACCTCCACGTCGACGCCGGCGAGATCGTGGCCCTGCTCGGACCCAACGGTGCCGGCAAGACCACCACACTCACCACGATCAGCCGCCTGCTGCCGGCCCTCGGCGGCGACATCCGCCTCGCCGGCTCGTCGATTCTCGGCGCCCGTCCCCACGCCGTCGCCCGGCGCGGCGTGGCACACGTGCCGGAGGATCGCTCCCTGTTCCACCACCTCACCGTGGCGGAGAACCTCCGGGTGGCCGGCGCACGCGACGGCACCGAGCGCGCCCTCGACTGGTTCCCGGCGCTCGAACCGCTGCTCCGGCGTCGCGCCGGCTTGCTCTCGGGTGGCGAACAGCAGATGCTGTCGCTCGCCCGAGCGCTCGCCCTCGACCCGATGCTGTTGATGATCGACGAACTCAGCCTCGGTCTGGCGCCGGTGGTGGTCGAGCGCATCCTCCCGGTGCTGCGCCGCGCCGCCGACGAGCAGGGCACAGCGGTGCTGCTGGTGGAACAGCACGTCCACCTGGCCCTCGACGTCGCCGATCGGGGCTACGTGCTGAGTCACGGCGAGCTGGTGCTGTCGGGCACGGCAGCCCATCTGGCCGACAACCGGCATCTGCTCGAGTCGAGTTACCTCGGCGGCAGCGAGATCGACGACGCCGTGGAGCAGGAACGCACGGAGGTCCACGAGCGCCCCGTCCCACCGAGGCACACTGGATGAGCATGGACATCCGAGTCAGCGAGGACCCGTCCGCTGCGGCAGCGGCGTGGATGGCTCGACGGTTGCGCGACGCCGTACGTCGTCGGCGCGAGGCGTCGATCGCCGTCAGCGGCGGGAGCACCGCCCCGCCCCTGTTCGCCGCTCTGTTGCACCACGACGTGCCCTGGGATCGCATCACGATCTGGCAGGTCGACGAGCGCGTCGCTCCCGACGGTCATCCCGAGCGCAACGCCGGCCAGCTCACCGCCGTGCCCAGCCCGCTCCGCCTGATGCCGGTGACGGCGAAGGATCTGCGAGCGGCGGCCCGTCGCTACGGTGCCGGCCTGCCGGAGCGGTTCGACATCGTGCACCTCGGTCTGGGCGACGACGGGCACACGGCATCGTGGCCGCCCGGCCATCCGGTCGTCGACAGCGAGCGCCCGTGCGAGGCGATCGGCGAGTTCAACGGGTTCGAACGCATGACGCTGACGCCGCGGGTGGTCAATGCCGCCCGCTCACGCGTGATGCTGACGCTGGGGGAGTCGAAGGCCGAGATGGTCGAGCGGTGGATGTTGCGCGACCCGGCGCTGCCGGTCGACCGGGTCCGGCGCTCGGGCACGATCACTTTCCTCGACCCTGCCGCCGCAGCCCGTCTGCCCACCTGACGCCGCGCCGACGGCGCACTACGGTCTGCGGCGATGGACTCCGCACCGCCGACACTTCCCGAGGACCCGCTCGCTGCGCTGGACACCGTCGACGAGCCGCCACACCTGCGCCGGCTGTTCGCCGACGACCCGGACCGCGCCGACCGCTACGTGCTCGAGGTGGGAGACCTGCACATCGACTACTCGAAGCATCGCATCGACGACGCCGTCCTCGCGGCCCTGCTCGGGGTGGCTGCGGCCTCGGGGGTGGAGCGGCGCCGCGACGCCATGTTCGCCGGGGAGCACGTCAACGTCACCGAGGACCGGGCGGTGATGCACGTCGCACTGCGCGCCCCGCGTGACGTCACGATGACGGTCGACGGCGCCGACGTGGTGCCCGAGGTGCACGACGTGCTGGATCGGATGGCCGCCTTCGCCGATCGCATCCGCGACGACGACCGGATCACCCATGTCGTGAACATCGGGATCGGTGGATCCGACCTCGGTCCGGCGATGGCCACGCAGGCGCTCGACGCGTACCGTCATCCTCGGTTGCGCTGCTCGTTCGTGTCGAACGTCGACGGTGCCGATGTCGCCTCGGTGCTGGCCGACTCCGACCCGGCGTCGACGCTGTTCGTGGTGGCCTCCAAGACGTTCAGCACGATCGAGACGCTCACCAATGCCCGCACCGCCCGAACCTGGCTCGTCGAGGCGTTGGGTGAAGATGCCGTCGCCGACCACTTCGTCGCGGTGTCGACCCACGCCGAGCGCGTCGCCGCGTTCGGCATCGACGTGGACAACATGTTCGGTTTCTGGGACTGGGTCGGGGGGCGGTACTCGGTCGACTCGGCCATCGGGCTGTCGCTGATGATCTCCATCGGTCCCGACCGGTTCCGCGAGTTCCTGCACGGCTTCCGGGTCGTCGACGAGCACTTCCTCCAGGCCCCGTTGGCGGAGAACGCCCCGGTGGTGCTCGGCCTGCTCGGCATCTGGTATTCGAACCGGCTCGGTTTCGACACCAAGGCGGTGCTCCCGTACGCGCAGGAGCTCGCCCGTTTCCCGGCGTATCTGCAACAGCTCGACATGGAGTCCAACGGCAAGTCGGTGCGCCTGGACGGCAGCCCCGTGCGGTCCGACACCGGGCCGATCGTGTGGGGCGAACCGGGCACCAACGGCCAGCACGCCTTCTACCAGTTGCTCCACCAGGGCACCCGGGTGGTGCCGGTCGACTTCATCGGCTTCGCCACGCCGCACCACCCGTACCGGGAGCACCACGACCTGCTGGTGGCCAACCTGATCGCCCAGTCGGAGGCGTTGGCGTTCGGCCGCGACGCCGAGGAGCCGCACCGCCGGTTCGACGGCAACCGGCCGAGCACCGTGATCCTGGCCGACGAACTCACGCCGTCGGTGCTCGGGCAGCTGATCGCGCTGTACGAACACATCGTGCACGTGCAGGGCACCGTGTGGGGCGTGAACAGCTACGACCAGTGGGGCGTCGAACTCGGCAAGGAACTCGCCGATCGGATCACGCCCGAACTCGCCGGCGAGCCGGCACCCGACGCGCACGACGCATCGACGAACCGGCTCGTCGCCTGGTACCGGTCCCGCCGCTGACCCCTGTGCAGCGTCGGCCCGATACGGGGCGGGGTACGCTGAGGACATGCGCTTTCCGGAGGATGTCAACGACGATGTGATCAAGCGGCTGCGTCGTCTCGAGGGGCAGATCCGTGGTGTCCAACGGATGGTGGAGGAAGGCCAGGACTGCCGTGACGTGATCACGCAGTTGTCGGCGTGCAAGGCCGCGCTCGACCGCGTCGGCTATCGCCTGGTGGTGTCGGGGATGCGGTACTGCGCCACCGATCCGGACGCCGTGGACTCGGGTGACGCCGTCGACATCGAGGAGCTCGAGCGCCTCTTCCTCAAGCTCAGCTGACCGTCGCAGACCGACAGATCCGAAAAATGCCCGGTTCGTAGCGCTGGGCGCTAGGAACGAGGCATTTTTCGGGCCTGCCCGGTTGCAGGCGAGGGCGGCCGATGCGCCAGACTCGCGAGATGCGCGACTACACCGACATCTACATCGACGGCGCCTGGGTTCCGTCCGAGGGCTCCGGCACGATCGAGGTCGTCAACGCCGGCACCGAGGAGGTCATGGGGTCGATCCCCGAGGGCACCCCCGCCGACGTCGACAAGGCCGTCGCCGCCGCGCGCCGCGCCTTCGACGGGTGGGCCGGCACTCCGGTCGAGGAACGCCAGAAGTACATGATCCGGCTCAACGAGGCGCTGCAGGCGCGGTCGCCGGAGATCGCCGAGGTCGTCGCCGGCGAGGTGGGCATGCCGATCACCTGGGCCACGATGATCCAGGCCGGGCTGCCCGCCGGGAACATGCAGACCTACGCCACGCTGCTCGACACCTTCTCGTTCGAGGAGACCATCGGCAACAGCCTCGTCGTGAAGGAGCCGGTCGGCGTCGTCGGGGCCATCACGCCGTGGAACTACCCCCTGCACCAGATCGTGTGCAAGCTCGGCGGTGCGCTCGCAGCCGGCTGCACGTTCGTCCTCAAGCCGAGCGAGATCGCTCCGCTCAACGCATTCATCCTCGCCGAGATCGTGCACGAGGTCGGCCTGCCCGCCGGCGTGTTCAACATGGTCACGGGCACGGGGCCGGTCGTGGGCGCGGCCATCGCCGAGCATCCCGACGTCGACATGGTGAGCTTCACCGGCTCCACCCGCGCCGGCAAGCAGGTGGCAGCCGCCGCTGCCGGCACCGTGAAGCGGGTGGCGCTCGAACTCGGCGGCAAGTCGGCCAACATCGTGCTCGACGACGCCGACTTCGAGCAGGTGATCCCGAAGGGCATCTTCGCCTGCTACCTCAACTCCGGCCAGACCTGCACGGCCCACACCCGCATGCTCGTGCCCAACAGCCGCTACGACGAAGCCGTCGCCATCGCCGCTGCGGCGGCGGAGAACATGCCGGTCGACGACCCGTCCAAGGAGGGCATGCACCTCGGCCCGCTGATCTCCCAGGCCCAGTGGGACCGTGTCCAGGGCTACATCCAGAAGGGAATCGACGAGGGCGCGGTGGTCGCTGCCGGCGGCCTCGGCAAGCCCGAGGACAAGGAGACGGGCTACTACGTGAAGCCGACGGTGCTGGCCAACGTCACCAACGACATGACCGTGGCACAGGAGGAGATCTTCGGCCCCGTCCTCGTGGTGATCGGCTACGACGACGACGACGACGCGGTGCGGATCGCCAACGACAGCCTCTACGGCCTGTCCGGCGGCGTGTGGAGCGGTGACCAGGAGCGGGCCATGGCCGTGGCCCGGCGGATGCGCACCGGCGCCGTCGACGTGAACGGAGGCTCGTTCAACATCGCTGCCCCGTTCGGCGGCTACAAGCAGTCGGGCTACGGCCGCGAGAACGGCCCGTACGGCATCGACGAGTTCCTCCAGACCAAGTCGCTGCAGCTCTGACCACCCGAGCAGTCGGAGAAGCGACAGCGGGGTCTGACCCCGCTGTCGCTTCTGTACGATCCTGACCATGGCGGCAGCACGCATCCTGGTGGCCAAGGTGGGTCTCGACGGTCATGACCGTGGCGTCAAGATCGTCGCCCGCATCCTGCGCGATGCCGGCTTCGAAGTGGTGTACACCGGCCTGTTCCAGACGCCCGACACCGTGGCATCGGCAGCCGCCGACGAGGACGTCGACGCGATCGGCCTGTCGATGCTGTCGGGTGCCCACATGACGCTCGCACCGCTGGTGGTGGAGAAGGTGCGCGAGCGCGGCGTCGACATCCCCGTGATCGTCGGCGGCATCATCCCCGACCACGACGTCGACGAACTTCTCGCCGCCGGTGTCGCTGCGGTGCTCACCCCCGGCGCATCCGCCGACGAGGTGGTGGAGGCCGTGCGCGCGGTCGTCGACGCCTGACGGACCCATGGTCGACCGCGTCGAACGCCTCACCAACCTGCTGGCACTCCTGCTGGAGACGGCCGAGCCACTCAGCCTCGTGCAGATCGCAGGAGAACTGGAGGGGCAGTACGCCGACACCGAACGCGCCCAGCGTGCCGCGTTCGAGCGCGACAAGGCGGCGCTGCGCGACATCGGCGTGCCCATCGAGACCGAGGTGGTCGCCGGCGGGCCCTACGCCGGCCAGACGCGCTACCGCATCGATCGACGCGCCTACGAACTCGCCGATCTCGAACTCGACGCCGACGAGGTGCGCGCCCTGCAGGTCGCCGTCGCAGCAGTGCGGACCGGATCGTCGGCGAGCAAGGAGGCGATCTGGAAGCTGGGCGGTGCGCTGGGTTCGGCGCGGCCGGCGGTGTCGGCCGTGATCCCCGAACGACCCGAACTCCCCACGATCCGGGCTGCGGTGGCGGCCAAGTCCACCATCGGCTTCGCCTACCGCGGCGAACGGCGCACCGTCGATCCGTGGGGACTGCTGCTGCGCGGCGGATTCTGGTACGTCATCGGCCACGACCACGACCGGGGTGAACGGCGCACGTTCCGTGTCGACCGCTTCGAGGGCGACGCCGGCGACATCGTGGTCGGCCCGCCGGAGTCGTTCGACCGTCCAGCGAGCTTCGACCCCCGGACGGCGTTTCCCGCCGACCCGAAGGAGATCGGCCATCGCCCCGATGCCGACCCCGACGCGATCGTGCAGGTCGACGCGGTGCGGGCCGCTGCCGTGGAGGGCGAACTCGGCGCCGACCGTGTGGTCGAGCGTCTGCCCGACGGCGCCATCCGGGTGCGGGTGCCCGCATCGAACCGGCCCGCATTCCGATCGTGGGTGCTCGGTCTGCTCGACCACGCTGTCGTGCTGGAACCGGCCGATGCTCGCGACGAGATGGTGGCCTGGCTCGAAGGAGCACAGTGAGCGGGCCGCGCAACGCCGAGGAGCGGCTGAAGCGTCTGCTGGTGATGCTGCCCTGGCTGATGGAGGTCGGTGAGGTGCCGCTCTCCGAGGTGGCCGCCCGCTTCGAGATGACCGGAGCCCAGGTTCAGCAGGATCTGGAGCTGGTGGCGATGTGCGGCCTGCCGCCGTTCGTCGACGAGATGATCGACGTCTTCGTCGACGACGGTGTCGTGTTCGTCGGGGTGCCGCGTCTGTTCACCCGGCCACTCCGGCTCACGGCACCCGAGGCGTTCTCGCTGGTGACGTCGGCGCGCGCCGCGATGGAGCTCCCGGGCGCCGACATGTCCGGGCCGCTCGGCCGTGGACTCGCCAAGCTCGCCGCTGCACTCGCCGACGTGGGCCTCGATGCCGGATCGACCCACGACACGAGTGGCGTGGCGATCGACCTGGCCCGGCCCCGCTTCACCGACGAACTGGCCGATGCGGTGGCTGCCGGTGCGGAGGTCCGCATCCGCTACTACACCCCGGCGCGCGACGAGACGTCCGAACGAACCGTGGTGCCGCGCCACGTGTTCGCGGAGGCGGGCAACTGGTACGTCCGAGCCGACGACGACCGCTCGGGCCAGCGACGGACGTTCCGCATCGACCGGATCGAGCAGCTCGAGCCCACTGGGGTGTTGCACCCCGTCGACGAGGGCGATCCGGCCGAGGCGCCCGACGGCTTCTTCGTCGACGCCGACGTTCCGCGGGCGGTGCTTCGCCTCGGGCCGCAGGCGATGTGGGTGACCGACCAGTACCCCGTCGACGCCGTCCATCCGGTGCGGAACCGTCCGGGATGGACGGAGGTGACCCTGCCCGTGTCGTCCGACCGCTGGCTCGCGAAGCTGGTGATCCGCCTGGGCGCACAGGCCGAGCTGGTGGCGCCCGTCGATGTCCGTGACACGATCGCACGCCTCGTGCAGTCGATGCTCGAGAACTACCGGGCAGGGGACACGTAGAACGGCTCGAGTTGCTCGGCGTCGGTGATTCCGTGGGCGGCGAGGAGATGGGGCAGGACGGCCGCCGTGGCTGCGGCATCGGCGAGGGCGTCGTGAGGCCGATCGAGCGCCACGCCGTATCGGTCGGCCACGTCGACGAGTCGGTGCGACAGTTGCCGCTCGGGGTCGAGCCGTCGAGACATCCGCAGCGTGCACAGGGCCCGATCGGCCGAACCTCTGACTCGGGCATCGCCGGAGCGGCGCCGTGTGGCTCGGAGCAGGAAGCCGGCGTCGAACGCAGCGTTGTGGGCGGTCAGGACGGCACCGTCGAGGCGGGCGCCGAGCTCGTCGAGCACATCGTGCAGCGCGGGGGCGCCACGCAGGGTGGAGCGCGAGATGTGGTGCACGTCGGTGGGGCCGACGCGCTGGAGCGGCCACTGCAGCTTCACGAGGCTCGACCACTCGTCGAGCACGGAGCCGTCGGCGTCGACCCTGACCAGGCCGATCTGGAGGATGCGGTTGCGGCGCATCGAGAAGCCCGACGTCTCGAGATCGACGACGGCGAAGGACGGGAGGGGCACGGCGCCAACCCTAGACATGCGTTGTCGCGCAGTTGGGGGCCGCCACACTCGCCGGTGGAGCGACGGGTGCCGGAGTGTCGGCAACAGCGCCGGTCGAGGCGGAGCGGACGCTCAGAGCAGCTCGGCGGCGAGGCTCGCCACGTCGCTGCGCTCGCAGGCGGTGAGGGTGATGTGCCCGAAGCACTGCTGCCCGGCGAACGCCGACGTGAGCACGCTGAGGGCGTTGTTCGACTCGCCGAGGTAGGGCGCATCGATCTGGCTGGTGTCGCCGGTGAAGATCACCTTCGTGCCGTCGCCGACCCGGGTGAGGATGGTCCGCAGTGTGGTGGGCTCGAGGTTCTGCGCTTCGTCGATCACCACCATCTGGCGTTGCAGTGACCGTCCACGCAGGAACGTGACGGATTCGAGCGACAGCTTGCCGCGCAGGGTGAGTTCGTCGACCATGTCGCGGGCGTCCTCGATGCTGCCCCGGTCGGTGAGGGCCACCACCGCGTCGTGGATCGCCGCCATCCATGGATCGAGCTTCTCGTCGAGGCCGCCCGGGAGGAAACCCACGTCGGCCCGACCGACGGGCACCAGCGGCCGGTAGACGGCCAGTCGCTCGTAGCGGCTGTGCTCCACGACCTGCTCGAGGCCGGCTGCGATCGCCAGGATCGTCTTGCCGGTGCCGGCCCGACCGTCGAGAGCGATCACCGAGATGTCGGGGTCGAGCAGCAGCTCGAGAGCGAAGCGCTGCTCCTTGCTGCGGGCGCGCAGACCCCACGCCTCGGGGTTGTGCTGCGGCAGCAGCACGAAGTCGTCGTCGACCACTCGCACCAGTGCCGACTGAGAGCCGCTGCGCAACACGGCGAACTCGTTCTCCTTGAATTCGGTCGCTCCGTCGGTGACGACGGCGTCGCGGGCGATGGCCCCGGCCGCGTAGAGGCAGTCGATGGCTTCGTACGGCGCCTCGAGGGTGGCCCAGCCGGCGGCCGGCCGGTGATGGTCGGAGCGGGTGAGGCGGTGCTCGGCTGCGGCCACGCCGAGGTGCGCCGCCTTGATCCGGAGGGCGGCGTCGTTGCTGACCATCGTGGTCGGCCCGAAGTCGGACTGACCGATCGCTGCACCGATGATGCGGTTGTCGGGCACCGTGGGGTCGAGGCCGTGCTCGACGAGGAGATGCTTGCGGATGTTGTTGATCTCGATCTGCACCGTGGCGCTGCCGTTGCCGGTCGGCACCGGGCGTGCGAGCGAGCCACCGTGTTCGACGCGGAGCTCCTCGATGGTGCGTAGTGCCGTGCGCGCCGCCCGGCCGACGTCGTCGGCGCGGCTCTTCAGGCCGTCGAGCTCTTCCACCACCGTGAGCGGAATCACGACGTCGGCGTCGACGAACTCGAGCACACAGGTCGGATCGGCGATCAGCACCGACGTGTCGAGGACCAGCCGTGTCCGTTCTGCTGCCGACGCCCCTCCTTCCCCGTGGTCGGACCCGGTCGGTGCCGGCGAGGCGGCGGGGGTCGGTTCACCGGTGGACGGAAGAAGGTCGGTCACCATCACTCCTCGAGGTGCGCCGTGGGCATACCGGGAATGGTCACCGTGGTGATCCCGGGAGGTCCCGCTGCGACTGTGCTGTCGTACCCAACGGACACACGTTGTAGCGCAGACCTCGCGCGTGCGGGTGGATGCTGCGAACATGCTGGTGTGATGGACGACGAGGAGGACGAGGTGGCGTCGGCGCAGGCGCCCGATGATCATTCCGACTGCGTGTTCTGCCAGATCATCGCCGGGTCGACGGCGGCCGACGTGGTCTTCTCCGACAGCGTCGTCGTGGCCTTCCTCGATCATTCGCCGCTGCAGCGTGGCCACACCCTGGTGGTGCCGCGTCGGCACGTGGTGACGCTGGGCGACCTCCCTCCGGCCGAGGTGGGCCCGTTCTTCGAGCGGGTGCAGCACGTGAGCCGCGAGATGCCGGCTGCGCTCGATGCCCAGGGCACGTTCGTCGCCAACAACAACGTCGTCAGCCAGAGCGTCGCCCACCTCCACGTCCACGTGGTGCCGCGAACGAGGGGCGACGGACTGCGCGGCTTCTTCTGGCCGAGAGTGCGGTACGAGCCGGGTGAATCGGAGCGCGTGGCAGCCCGGTTGCGGGCCGCCCTCGGGTCGTTCGCCGATCGAGACGGTCAATACCGGTAAGGCTCAGCGGGCGTTGTTGTTGCAAATGCAATGAGCGGGATGCTTGAACGTACATGCCCCTGATCGGTCACATGGTCGTATTCCACCGCTCCAGCGGCGGGATCGGTTCCGGTGCACACACCGGGGTGAACAGCTTCAACACCCATCGAAAGAGGACTCAATGGCAACCAAGGCAGAACTGATCGACGCAGTGGCTGACGCAGCAGGCGTCTCCAAGGCCGACGCCGAGCGCACCCTCGGGGCGTTCTTCGACCACGTCGTCGACGCGACCAAGAAGGGTGAGAAGGTCGCCTGGCCCGGCTTCGGTTCGTTCAGCACGACCAAGCGCAGTGCCCGCACGGGCCGCAACCCGCAGACGGGCGCACCGGTCAAGATCGCTGCCTCGACGGCGATGAAGTTCAGCCCCAGCTCCACGCTGAAGGCTGCACTCAACCCGAAGAAGAAGTGATCTGATGGCCGCCAAGAAGTCTCCGGCCAAGAAGAAGGCAGCCGCCAAGAAGGCGCCTGCCAAGAAGAAGGCAGCCGCCAAGAAGGCGCCTGCCAAGAAGAAGGCAGCCGCGAAGAAGGCGCCTGCGAAGAAGAAGGCAGCCGCGAAGAAGGCGCCTGCGAAGAAGAAGGCAGCCGCGAAGAAGGCGCCTGCGAAGAAGAAGGCAGCCGCGAAGAAGGCGCCTGCGAAGAAGAAGGCTCCCGCGAAGAAGGCGCCTGCGAAGAAGAAGGCTCCC
>Ga0102928_1002620_pt1 | contig 10714 bp, 11 predicted proteins | sample SalPonR1_B_D1_MG_FD_78504 | JGI IMG/M metagenome (GOLD analysis project Ga0102928, IMG submission 78504) | Salt pond soil microbial communities from South San Francisco under conditions of wetland restoration - Salt Pond MetaG R1_B_D1_MG | ecosystem: Environmental > Aquatic > Marine > Intertidal...
AGGATCACGGTGATGGCAAGAAAGGTGGCCGATATCGGCCGCGTGAACATCGGGGTGAAATCACCGGCGGTCGCCATCAGCCCTGTGCGGAGCTTCTGCTCGGCCAGGGGCGCGAGGATGAACCCGATGATGAATGGCCCCAGCGGGATCTGCGCGCGCGTCATGAAAAAGCCCAGCACGCCGAAGCCGAGCATCACCCAGACATCCCACATCGTGTTGTCCAGCGCATAGGCGCCGACGATGCAGAACGTGGTCACGACCGGCATGACATAGCTGCGGGGCACGTACATCAGCCGGGACAGATACCGCGCGCTGAGAACCATGATTGCGAACATCAGCACATTGGCGACCAGAAATCCGGTCATCATGGCCCAGACGAGATCGGGATTGTTCGTGAAGAGCAACGGCCCGGGCTGGATCGAGTGGATCATCAGTGCACTGATCAGAAACACGTCGATCACGCTGCCGGGGATGCCCATGGCGATGAGCGGGATGAGAGCGCCGCCCACCGTTGCATTGTTCGCGGTCTCGGAGGCGACGATCCCATCCTCATGCCCGGTGCCGAACTTCTCAGGAGTGGCGGACATGTTCTTTGCGGTCGTATAGGCGACGAGGGATCCGATATTGGCGCCGACGCCCGGCAGGATGCCGATCACGGTCCCGATGACCGACGATCGCACAAGGTTCCCCGCCTGCCGCCTGATGTCCCGAAGCGTCATCAGGATACCGGAATTGTTCATCTCGAGGCGTGTGAATTTCTGATCGATCTCGAGGATGTCCTTGATGATCTGGCTGACCACGAACACCCCGAGCAGGACGGGCAGCAGCTTCAGACCGCTGTTCAACATGTACCAGTCCCAGGTCAGGCGCGGTTGTCCGGCCGAGAGATCGACGCCCGGCATTGCGATAAGGATGCCAAGGAAGCCGGAGAGCAGGCCCTTGACCATCGACCCCTGGCTGACCGACGCCATCAGCACGAGCGCCATCATCACCAGGGAGAAGTATTCGAATGGCCCGAACTGCATCGCCCACCGCGACAGCGGCTCGGCCAGGGCGATCAGAGAAACCCATGACACCAGCCCGCCGATCAGCGACGCCATGATGCCCAGTCCAAGCGCGCGGCCGGGCCGGCCCGAGCGGGCCATCGGATAGCCGTCGAAGGTCGTCATGACTGCGGCCGCCGTTCCCGGCATCCGCAGGAGCGTCGCGGATATCAGTCCGCCTGCGATCGAGCCGACATACATTCCGATCAGCAGAAGCACGGCGTTGAGCGGGGTCATGTAATAGGTGAGCGGCAGGGTCAGGGCGATCAGCATCGATCCCGAAAGGCCCGGCACCGCCCCCACGGTGACCCCGAGGAATGTGCCCAGAAACAGCATGAAGAAGGCGAGCGGTGCGAGGATCAGGGCAAAGGAGTCGATCAGGCTTCCGAGCATCGTCGTCCCCCTTCAGCCCTGGCCCGACGGCAGGTCGACCACGAAGATCTCGGTAAAGACATACTGGCAGCCGTATCCCATCGCGACGGCGATGATCGCGGCGAGCACGAGGGCGCGCCGCTCGAACCTGGCGAGGATGGCGATGAGGGCGAAGAGAAAGACCGTCGTTACCAGCGCGAAGTCCGCAACCCTGGCAGAGAGTGCGAGGACATAGGCGACGGTCAGGATCCCGGTGGCGATCACTGCCAGCGGGTTCTCGGGAGCGACGACGCCGTCGTCCTTGCTCTCCGTGTGGGAATGCTGCACGGGGTCGTCGCCACGCCGAAGGCGCACCAGCGCGCGAAGCAGGACCGTGAGGCAGAGCAGGATCAGGACGCTGGCGGTCGCCTGCGGAACCGGAGCGGATCCCAGCGGCTCGAATATCCCCGGCGGGATGTTCCGCGTCTCCCACAGAAACGCCGCGGCGATCGCAATAAGAAAGACAGCGAGGGCAATGTCGAGCACTGGATCTGGTCGTGATTGCATCTGACGCCTTGAGCAGGTGAATGGAGGTCCCGGAGACCTGCGCCGAGTGCCGGGCGCGCGGTGTCTCACGCGCCCGGTATCTGCGTGCAGGCTAGTTGGCCGCGGCCTGCTTTGCGACAGGCTCGATCGTGTCCCAGAGGTCGCCGAGATAGGCACTGAACGCGTCGCCCCGCATGAAGGCCGGGTCGAACATCTTCTCGTCGAAGAAGGTCTGGACGGTCTCGGTGTCCATGGCCTCCTCGAGGGCGTCGGCAAGTCCGTTGACTGCTTCGTCGGGCGTACCCTCCGGCGCCAGCCACCAGAAGTCGGTGCAGAAATCGACGTCATATCCCTGCTCGATGGCGGTGGGGATATGCGGCAGCCGCGGATGACGCTCGGGTCCGACATAGGCGAGCGGCCGGATCTCCGCGTCCGGGTTGGGTTCGCCCGAGGCCTGAAGAGTGTTGTTGGCAATCTCCAACGCGCTTTGCGTGCCGACATCGACGTGCCCGCCGACCAGCGCGGGGTAGACCTGCGTGCCTCCACCAACCTGGACGTACCGGAATTCTGCATCGGGCGCAGCGTTCTGAAGCAGGACCATCGTCAGGTGGTTCACGCCACCCAGGTTGACGCCGGCGAGGACCGGATCAGGGCCTGCTGCTGCGTTCATCACATCGTCGAGCGTCTCGTAGTCCGACTCCGCGGAGACAGACGGCAGGTTGCAGACCTGCCCGGTCTGAGCCACCGGTACGAAATCCTGCCAGCCGAAATCGATCGCGCCCATCCCGGCGGCGCCCATCAGGGCGACATGGATCACGAGAAACTCGTAGCCATCCGGTTCCGCTTCCATGACCCGGCGCGCACCAACAGAAAAATGCCCTCCAACATTCAGGATGGTGAGCGGCTCGGGCAGGATATCGTTCTGCTCGATCGCCATCTGGAAGGCCCGTGGCACCGAATCGGCCGTGCCTCCCGCACCGAACGGCACCACAATCTGGATCGGCTTCTCCGGCCATTCCGCAGCTGCCGGCGCCGCAAGGGCGACTGAAAGGACCGAGCCCAGTGCAGCCGCTCCCGTGAAAACTCTCTTCCGCATGATTTCCTCCCATCGATTTCGAAGCCCGCGTCCGCCGATACGAGGGCTCTCTTGAGCATCCCGCCGCGGACCGGACTCCCCGCCAGCAACGTTACAAGATGACTTGATTCGATCAAGGTCTGTTGTTTAGGCTCTCTAAACCGGCTTCAGGAGGGCAGTTTTGATCAAAGATGGGAAATTTGCGGGAGGGTCACGCTCCGGCGAAACGCGTCGGATCGGGGCCACGGGCGTCGCGGTCACCCAGTTGGGCTTTGGCGGGACGGCCATCGGCGGGATGTTCGGTGAGGTCACGCCCGACGCGGCCGAGGATGCGCTGATCGCCGGTCATGGCGGCGGTGTACGGTACTTCGATACGGCTCCCTTCTACGGGCTGGGCGAGGCGGAAAGGAGGCTTGGCCGAACGGTCCGCGCCGGACGCCTGCCAGACGTGACGCTGTCGACAAAGGTGGGCCGGACCCTTCGCTGGTTGCCCGGCGCCGGCGAGCGGGATGCCAGGGTGCTGCCCTGGTTCGATTACTCCGGCGATGGCATCCTGCGGAGCCTCGAGGACACGATACAGCGCACCGGAATCGACTGTTTCGACATCGTCTACCTGCATGACCTGAGTACGCGCTGGCATGGCGCGTCGCTGACCCAGCGGATGCGCGAGGCGGCCGAGGGCGGCCTGCCGGTACTCCAGGATCTCAAGCGCCAGGGCGTCATCAAGGCAATCGGGATCGGCACCAACGACCCGCCGACCTGCCGGGCCTTCCTCGATGACGTGGATCTGGATGTGGTCATGCTGGCGGGCTGCTACACGCTGATCAATCAGACCGGTCTGCCGGACTTGCTTCCGACCTGCCAGGAACGCGGCATTTCCGTCATCCTGGCGGCGCCCTTCAACTCCGGTATTCTCGCGACCGGTGCGACCGAAGACGCGAAGTACTTCTACGCCGCCGCGCCTGAGGCGATGCTGGAGCGCACCCGCCGGATCGAAGCGATCGGCGCGCGTCACGACGTCGAGCTGCCCGCCGCCGCGCTGCAATTCGCCCTCGGCCACCCGGCCATCGTCTCGGTTGTGGCCGGCATCTCGTCGGCCGGTGAGGCCAGGGCCAATATCGCGCTCATGGACGCACCCATCCCGGCCGCCTTCTGGGAGGAGCTTGCGCAGGACGGCCTGATCGACGCTGCGGCCCCGCGTCCCGGTGCGCCATGACCACGAAGCGCGTGCACGGCGTCGCCCAGCGTATCCGCGACGATATCGTCTCCGGCGCGCTTCCTTTCGGATACCGCCTGACCTTCGGGGATCTGGCCGAACGCTACGGGACGAGCCACATGCCGATCCGGGAAGCGCTGCGCGAGTTGCAGGGAGAGGGGCTCGTGGTCGGAGAGCCCAACCGCGGCTCACGCGTGCGGACGGTAGACCCGGGTTTCGTCGAAAACATCTTCGACATCCGCAATGCCCTGGAAGTCGCGATGACCCGACGCGTCGCAGAGCGCGCACGGCCGGACCTCGGGCCGCTGCTGGAAGAGATCGAAACCAGGTTCGAGGCGGCAATTCATCGAGAGGATTATGCACAGGCGCTCGTGGTGAACCGGGACCTGCACCAGACGATCTACGCCGAGGCCGGCAATCCGGACGCCAGCAGTCTGATCGAACGCCACTGGTTCCTGATCGGCGCCTTGTGGCGGGTCTATGGCTACGGAGTTGACCGCTTCGGCGGTGTGGTCAGCGATCACCGGCATCTGATCCGGGCAATCAGCCGCCGCGACGGCGACGCCGCTGCCGCGATCATGGCCGCCCACGTCACCAAGGCAAAGCAGGAGCTTGTTGATCGGATGACCAAAGCAGAAGAAGCCGGCCCATGCCACGGGGCCCGGGCTGAACAGGCATGACGAAGCCCGCACCGATCTCCTCGATCAGCCTGCACGCGGTCACCGTCACGCCGAAGACATTGTGGCAGTTCATCGAGGTCCGATCCACGGATGGACTCGTGGGGGTCGGCGAAGCGACGATGATGCCCGATCGTGCCGACCTTCATGATGAGACCGCGGATCTCGCGTCGCGGCTTCTTGGATGCGCTGCCCATCCCGACAGCATCGGGGGGCCTCTGCCCGACGACAAGGCGGGCGCGGCGGCGCGCTCGGCCGTCGATCAGGCGCTCTGGGACATCGCCACGCGGCACGCCGGAATTCCGCTCGCCGAGGGTCTCGGCCGGATCAGACGTGCGTCCGTTCCGGTTTATGCAAACATCAACCGGCGCACGGTCGACCGCACTCCGGAGGGGTTCTTGGCGTCGGCCGAAGCGGCGATCGCGGACGGCTACACCCGGTTCAAGGTCGCGCCGTTCGACGAATTGTCGCCCGAGCTTGCGGGGGACGCGCTGAGCAGGGCGATGGATGCCGGCCTGGCCCGCGTCGCAGCGGTGCGAGAGCACGTCGGACCAGGAGCCGAACTGATGGTCGATTGCCACTGGCGCTGCAGGCCGGAGACCGCGGAAACCCTGATCCGGGAGGCGGCAGGCCTTGGCGTCTATTGGGTCGAATGCCCGCTCGCGGAAACGGTCGGGAACGTGCCCACGCTCGCCCGGCTGCGGTCGCTTGCGAACGATCTCGGGATGCGCCTGGCCGGCTGCGAGGAGAATATCGGCGTGGACGGGTTTCGTCCCTTCATCGAGGGGGGAGCCTACGACGTGTTGATGCCGGACGTGAAATATGCCGGCGGATTGTCCGAATTCTTCAGGATAGCCGAAGCGGCGGCGAAGGCGGGGACCGACATCTCTCCGCATAACCCATCCGGGCCGATCTCGCATCTTGTCAGCCTCGAAGTCTGCTCGGTGCTTCCGAACCTCTTGTCGCTGGAAATGCAGTACGGAGAAACACCCCTGTTCGGCGCACTCGTCGCTGCCGACATCCCCCACATCGCCGATGGGACCTCAGCCAGGGCGGACGTGCGCGCCGGCCTCGGGGCGCCGCTGTTGCTCGAGGCCGTCCCCGAGGGGGTTGTGACCAGGGTCTGGAGCGACTGAGGCAGCCCCGTGCGTATCGACGTGCTTCCAGGCCCTGCGAACGTCCTTGGCGAAACGCCTGTCTGGTCTCCGGTGGACGGCCGGCTGTGGTGGGTGGACATCCGCGCCCGGGAGGTCCTGTCCTTCCGCCCGTCCGAGGCGACCGTGGATCGTTTCGGGATGCCGGACCTCGCCTGCGGGGTGGCGCTGAGAGGCGGGGGCGGCGGGTTGCTCGTGGCCCTCGACCGCGCACTCTACGCGCTCGGTCGGGACGGCCACCTCGGCGGTCGGCTTGTCAGGATCGAGGCCGGCCCGCCGGAAAACCGGCTGAACGACCTGCGCTGTGACCGGTCCGGCAATCTCTGGATCGGGACCATGTGGGACTTCGGCGCACGGGTTACGGGAGCGCTCTACCGAGTGGCGCCTGACCTTTCGGTCGCCCGCATCCGAAGCGGCGTGAGAATTCCGAATGCGCTCGCCTTCTCACCCGATGGGCGCACGATCTACTTTGCCGACACCGGCACGGGCTGGATCGAGCGGTCTGTGATCGACGACGAAACCGGATTGCCCGGACCGTGGCGCCCCTTCGCAGCACCCGACGCGGCGCCCGGACTCCCTGACGGCGCCACCGTCGATGCCGAGGGTCATCTGTGGAACGCTCGGATCGGCGGGGGATGCCTCGCAAGATTTGCAGAGGACGGCCACCTCGATCGTATTGTTCCGCTGCCGGTATCAAAACCCACGGCCTGCGCTTTCGGAGCCACGGATCTCGAAACGCTCTACGTCACCACGGCCTCTCAAGGCCTCTCCGCAAGGGCCCGTGAGGAAGAACCCCTCGCCGGCCGGACACTGGCCCTTCGCGCGGACGTCGCTGGTATTCCCGAAATGACCTTCGCCGGTTGAAAGGCCCAATAATGACGTGAGAGCCTTGCGAGACCCCGGACGCATGGCCAGGGGAAACGACCGCTTGAAGTCCCACTGTACCCAAGGTGAAGCGCCCCGGCTTTCTGGAGACGGGATCTTCAGCGGGGTGATCCCCACAGGCGAGAAAAGGTGCTCCCTCAGCCGCACAATTGCACCCAGAAAACGAGAAGCCGACTCCCCCCACGCTCAGTCACGAATGTGAAAGCCCGGCTTCGCTGGCGCGTCGGTCGCGGTGATGCGGACATCTTCGACCTTCGCCGCAGACGGGCCTTTGCGCAGCGCAATGATCAGTGCCTCGACAGCATCGCTGGCCCCCGAGATCACCGTCTCAACCGATCCGTCGGGCCGATTGCGGATCCATCCCGAGACGCCGAGTTCCTGTGCCTGCTCACGTGTCCATGCCCGGAACGAGACACCCTGCACACGGCCAGTTACGTACAGATGTCTGGAAGTCATGGCCTTGTTCGATCCGTTCTTGGTCAAGTTTCACCTGTCCACAAAGCTAAACGATGTCATGAGTACCATTCGTTCGCCCCAATCCTAGTGCGCACAGCAGGGAGATGCGTCGTCGTCACCCGGCTTCAGGACTTCGGTCGCAAGCGTTCGTGGCGGAGATCTGGCCGCCAAAGTCAGCCTCGGCCGGTCTTCTGCTGAAGCGCATCGATCCGTTCGGAGGCCTCCGCCTTCGACAGCTCCGGCTCGAAGTCCACGCCTGCCTCTCCACTAGGTGTTCAGTCCCGGCATCTGGTGGATCGGATCGAGGCCGAGCGCGCCAAGGCCACTACGGCCACCTGCAAACGCCATTCCCTAGCCTGATATGCTATCATATTGACATTCTGCTGTCATTGTTACCATATATGCCCTGTGACTTCATGCCGAAGGACCCGCCGGATGCCCACCATGACCGTTAGAAACCTGCCCGAGGACGTGCATCGCCGCATCCGTCTTTATGCCGCCGAACATGGCCTGAGCGCCGAGGCCGCCGCGCGCCGCCTGCTGGATGAGGCGACCCGTCCTGCCGAGCGGCTTGGCGATGTCGTCACCGCCTTTGCGCGAGAGCGCGCCGCCGATTTCCCGGATGTGCCGCGTGACCGCACGCCCGTGGCGCCCGCCGATTTCTCGTGATTGTCCTCGACACCAACGTGATCTCGGAACCCTTGCGTAGCCGCCCTGACGCCGCTGTCGTGGCCTGGCTGAACAGGCAGTCCGACACCGCGCTGTTCGCGACCAGCGTCACGGTGATGGAATTGCGCTTCGGCGTCGAGCGCCTGCCTGAGGGCAAGCGCAAGGCGGATCTGTGGGAGGTGCTGGATTTCACCCTGTCGCGCCTTGTCGGCCCACGCATCCTGCTCTTCGACGTGCCCGCCGCGACCGAGGCCGCCCGCATCGCCGCTGTGGCCGAGGCCGCCGGGACCCCCATCGGGCAGGCCGACGCCCAGATCGCCGCGATCGGTCGCAGCCACGGCTTTGCCATTGCAACCCGCGATACCGCCCCGTTTCAGAGCGCCGGTCTGGTCGTCATCAACCCATGGGAATTCGCATGAGCACTGCCCCCATCGTCTCCAAGGCCTGGAGTTTCTGCACCACGCCGCGTGACGACGGCGTTGGCTAAGGCGACTATCCGGAGTTTCGAGGGGGTCACGATCGGCGCCGGCGCTCACCCCTCCCGGCGATATGCTTCCAAATGGGAAACAATCTCTTGGTAGGGCCTCGACAGTCTACAAAAATGAAAGTCGGTTCACATCCCGAGCTTTGCGTCGAAAGGGGGGGAGACCGGTGCCCGGGCCTTCAGCAATGATGTGCCAACATGTCTCATTTACAAATTTGAATTGCTTTATGCTGTGACTGCAATAGAATCGGGCACATCATGGGCCGCGACGGACGTTCCGTTTCTGGTAACGGCATCATCGCGACCGGGTGTTTCGGAGAACTGCCATGTCTGATGATCTGTCGGTCTCTAAGCCGGAGGATTACGGGCTCGAAGCCTTCAAGGATTTGCTGCCGGGCCACGCCCCGATCGCAGGCGAGGTCCCGGGCGCATTTGAAGGATTTTATGCGGCCATGTGGGCCTCCCTCGCGCCAGCAACGCCATATGAATGCGTCATTGCAGAAAGCCTGGTCGCCATCGAGTGGGAGATCCTGCAGCATCGGCAGATGCGCGACGCGGCGATCAGGATGTTCATGCGCCAGATGATCCGCGACGCGGTGTTGCGGGCGCATCTTGCGGAAAGCGGGGGCTCCGCTGAAAGCAGCCTCGGCCTCGACGAGACGATAGGGGGAGGTGGCATGAAACCGATCACCCCGGCCGGTTTCGACGAGGCGGCGGCGCACGCGGCCGGGGAGGACCTGGCCGAGAGGGCCATGTCGCCTAATCCGGCGATCCAGCACGCCGCTTACGGCGAGATCGAGGCCCTTGGCCTCGCGCCGGTCGACCTGATGGCGCGGGCCTATTCAGAAGGGCAAGACGCGTGGCGCGTGCACGAGAGCCGGATCCAGGATCTCGAGCGCCGCCGCATCGATGCGAAGAAGGTCTATGACGCGCTTCTGAAGGACCGCCCCGTCGACGTCTCCGTATCGGCCGGCGCGGTGGAGATCAGCTGATGCAGGCGCAGGACCTGAAAGCCCTCAAGCTGTTGGCCCGGTCGAATGAAGCTGGCAAGAGCACGGGCCCCAAAACCGCCTCCGGAAAGACGGCTGTCGCTGGCAACGCGCTCAAGCACGGGGCCACGGCGGCGCCTCCGCCCGAAAAGGTCGCGACCTGGCTTTCGGTGATCCTCGAGAAGCCGGAGCTTTCCCCGTCGGATTTTCTGCCGGTGGACGAGGCGGGGCGCTGCGCGCTCGAGCTGGCGCTGGCCGAGGCGCGCCTGGCCGTGGCCGAGGAGGCGCTTGCGGATTTCACGACGCTGCGGCTCGAGCAGAAGGGAGGGCCCGGCAAGAAAGCCTTCGGTGGCGCCAAGCTCGGAATGCTGGTCGATTTCTGGCTCAGGGAGATCAAGGAGGGCACGGTTTCGGACGCACAGGCGGCCGCCATGAAGCCGGTCATCGAGAGGATCAACGCCTTGCGAGGGCGGCCCCGCGGAACGGACAGGGAGTATCGTCTTCTGAGGCGCTACGCGGCGGAGGCGCGGTCCCGGCGCTACCGCGCGCTGCGGGCCTGGCTCGGAGACGCGGGGGAGTGGGCTTGAGCGATGTGCAGACGGAATACCGGAATCCCGAAACAAAACCGGATTTCAACCTTGGGTGGTGGTGCAGATGCCGATCCGGTTTAAACTATTGAAAAAAAGTAAAAAATATCCGAAATTGCCTGTGTGGTGAGGCCAGGTGCGTTCACCGGCGTGCTCTGCGCAGGCGCAAAGGCCCGATAACGCACCCCCCGGGCCGATCACCCGATGCCGGCAGTGCAACCGGAGGCCCGACGAGAGCCTCTCCGCCCCGTCCGGAACGCGGAGGCCAGTCTCGCCCGCGGCCTCGCGCGGCCGGGGCCCTTTGCGGAGGTCGTCGTCATCGACCGGGCATCGGCGGATGGCGCCCGCAAGATCGCGGAGGATCAGGGCGCCCGGATCCTCGATTTCCGCTGGCAAGGGGGAAGCCCTCGAGAAGCGAGGCCGGGTTCTCCTCGACGCCGGCCCTCGGTGCGGCTTCATGGTGCCGACGAACTTCTCGACGATGCTTTTTGCGACGCGCTGACGACACGGGCCTCGGCCGCCTCCTCGAGCGGCATCTTGATCATGCCGCCTGGGAGGCGAAAAGATATGCCATGCGGCAGA
>Ga0102928_1002621_pt1 | contig 10710 bp, 9 predicted proteins | sample SalPonR1_B_D1_MG_FD_78504 | JGI IMG/M metagenome (GOLD analysis project Ga0102928, IMG submission 78504) | Salt pond soil microbial communities from South San Francisco under conditions of wetland restoration - Salt Pond MetaG R1_B_D1_MG | ecosystem: Environmental > Aquatic > Marine > Intertidal...
CCGTGCCGCCTCCATGGGCCCCACCGTGTGGGAACTGGAGGGGCCAATACCGACTTTGAACAGCTCAAACAGACTGATTGCCAATGTGCGGCCTCCTGTTGAGAAACCTGTTTCAACAGTAGCGCCAATCGGGCCCCTGCGCATGCTTTGTGACGACACTGAAAAGATGATTTACGACAGGAGGAAACGTCGCGTGGAGACCATCCTGGTATGCACCATGTCGCATGTGGACCATTCGCATTCTGGCTGCAGCCTTAGACTGAAACCAAAGAGGAGCTGATCACTTATTGCACGATTACGGTGCAGCAGCTAGTGTTCAGGTTGTGGTGGTCAGTACGGACATTTCCGGTACTGGCCGTCGCAAGTGGCCCAGGCAGGGCAAGGGGGTTGCTCATGACTGCTGATATTGGCTCGCACACAGACAGACAAATCCCGCAGCCCTATCGGGTCGGCTTCCTGCTGATCGATAACTTCACCCTGATCGCCCTGGCCACCGCGGTAGAGCCCCTCCGAATGGCCAATCAGCTGGCGGGCACCGAACTCTATTCCTGGAAACTGCTTACTGCCGACGGCGACTATGCCCGAGCCAGTGACGGCATCACCATGGTGCCCGATGCCTCCATTCAGGAAGAGCACAACTTCGATCTGGTCATCGTTGTCGCCGGAATCGACGTCACCCGCAGTTTTTCACGCCGAGAGGTCCACTGGCTGAAGCAGATGGCCCGGCGGCATATCCTGCTGGGGGCTGTCTGCACCGGCGCATACGTACTGGCCAGTGCCGGACTGCTGGACGGCTATGCCTGCAGTGCCCACTGGGAATGCCTGGAAGCCATTCAGGAAGGCTTTCCGCGAGTCCAGACCAACAATCGCCTATTCACTGTCGAGCGTGAGCGCATGACCTGCACCGGGGGCACTGTGCCAATGCACATGATGCTCAGCTTCCTGGCAAGGCGGCATGGGCAGGAGCTCAGCAACGCCGTTTCCCACATGTTTGTCTGCGACCGGGTTCGGGAAGAGAGTGAACAGCAGCCCATGCCCATGCATCCGGGCCTGGCCCGCGCCCAACCCAAGCTGGCGGAGGCCGCCCAGTTGATGGAATCCAATATCGAAGAGCCGATCGAACTGCAGGAACTGGCAGCTCTGGCCGGCATATCACGCCGGCAACTGGAACGGCTGTTCCTGAAGCACATGGGGTGCACGCCATCGCGTTATTACCTGCGGGTACGGCTGAATCGCGCGCGCCGGCTGCTCAAGCAGACCTCCTGTTCCATCGTGGAGATTGCTTCCATGTGCGGTTTTGTATCCGCCACCCACTTCAGCCGCTGCTATCGCAAGACCATGGGGCGTGCCCCCAAATACGAACGGATGGAGGTATTCACTCCGGCCAGGGCGGACGGCCTCCTGACAGATACCATGGCCAGTTTACCGTCCTCATCCCTGCAAGCCCTCAAGCGGGCCCGGACCGAGCCCACTTACGGAACCTTTGAGGACTCCCCCGGACACACCGTCTCAGGTTAACCCCACGACAAGGCCGTTCTCATCCAGGGCAATGTCCATGGCGGCAGGCCGCCTTGGCAGCCCCGGCATGGTCATAATGTCGCCACAGACCGCCACCACGAATCCGGCTCCGGCCGCCAGGCGCACTTCCCTCACCGGCAACATATGCCCGGACGGCGCGCCCTTCACCGACGAGTCCACCGAGAAACTGTACTGGGTCTTGGCAATGCACACAGGCAGGTGACCAAAACCCAGGCTTTCATATTCGTCCAGCTGTCGTTTCGCAACCGTGGTAAATTCGACACTGCCGGCATGGTAAATACGGGTGGCAATCGTGCGAATTTTGTCCGCCAGAGGCAGGCTATCGTCATAGAGGAATTTCACCTCCGGCTTGCCCTCATCCATCTGGTCGAGCACAGCCTGGGCCAGTTCGGTGGCACCTTCACCACCGGTTGCCCAATGATCGGCGGGCACTGCCCGCACGCCCAGCTCTTCACTGATGGACTGAACCAACGCCAACTCCTCCTCGGTGTCATCCGGGAAACGGTTGATACACACCACCGGGGTCAAACCGAACTGCTGCAAGTTGCAGATATGCCGCTCAAGATTGGTGGCACCTCTGCGCAGCGCCGCCAGGTCGGGAATGGCCAGTTGGCTGCGGGGAGTACCGCCCTGCATCTTGAGGGCCCGAATGGTACAGACCACCACGGCGGCATCCGGGCGCAAACCGGTGTGGCGGCACTTGATATCAATAAACTTTTCCGCACCCAGGTCGGCCCCGAATCCGGCCTCTGTCACCACCACGTCGTTCAGAGCCAGGGCAGCACGAGTGGCGGTAACGGAATTGCAACCATGGGCGATATTGGCAAAGGGGCCACCGTGGATAAACACCGGATTATGTTCCAGGCTCTGCACCAGGTTCGGTTGCAGTGCTTCTTTCAGTAATACAGTGAGAGAGCCCTCCACGCCAAGATCACGAACCGTCACCGGCGACATGTCCGAACGCCGTCCAACGATGATATTTCCCAACCGCTGCTTCAGGTCCGCACGCCCATCCGCCAGGCACAGGATCGCCATGATCTCGGAAGAAACGGTGATATCGAACCCGGTCTCCCGGGGCACGCCGTGTGCCGCCCCGCCCAGGCCACAGACCATGTTTCGCAGGGACCGGTCGGTAATATCCATGACTCTGCGCCAGCTTATGTAACGCGGATCCAGCCCGGCTTCATTGCCCCAGTGAATGTGATTATCAATCAGCGACGCCAGCAGGTTATGAGCACTGGTGATGGCATGGAAGTCACCATTGAAATGCAGATTGATGTCTTCCATCGGAATCACCTGGGCCCGCCCCCCTCCGGCAGCTCCGCCCTTCATGCCGAAGCAGGGCCCCAGGGAGGGCTCCCGCAAACACACGGAAGAGCGCACGCCCAGCCGGTTGAAGCCATCGTTCAGCCCTACACTGGTGGTGGTCTTACCTTCCCCTGCCGGGGTTGGTGTAATGGCGGTTACAAGCACCAGTTTGCCTTTGGGTGCAGAATCGGACGTATCCACATAGGCCATGTCCAGCTTTGCTTTGTAATGGCCAAAGGGCACCAGACTCTCTGCCGGCAAACCGAAACGCTGCTGGGCCAACAACAGGATAGACTGGGGCTGGACCGAGCGGGCAATCTCGATATCCGGAGTGCCCGGTGGTGGAAACCCGGCCGGTGCTGGCGTGTCGGGTGTCAGTTTACTGTACTGAAGACTCATGGCACTGCCTCCCTCTTGTTCTCGCAGGACCCACTGTGATCCCGAATCCATTGCGCTGACTGGCGCAGGCCTCCGAACGGAAATAGATGGATGCCCCGCAACAGAGTTTCCGGATTAGCCAGGCAGTACTGAACCAGTGACCGGACCATGTCGTCGGGCTTCCAGGCGCGCAACATCCGGGCACTGCCGGGGCGGCGAAGCATCAGCCGTGCAGATGCGCCCACCCCACACTGGGCGGCGTAGGCGATGAGCGTTTTAACCCGCGTTGGGCCTGCCATGCCAATATAGACAGGCACCTCTTCCAGGATGTTGCCCAGACTCTGCAGCCAGTCAGTCACGATCTCCGGATCGAACGCAAACTGGGTGACAACCCACAGCCGTGTGGAGGTGGTTCTGGCGTATTCACGTTTGATACTCAGAGCCTGAGCCAACGTGGCCCGGTCGGCCCAGGGATGCCCCTCCGGATGAGCAGCAACGCCGATCCCGTGGAACCGGAACTGGGTCAACAGTCCCGATTCGAGTACCGCCAGGGTGTCCGGGAAAGGCCCAGCCACCGCATCGCTGTCGCCGGCAATCAGCAACAACCGGTCCACCCGGCTTTCATGCAGTTGGGCCAACCAGTCCTGCAGCTGCCCACGGCTCTGGGCCATTCGTGCAGGCACATGAGGTACTGGCACCATGCCCAGATCGAGAAGACGACGGGAGGCTTCAAGCGTGTCGCTGAACTGCCCCTTTGGCAGGAACGGCACGTAGACACAGGTCCCCACCGGCAGAAGATCCGGCAGATCCTCCGTCGTCAGGATCTGGCGGGGTGTGGCCTCGATGGAAGCCGAGCGCACCAGGGCACGAAACCGGGTTACTGCCTCCTCATCGGGCCGATCGAACGCCTGACTTTCGTTCACCAGTGTCATAAACCGTCCACCCCATTGCTAACAGTGTGTACCAGCCAGCGGCTCCCGCCGGCTCTTCCCGTTCTGTTAATCGGCGAAGTCGATTCCCTTGGCCCGGGCTCTTTCGCGGGCGTTCGGGTTCACCGAGGGCCGGAAGGGCACTTCCACCACTTCTGCCTCCACAGCGGTTGAGCCATCCGCGGCGGCGTACTCCACTGGAAGATGCACGGTCAACCGCGTGCCGACAGCACGAAGATCGAACGGCACGTAGGCCAGCGCGATGTTCGTTTCCAGTTCCGGCGAGTACCAGGGTGATGTCACGTAGCCCTCTGGTTCACCGCCCTCCGGACCGCTGATCAGCCAGAAATCATTGGAGTAGTCAGTCACCATGCCACCGCCAAAGCGGATACCCACCATAATGTGACTGAACGGCGGACGACCGGCCTCCATCTGCTCCCGGACCTGCTCAAGCTTCTGCTTGCCGATGTAATCGGCCTCCTTGTTACGCGGCACCTGGTAGGCCAGGTTGCACTGGAACGGCAGGGTTTCCTGATCCACATCCTGCCCCCAGGACAGAATGCCCGCGGCAATCCGGCGATGGTGGGCAGGCGCTATTACCCGAAGGTTGTGCGGTTCGCCAGCGGCGAGCACCGTGTACCAGAGGTCCTCGGCGTATTTGGTCGCCTCTTTGAGGTAAATCTCGTACCCTTTCTCTCCGGTAAAGCCGGTCTGGGAAACGATCACGTCATGGCCGGCCACCTGGCCTTCCATCAAACCGTAATAGGGAATGTCCCGAACTGCGTCGCCAAACAGATCCGCCATGAGCGCTTCGGACTTGGGACCCTGGATCTGCACCGGCGCCACATCAATTTCGGCGATGGTCACATTGAAGCCCATACCAATGTTCACGCCCCGCATCCAGAGTTCCAGATCGCTGTCCGAAAGGGAGAACCAGAACTCATCTTCGGCCACCCGCAACAGAACGGGGTCATTGATGATGCCGCCCTCTTCGTTGCACAGGATCACGTATTTGCCACGCATGGGTTTGATCTTGGTGGCATCCCGGGTGATCACGTAATTCACAAAGCGCTCAGCATCCGGGCCTTTGACCTGAATCTGGCGCTCTACCGCCACATTCCACATGGTGACGTCATGTATCAGAGACTCGTACTCCAACATGGCACCGCCGTCTTCCGGGCGGACATACCCCCGGGGGTGATACATGCGGTTGTAGACGGTCGCCCGCCAACAGCCCGCCTCATAGGCCAGATGCCAATACGGCGACTTGCGAACCCGCGTGGAAATCAGCATTTCCACCGGTGTGGGCCCGGATTGACGCAGGTTGATGGGAACGCGTCGATCAGACTGATCAACGCTGCCGGGCTGGCGTGCCGCACCGGCCCGTTGCTGTGGATAATCCAGAAGTGCTTGCTCGAATTTAACGGCCATTGCTATCTCCCCCTTGCCGGGTTGTCGATAGCCCTAATGTGGCCCTCTTTGAGGTTGCCGGGAGGAACCAATACGACACTCAGAGGACTAAAAGCGTCAGGCAAACCGGAAACATTCCAGAAAGACGATTCAAAAGCGTCGAGCAACCTCTGGAAACCCCGCACCAAATGTGTAAACCATCCACCAAATCGCACCATATCGAAGCAGGTCCGACTTTACGGATTAGGCCCCACCCAGCAACCTGTGCATTATGCACAAGGACAACCCGATCACCTTGCATGATTCGAGCTGAAAAAACGGGCATGGCATAAACGTTGCCAACTTTCCTGGCGTTACTCACGACACGGAGAGATCGCCATGACCACCGAACCAACCCCGAAAGAACAGGATTACCCCCTGAGTCCGGTTCCCATGGATCAGCGCAAAAGCGTCTGGTCCATGGGACTGGTCCTTCTTGGCTTCACCTTCTTCACCGCCACCATGTGGGCCGGTGGCAGTGTTGGCGTTGCCTTCGACTTTTCCACCATGCTCATGGTGTTGGCCGTCGGCAATCTGCTATTGGGCGCCTACGCCGCAGGGCTCGGTTACATCGCTGCAAAAACCGGCCTGAACACAGCCCTGATGAGCCGATTCACCTTCGGTGAGCTCGGCAGCAAGCTTTCCGACTTTATCCTCGGTTTTACACAGATTGGCTGGTACGCGTGGGGCACGGCCACTATGGCTATCCTGTTGGTAAAACTCACGGGTATGCCGGAAGGCATGACCACACCGCTCATGGTGCTGTTCGGTTTTGCCTTCTGTATAACCGCATTTATCGGTTATCGCGGCCTTGAGTGGCTGTCTAGAGTTGCCGTGCCCGCCATGATTATTCTGGTGGCCGTCAGCATGTCCATTGCCACCTCCGATGCCGGCGGCCTGTCCGGTCTGTTGGCAATCACCCCAACCGACGAGATGGGCGTGGCAGCTGCAATCACGCTGGTCTTCGGCACCTTTGTAAGTGGCGGAACCCAGGCCACCAACTGGACCCGGTTCGCCAAATCCGGCAAGACTGCCGTGATCGCCACATTGCTCGCTTTCTTCCTCGGGAACGGATTGATGACGCTGATCGGTGCCTTCGGTGCGCTGGTCTATCAGCAAGCCGACATCGTCGACATCATGGTCGCCCAGGGCCTGGCAACGCTCGGTATCCTTATGCTGTTCCTGAATCTTTGGACCACCCAAGACAATACGGTCTACAACTTCGCGGTAGCGGGCTGCAACCTGATCCGTACCCGACGCCGCAAGTCGGTAACCATTGCCGGCGCAGCAATCGGTACCGTGCTTGCGGTAATGGGCATGTACGAGTGGCTGATCCCCTTCCTGGTTCTGCTCGGCACCTTTATTCCGCCAATCGGTGGCGTCATCATGGCCAGCTACTTTGTCGGCTATAAACGCCGGTATCCAGACCTGACCACAGTTACACTGCCAGCGTTTAACGTCCCGGGACTGGCCGCCTACGCCATCGGCTCAGCAGCCGCCTATACTTCTCCATGGATCGCACCCATTGTGGGTGTCATCGTTGCGGCACTGAGCTACAGCCTCATTCTGGTCGTCAGTGAAGCCGTGCGTGAACGTAAAGCACAGGTCATGGGAGCCATTTAAGTGACACTGCGATGCCGTGATGTACCAATGCTCCCCGGCCTGGATGCCATTCGGCTCCGGGGCGGCGAGTCCGCGGCGGACAACCCGGTACGTTGGCCCTATGTTGCAGAGAACCGCTCTTTCAAGAGCTGGGTAAAGGGTGGCGAACTGGTGTTTGTTACCGGTATCAGCCGACATCGCAGCCCTCAAAACCTGGCCGAATGCCTTTATGAGGGCAAAGAATGCAACGTCTCCGGTTTAGTCGTACTCACCGGAGATGCCTACATCGGCCAACTACCGAACACGCTATGCCGGCTGGCCGACGAACTTGCCATACCACTTTTTGAGCAGCCCTATTCTCTGCCCATGGTGGAGGTAACTGAGGCCATAGGCAGAGCGATTGTCTGGTCTGAGCATACGTCGGCTCACCAAGTTGATCACGACGCCCTGGCCAACTCTGTTGAGTTGCTGGACTCCTGGATCGCATGCCGAGGCAACCAGAGCGCCATGGCAGATGCGCTGGGCTGTCACAGGAACACAGTTCGTAATCGAATGAACCAACTCACTGGATCATCGCCAGACCAGTCCAAACAGACTGACCCATTCAAAACACTGCTGCTGGCTCACCTGTTATTGAAACCATAACCACTGGTGAGTCCTATTCAGGAGAGAAGATGACCAAGCAATTAGATGCCGTAGTGAACGCACGCTTACAGGACCAGAAGGGGCTATACAGGCTCGAGATCAGCGATGGTCGGTTTTCAGGTATCGTCACCCAATCTGAAACCACCACGGCAAGAGAAGGTGAACTGGATGCCGGGAGCAACCTTGTGACACCCGCGTTCGTGGAGCCACACATTCATCTCGACGCCGCCATGACTGCGGGGGAACCCCGCTGGAACAAAAGCGGCACCCTGTTTGAAGGCATTGAATGCTGGTCCGAACGCAAGACAACCCTGAGCCATGACGATGTTATCAACCGGGCCACCCAGACCCTGAAGCTCTTTGCGGCCCACGGCATCCAGTACGTCCGTACCCACGTGGACGTTACCGACCCGAACCTGACTGCCCTTAAAGCCATGCTTGAGGTTCGCGAACAGACGGCCGGATTTGTCGACCTGCAAATCGTTGCTTTTCCCCAGGAAGGCATCTTGTCATTCAAGAACGGGCGCGAGCTAATGGAGGAAGCAGTCCGTCTGGGAGCGGATGTGGTGGGCGGCATCCCACACTTCGAGTTTACCCGGGATTATGGAGCGGAGTCCGTCCGCTGGCTTATGGAACTGGCCTATAAGAACGACCGGCTGGTCGACGTCCATTGTGATGAGATTGACGATCCGGAATCCCGGTTCCTGGAGGTTCTTGCTGCCGAGGCGCTGAGACTGGACTATGGCTCCAGGGTATCCGCCAGCCATACCTGCGCCATGGGCTCCTACAACGATGCCTACTGCAGCCGTTTGTTCCGACTGCTGAAAAAGTCAGGCCTGCGTTTTCTATCCATGCCCACTGAAAGCCTGCATTTGCAGGGCCGATTCGACAGCTATCCTAAGCGCCGAGGCATTACCCGGGTCCCGGAACTGCTTGATGCCGGGTTGAAAGTCGCCTTCGGCCAGGATTCCATCCGCGACCCATGGTATCCGATGGGCAATGGCAACATGCTCCGGACCCTTGATGTTGGCCTGCACGCCTGCCACATGCTGGGTATGAGTTGGATCGACCGTTCTCTCGAACTGATCACCGAAAACGGGGCGGCTGCGCTTGATCTGGAAGAGTATGGGATTGCAGAAGGGCTGCCAGCTCGATGCATCGTTCAACAAGGGGCCACGGCCTATGATGTGCTTCTAGGACAACGACCTGTGTTGGCGTCTGTCAGGGACGGGCAGGTGTTGGTCCGACGCGAGGCCTCCCACCCGGAAACCGGCCTGGTGCTTTAAGAGCGGTATTCGATTCAGAACAAAAGCGTCAGGCCAGCGGTCACCACGGCGAACAGCACGGATAACCAGATTACGGCCATCCAGGGGAAAGGCGGTGGGGGTGGTTCAATTGCCAGTTCCTTTTCCAGATAGTTTCTGAGCAAGCGGGTGTTGCGGGTGTTGGCTTTGTATACCGCGTCAAAGGCATCCCCCACGACAGGTATCAGGCCACCGAGGAAATCAATGCCCATGTTGCGCAACATGCGAAGCTTCACCGCTTTGCTGGCGCCCGCCCGCTGAGCTTCCACCAGCACGTAGCCGGATAGCACCAGGCCGGCGGCGTCCCCCACCACAGGCAGCAAACCAATGACAGCCTCCGCACCAATCCGTATATTGGTAAACGGAATCGCAATGTTGCTATCTGTGAACCGGCTGAATTTATCCAGCCGTTCCAGAATGGCCCGCTGCCGGGCTTCGGAAGGTTTCGGCATCTCCGCTCCAGTTCCGGATCTCACTCGGCCTTTGCTCCGATCTCCTCGAATGCCTGCACCAGGGTATCGGGTTCCTGGGCGCCAGAAATAAGGTATTTACCGTTCACGATAAACGCCGGCACCGCAGAAACGCCTGCCTGTTGATAGGTGGCTTCGTCCTGCCGGACAGCCTTGGCATATTCATCGGAATCCAGTATTTCCCTGGCCCTCGCGGAGTCCAGACCCAGACGTTCAACGCAGCCCAGCAACACTTTGTGGTCAGAGACATCCTCCGCCCTTCCGAAGTAGGCTTCGAACAGCGCCTGCTTCATTTCCGTCTGTTTGCCCTGCTCATCCGCCCATTTCACCAGGCGATGGGCATCAAAGGTGTTGCAGGTGAAACGCTCCTGCATTTTCTCAAAGTTGAGGCCCAGCTCCGCGGCAATTGTCATCATCTGGTCCTGAGTGGCACGCATTTCCTGCTCACTGCGACCGTACTTGCGGGCCAGCGCCGGCAGTATCGGCTCACCCTCGCCAGTGTGATCCGGATTGAGTTCGAAGGCATGCCATTGGAGGCCAAACTCATACTCAGGTGCCAACTGTTTCATGGCATGCTCCAGGCGGGCATAACCGATAGCGCACCAGGGGCAGGCAATATCTGAAACGATGTCGATTTGGATTTTTTGCATGGGGAATCCTGTCAATTGGTGGACGGTTCAAAAGCATCAAGAAAGGTTTGGAAATCCCGTTCCACACACTCCGCATAGTGGGTGGCAATCGCTCCCACCAAGGCAACGAATTCGCCCTCCCTGTCCTTTGTCAGTTTCTTCAGGGACTTTTCGAACATGAACGGCTGATCCGGATTAAGTGGGCGACTGGCGCGCTTGTGCTCGGTCGCCAGAACTTCGCCCCAGATGCTGGCCATTTTCAGGAAATGCTTCTTCTTATCGAGTTTGTCAGTGGGAAAATCGTCCTTGAAGGGCGACCGCTCCCTGACTGAGAACACCTGGTCCTCAAACTCAAGCCAGCCAAGGTAGCGGTCCGGATGCTCTGCAAGGGCGCGGAATGCCGCTTCATGCCTGACACCCTCATTGGGATAGACCCGCCGGTAGGCCTGCAGTTCCG
>Ga0102928_1002625_pt1 | contig 10702 bp, 10 predicted proteins | sample SalPonR1_B_D1_MG_FD_78504 | JGI IMG/M metagenome (GOLD analysis project Ga0102928, IMG submission 78504) | Salt pond soil microbial communities from South San Francisco under conditions of wetland restoration - Salt Pond MetaG R1_B_D1_MG | ecosystem: Environmental > Aquatic > Marine > Intertidal...
AATCATTTGTGCTTTGATGGTTGCCCCCTAATTAATACTATGAAAGACGGAGAACCTAGAGAAGTTGAAGTTTATTTAAAACATAAGAAAGGTTACAGAGTTCCTGTAAGTATTCACTGTAAACCAGTAATCAAGGATGGTAAAATTATTGGCGCTGTAGAGTCCTTTACAGATATGTCACCGCATAATGTTATATTAGGTAATAAAAATGAACTTGTTAAACAAGCATATACAGATACACTAACAGGTCTTCCAAATAGAAGGTATTTAGAAAAACATTTAGAAGCTGTTATGCTAAAAAATAGAGATTTGGGGATTGAAATAGGAATTGCATGTTTTGATATCGATTTTTTTAAAAAAGTAAATGACAACTACGGACATGATATTGGAGATGAAGTGCTCGAGATGGTTTCTCAAGTATTCATAAAGTCTGTTAGGGATAATGATATTATCGCAAGAAGTGGAGGGGAAGAGTTTATAGGTGTGTTTGAAGGTGTTACTTTGGATGATCTAAAAAACACTTTGGAAAGAATAAGAATACTAATAGAACATTCAATTACAAAGGTTGGCAATAAGGAACTTTCAGTAACCATATCCATTGGAGGTGCTATGGCTAATAAGTCTGAAAGCATCGAGGAGGTTATTAAAAGGGCGGATAATTCACTATATGAAGCAAAGGAGAATGGGCGAAATAAAGTTTTGATTGGTTTGTAAACCCTGTTATAGGGTATATAATAATTTAAGTTATATGCAAAACTCAGGAAAGTGAGGTAATAACCATGAAAGCTATTATAAACGAAGGTTGCATAGGATGTGGCGAATGCGAAGTGGTTTGTCCAGAAGTATTTCGCATGAATGAAGATGGAATTGCCGTAGTTTGTGGAGATGTAACTAAAGAGCTATTGGTAGCGGCAGAGGAAGCGTCAGAAGTATGTCCGGTTGCTATAATTGAAATTGATTAGTTGAAACTTTTGAGAATACTAAAAACCGCTTTAAGCGGTTTTTATTTTAAAAAAACTATGAAAAAAATAATTGGAAAAAGAATAAAAGACAGCTATGAAACCCTAAGAATAAATAGTAGGATAGATGAAATGGATAAGTATATACACCATGGCAATTGTTCAACACTTAGGCATTGTTTTGGTGTTGCATATTTAAGTATTTATTTGTGTGAAAAGTTAAGAATAAATCCTAATTATGATATACTTGCTAAAAGTGCAATAATACATGATTATTACCTATATGATTGGCATGAAAAGGAAAAATGGCATTCTCTTCATGGCTTTAAACATCCAAAGTTTGCATTAAAAAATGCTAAAGATGATTTTTCTTTAAATGAGAGAGAGATTGATGCTATAAAAAATCATATGTTTCCGTTAGTACCATTTTTGCCTAAATATAAAGAAGGAAGGATTCTTTGTTTAGCAGATAAAATATGTGCTTTATATGAAATATTCAAGAGGAATCCTTACGAGGATATAAATAATTACATAAAAAAGGAGATGAATTAATGACAGAAATACTTCTTTATCTATACATATATTCTTTCATAGGATGGATTTATGAAAGCATATATGTAAGCATTAAAAAAAAGAGATGGATTAATCGGGGCTTTATGCATGGCCCATTTTTAACCATATATGGGTTTGGCGGAATTTTATGTGTTTTATCAGGGAGTTTATCCCAAGGTGAAACATTGACGATGTTTATATATGCAGTATTTATTTGTTCCTTGATGGAACTTGTAACTGGGGTTACAATGGAGAAACTTTTCAGAGTAAGATACTGGGACTATACTAATATACCTTTTAATGTAAGGGGATATATTTGTCCTCCAGTTAGTCTCTTCTGGGGAGTTTTAGCAATTATTGTAAATAGATATATTCATGTTTACTTAACGGGAGCATTGAGTGTTGTGAGCCAAAGCTATTTAGAGTTATTTACATATGTATTAACAATAGTATTTGCCGTGGATTTTACCATATCGTTTATGGAAGCTACGGATCTTAGAAAAATGTTAGAAGTTATTAGCGAGAGGAACAGAAGCATCGAAGACATTAAGCTTAGGTTCGAAGATGTTAAAGAAATGATTCCAATTGATACTTCATCCCTCAAGATCTTTAGTCTAGGAATGAGGGACAGTATTAATGAAAGTCAGAAATCTTTTGATTTGAAAATCGAACAACACTACAACAAACAAAGGGAAACGTTAGATAAGCTTAAAGATAGGATTAGGGAATTACCTGAAAAGAAGGATAAGGTATTTGAATTTTCTGTTTCTGTCTCTAAATTACAAAATCTAATGAAAAACGGATTGAACCAAATAAGTAAGGGACCTAAGAAGATGCTAAAGAGAAATCCTTACATAACTTCTACGGACTATAAAGAAATATTAGAGATGCTAAAGAAGATTAATAATTAGTAAGTTAGCTATGTAAAACTTCATTCGTTTATGCTATAATGTTTCATATTAAGCGATTATTGAGGTAAGTATGAAAATGATAACATTAGAAAAGTTAAAAACAGGCAGCAGTGCTAAAATAGTAGATGTTAAAGGAGAAGAAGGCTTGAGGCACCATTTACTAGAAATGGGATTAATTCCAGGCACCGTGGTGGAACTTGTGAAAGCTGCACCCCTTGGCGATCCTTTGGAGCTGAAAGTAAGAGATTACTCACTAACAATTCGAAAAGCAGATGCTGCAAATATTGAAATCACCGACATTGATAGATATGAAATTAAAAGTTATGAAAACAAGGATATTGAAGATGTTGAACATCCTGGAGTCGGTGAAAAAAATTGCAAGATTATTGAATCAAATTGCAATAGCAATTGTGAGGAATGCAGAAGAAACAGAGGAAAAAGGAGACATCACAGAAGAGGCGATACAGATGATCCTTTTATGTTTGCATTAGTTGGAAATCAAAATAGTGGAAAAACAACACTTTTTAATCAGCTTACAGGGGCAAATCAACATGTGGGAAATTTTCCAGGAGTTACTGTAGAGCATAAAGAGGGCATTATTAGAAATATGCCAAATTTAAAATTAACCGATTTGCCAGGAATATATTCTCTATCTCCATACTCCACAGAAGAAATGGTTACTAGAGATTTTATTCTTAAACAAAATCCTGACTGCATAATAAATATATTGGATGCTACTAATCTCGAAAGAAATATGTATTTGACTCTTCAATTAATTGAGCTAAATGTCCCTATGGTTTTAGCACTAAATATGATGGATGAGGTTCGAGAAAATAGTGGAACAATTATGATTAATAATTTAGAGGCGCTTTTGGGGATTCCTGTAGTCCCAATATCCGCATCTAAAAATGAAGGTATAAGCGAACTTCTTGAGCATGTTATAAGCGTTGCCAGTCAAGGGATTAGACCCAAGAGATTTGATTTTTGCGATCCCTTTGGTGAACCCGTGGAGCAGGCGGTGCATAGATGCATACATTCTGTTAAACACCTAATTGAAGATCACTCTAGAGATATTAGAATTCCACCTAGATTTGCAGCTACTAAAATAATTGAAGGTGATATCAAGTTATTAAATAATTTGGGTCTAGATGAAAATGAAGTTTATACAATAGAACATCTTATCAAACAGATGGAAGAAGAAAGCGGAATGGATAGGCAGTCTGCCATAGTTGATATGAGGTTCAACTTTATTGAAAATCTATGTTTAAATACTGTTCAAAAACCATGCGAAAGTAAAACAAGGTTAAAAACAGTATCGGCGGATAAAATATTAACAGGGAAGTTCACAGCTTTACCAGTTTTCCTAGGAATAATGGGATTAATTTTTTGGATGACATTTAGTTTAGTAGGACCCATATTAGCCGATGGTCTAGAGTATTTAATAGGAAATTTAACAGAGCTTACAGATTCTTTATTGACACAATACGGGCTTAATTCTGCTATGCATTCACTTGTAATAGATGGAGTGTTTGCAGGAGTTGGAAGTGTTTTAAGTTTCTTACCACTCATAGTAGTTTTATTCTTTTTCTTATCGTTAATGGAAGATAGCGGGTATATGGCTAGGGTTGCCTTTATAATGGACAAAACGCTTAGAAGAATTGGTTTATCAGGCAAGAGCTTTGTGCCAATGTTATTAGGCTTTGGATGTTCTGTGCCAGCCATAATGGCAACTAGGACATTGTCGTCCAAAAGAGATAGAATGATGACTATGCTTTTGATTCCATTTATGAGTTGCTCAGCGAAACTTCCGATATATGTAATGCTGACATCCCTTTTTTTTCCAAATAATCAAGGAATAATAATTATTTCATTATATGTCCTTGGAATAATTGCAGGAATTATATTCTCTGTAGTGATGAAGGAAACTAGATTTAAAGGGGAGCCAATACCATTTGTTATGGAGCTTCCAAATTACAGATTGCCTAGCTTAAAAAGCGTCGGTCTTTTGGTATGGCAAAAGGCAAAAGACTTTATAACAAAAGCATTTACCATAATATTCTTTGCATCTATAGTTATATGGTTCCTACAGAGTTTTGATCCAAAGTTTAATATGGTTACTGATTCATCGGAAAGCCTACTTGCTTGTCTTGGTGGATTTATAGCTCCGATATTTGAACCACTAGGCCTCGGGGACTGGAGAATATCAACTGCATTAATTACAGGCCTCATGGCAAAGGAAAGCGTAGTAAGTACTTTGACCGTGCTATTTGGTAGCGCAGGGGCGTTAACCAATGTTTTTACTGCACATACAGCATATGTATTCCTCATATTCACCCTTTACTATACGCCTTGTGTAGCGGCAATTGCAGCATTTAAAAGGGAAACCGAATCAAAACTGCTTACTGTAGGAATGGTATTTTTACAGTGTTTTATGGCTTGGGTTTTGGCATATATTACTAGCTTAATAATTATGATATTCTAGTTAGGGAGGAATAAATGAAGCGTAAATCACTAATATTTTTATTAATAGTGATTACATTGGTTTTGTGTAAGCCGATTTTTTCCAATGCAGAAAATAAAGAGACTGTACTTAGAATGGCTTGGTATGAGACTGAAAACTACCAAGAAACGGATTTCTATGGTAATTTTAGTGGTTATGTGGGCGAATATATTAATGAAATAACAGACCTTACTGGCGTTAAATTTGAAATAGTTAATGCTAGTTGGGAAGAAAGTTTTGAATTATTAAAAAATGGAGAAGTCGATTTACTTTGTGGTGCATCATATACTAAAACAAGGGATGTCGACTTTGATTTTGTTATGCCCTCTGTTTTAAAGTATCACTATAATATAGCAACACTAGAAGGCAATGGGGAAGGCTACAGAGGGAGTCAAAGCCTACAAGGTAAAAATATCGGTTTTTTAAAAGGATCCGTAGCTTATGAATACTTTGTAACCGAAAAATCCAATGTGAGTGCTAACTATATAGAGTATATAGATATTAAATCACTGCTTCTGGGATTAAAAAATGGAGAAATTGACTATATGCTTCAAACAAATAAGTATTCAAACGATGAAGATATAGTAATACTTGACACTTTTAAAGATACTGATGGGTATTTTCTAGTTAAAAACGAAGACTATGAAACAAATTCGATTTTAACTAAGGCCATTAATCTAGTAGAAAAAGAAAAATTCAACTTTAAAGAGAATTTATTTAACAAATATTTTAATCCCGATGGAGATACTTTATATCTAAGCATAGACGAGAAAAATGCAATTAATGAGCTTGGTACTTTTAAGGTTTATCTAGATGAAAAAACTGAGTACTATAACTATGTAAAAGATGGTGAGATAAGGGGTATAACTCCTGATATTGCAAGATTAGTTGCCAATGAACTGGGTCTTGAGCTTCAGTTGAAATACATAAACACTGGTGAAATCTTGACAAGACAAACGCCTTGCTTTATAGCGGATATGCCCAATTACCATAACTGGGCCACTACCTTCTATAACTGTTCATATATGACTTCTCCATATTACAGCAAGAATTTTTATACCGTTAAAAGAGAAAATTATAATATTGAAGAAGATAAAAATATCGAAGCTATTTTCAGTAATAACAGACCATATTACACTTATTCTCCGTATGGCACTGAAAATGTTTCTTTGGTTAAGACAACTGAGTCTATGTTAGATAAAATAAGTTTAGGTTCTTATGACGTTGGGATTATAGATAATATTGAACAAAATTACTGGGAAGAAGGATATAAGTTTATAAATCTTCAGTATTCTTACATACCATATTCTTATGAAGTTTGTTTCGGTGCCGTGGGAGAATATGATGAAGATGCAATAGATGCAATTAACAAAGTATTAGAAATAAAGCTACCAATAGTCTTAAATGATATTGCTGAAGCGAGTTTAATTGAAAGTAAGTATGAACCGGAATTTTGGGAAAAACTAAACGCAACTCCTGAATTATTAGCAGGGATGGTATTTGGTTTAGCGTTACTGGCATTTTTATCATTTCTATACCTTTACGTAAGCTATATCAATAAAAAACTTCTTAAAGCTAATATTAAGGCGGAAAATGCCAATATTGCAAAGTCTGAATTTTTAGCTAGAATGAGTCATGACATGAGAACTCCAATGAATGCGGTAATTGCATTTTCTGATTTTGGAATTGATGAAGGCAGGGATGAAACGGACGTTAAATATTTTAAACAGATAAAAGAGAGTTCCAATTATTTAATGGGACTACTTAGTGATGTGTTAGATATGCAGAAAATTGAAAATGGTAATATTGCATTAAATAAAACTATAGTAAAAGAAGATGAATTCTTAAATAATATAAAAAATTTAGTTGTTCCAAGGGCTAAGGAAAAAAACATAAGTATTTTGTTTGAAGCTGCAAATAATTGTCCTAATTACAGCAAAATTGATATGCAAAGAACAACACAAATATATGTAAATCTTCTTAACAATGCAATAAAATATACCCCTAATGGAGGGAAAGTTAAATGGGAGAGTGAATATTATCCAAACCAAGGTAAACCATATTTTCTTGTTAGAATATCAGATAATGGTGCGGGTATGTCCAAAGAGTTCCAAAAGACAATGTATGAACCTTTTTCTATGGAAAACAGTAATATTGATAATGTGGATTTAGGGGGCTCTGGGCTAGGGCTTTCCATTACAAAGAATCTAGTTGAATCAATTGGTGGCGAAATAAACTGTAAGAGTGAGCTATACAAAGGTACAGTGTTTACTTTAAAAATGCCTACTGAACCTGCAACTAAATATGATTATGAACTGCAGCAGGGCAAATTTAAGTATAGCAATTATGAAGAATTAGAAGGTTTGCAAATATTGGTTTGTGAGGATAATGCCATAAATCAAAGGGTTATTGCGAAAATATTAGATAATTATGGGTTAGTCCTTACTTTTGCAAAAGATGGATATGAAGGTGTAATGGAAGCTAAGTCAAATAAATATGACTATATCATAATGGATATCAGAATGCCTATAATGGATGGGCTTACTGCCGCTAGGGAGATAAGAAAATTCGATGTTAAAACACCTATAATTGCGATTTCTGCCAATGCATATGCAGAAGATGTTGATAAATCCATTGAAGCAGGAATGGATGCTCATATAGCTAAACCTATTAATAAAGTGGAGCTAATAGAAGTATTCCTCATGTTAAGGGGTCAAGATGGCTAAACTAATTGAATATATAATTAAAACTTCTGGAATGAGTAAAATGAAAGACATGTCTGAGGATGAATTAACTGAATACATAAAAAAGGATAATGAATTAAAGATACCTAATAAAATTAGAAAAAGATATGAAGTTCAGGAAATTGATATTGATAATGACAAACTAGCGAAAATATCACCAAAAGAAAATGCAAGCGATGCTGCAGTCCTTTTTATCCATGGGGGTGCATATATAATGGAAATGGATACTTATCACTGGCATGCAGTGATGGGTATAATTGATAAAACAAATGCCACAGTATATGTTCCAATATATAAACTGGCTCCTAATTATTCATATATCGAAACTGATATATTCATGTATAAAGCATATGAATATTTATTAAATGAATATGAAGAAATGGATATTAATATAATAGGTGATTCTGCAGGAGGACAAATTGCTTTAAGGCTATTGGATAAAGGGAAGTATAGTCCAAATAAGACTATATTGGTTTCTCCACTTGTTTACCTTAATCCAGACATTGAACTTGCTAATCAAATGAAACTGTTAGAAAAGAATGATGTTATACTCTCTACCGATTTTTTGAATATTGTAATCGATTGGTGGACAAATGGAAAAAAACTAAAATATGATGATATTTCAGCAATAAATGGGGTATATATATTCGTAGGCACTAATGAAATACTTTACTCACATGCTGTAAGGCTTAATAATGAAATAAAGAGCTCTGAACTGATCGTAGGAGATGGATTAATGCACACTTGGCCATATATGCCAGGGGACAGAAGTTGCATTAATGGATTTTCTTTAGTATGTAAGTTACTTGATGGATAGGAAGGTGAATAATATGAGAAAAGAAAAATGTAATAATAGTCACGGCGCAGTAAAGTTTGTAACTGTATTGGGATGGTTAGTAATAATCATAGGAATATGGGAGATAGTGAAAAGATCAGAATAAGGGGAGAACGATGAGAGAGACACCAAAATATTTAAGATATGATAAAATGGGGCCTAGAGTAGCTGAAAACTTTAATAAAAAGGGGTTTGAGGCGTATTACGTTAAAACAAGTGAGGAAGCTCTTTTAAAGTCTACGGAGTTAATACCTAAAAAACATATTGTTTCCTGGGGTGGTTCAATGACAATAAGCCAAATTGGGCTACTTGACAATGTTAGGAAGTACTATGGAGTTATCGATAAACAAAATGCAAAGGATCCCATGGAAGCCATGAAGCAAAGTTTACATGCGGATACTTTTCTAATGGGATCAAATGGCGCATCTGAAGATGGACAACTTGTAAACATTGATGGTAACGGTAATAGAGTTGCGGCACTTTGTTTTGGACCTAGCCAGGTTATTGTGGTTATAGGCTTAAATAAAGTTAAGAAGGATATTGAAGAAGCTATTGATTATGCTAGGCATTATGAAGCGCCAATGAATTGTCAGAGATTTGAAGCTTTAAACACACCATGTAATATAACAGGTATGTGCAACGATTGTAATAGTGATGATTGTATATGTAACCAAATACTGGTTACTAGAAGATGCAAACCTAAAGGCAGAATAAAGGTAATTATAGTAGGAGAAGATTTAGGACTATAATATTTCAGGGGGAAAAAGTGAATAAAGAACAATGGGCAAAAGGGATGCAAGACATTTTAAATAATTATTTAAATCAGAATTATGTAGGATTTGATAAGGAACTTAAAGTGGAATTGGATGAATATAACTATGGTGAACAAAGTGCTGTTTTCATATTTAAAACTCAAGATTGGCAAGTCAATGAAAGAGGTTTCATACATGGCGGTATAATTGCGGCTATGTTAGATACGGGGTTAGGTACATTGGCATGGTTTTTAGCTGAGGGAAAAGAAGTGGTAACAACTGATTTAAATATTTCATATATCAGACCTTTAAAATTAGGAGATACTGGCGCGGTTAAGGTATATGTTGTAAAAAATGGTAGATCTCTAATTAGAATTAGAGGAGAACTATTTAGTAAAAACACAGGCAAAGCACTGGCATCGGCATCAGGAGCTTGGATGCCGATTAATGAGTAATTGACATAAGGAGGATGAATTATGACAACCAAAGAACAATGGATGAAGGATGCGGAAAGAATATCAAATCATTATTTAAACTTAGATGATGGTGGTTTTGATGAAACGATGAAAGCATATTTTGTTAAATGTGATTTTGAAGAAAAAAGCATTACTTATGGGTTTCCCACTCAGAAATGGCAAGTTAATGAAAAAGGTGGGTTGCACGGAGGAGCAATATCGGGAATGTTTGACACAGCTTTTGGCGTAGTTGCAAATTTTATTGCTGGTAAGGATGAAGCTACAACTACTGATATGTTAATAAGCTATTTAAGGCCTTTGGATATAGGGGAAACTTGCGAAATAAAGGTTATTACCGTTAAAGCAGGTAGAAGTATGATTAGATTAAGGGCAGAGTTTATTTGTAAAGAAACGGGTAAGTTAATAGCTACAGGAAGTGGTAGCTGGATGCCTCTATAGGTGAATATATGAAAATAGGAATTATTCAAAATAAAGTCAATACAGATGAAGATTATACTATAAAGCATTTTAGGGAATTAAGTATAAATATGGATGCTGATATTTTGGTACTTCCGGAAATGTTTTGTTGCCCTTATGATGTTGATATATTTAAAGATTATGCTCAAGAAGAAGGTGAATCTCTGGATTTAAAGCTTTCGGCTTTTGCTAAAGAAATGGGTATATATCTTGTGGCAGGAACAGTGCCTGAAAAAGATGGAGAGAGAATATATAACACTTCATATGTATATGATAGAGAAGGAAATAAGATTGCAAAACATAGAAAGTTACATTTATTTGAAATAAACTTAGGCAGAGGTAAAATGTTTAGGGAGGCTGATTCCCTTTCCGCGGGCGATAAGATTACGGTCTTTGATACTGAATTTGGCAAAATGGGCCTTGCCGTATGTTTTGATGTGCGGTTTCCTGAGCAGTTTAGAAAGATGAGTGATATGGGAGCAAAAGTGGCATTTGTACCTGCTGCTTTTAATTTAAC
>Ga0102928_1002626_pt1 | contig 10702 bp, 8 predicted proteins | sample SalPonR1_B_D1_MG_FD_78504 | JGI IMG/M metagenome (GOLD analysis project Ga0102928, IMG submission 78504) | Salt pond soil microbial communities from South San Francisco under conditions of wetland restoration - Salt Pond MetaG R1_B_D1_MG | ecosystem: Environmental > Aquatic > Marine > Intertidal...
GCCCTGGTGTGGCGCGACGAAGTTCTCGAGTATCAGGCGTCCCCGGTCGCCGCTGATCGTGATGCGGGTATCGTGATCGCCGCGGCGCGTTCTCGCCATGGAGCAATACAATTCCGCCGTCAGACCGGAATCGGTTCTTAGCCGGGCCGAGGTCGTGAGGTCCACGCCGGACGGCGCGGCTATGCACTCCGCGTCGGCGACGTACCAGTGTGCCCCGTCCCCCAGTGCATGCAAGACGTTCACGGCGTAACAGCCGAGGTCCATCAGAGCGCCGCCACCCATTTCAGGCATGTAGCGCAGCTCTCCGTGGCGGAATGGCAGACGGGCATCGAAGAGTGCGTCGATGTGACGTATCTGCCCGATCGTATTCGACGCCAGCAATTCCCTGGCGCGCTCGAAGAACGGGTGGAATCGGTAATGGAAGGCCTCGATCAGGTGCCGGCCGGAGACAGCGGCCGCTTCGACCATTCTCCGCGCCTCGACGGCGTTCATCGCGAACGGCTTCTCACACAGTACGTGCTTGCCGGCTTGCAATGCGGCAATCGACCACTCCGCGTGGCCCGCAGGAGGGAGCGCATTGTAGATGGCATCCACGTCCCGCGCCTCGACGAGTTCGCGGTAGGACCCGTATACCCCGTCGATACCGTGTGCCGCAGCGTACGTTTCGGCTCTGGCCCTGCGGCTCGCGGCGACGGCCACCACCGCCACTCCGGCATTCGCGTTCGCGCGCTCTATTAGCGCCGGCACTGCGATCCGTGCTGCGCCGAGTATGCCGAATCGCATCATGCCGGCAGAGCGGAAACCGGGTTCTGGCCGCGCGGAGATGCCGTCGGGGGAGCCCGCACCGGTCAGGCTCCCCCGGCGCCGTACAGCCGCTCAGTTATCACCAGCGTGCCGGACTCGCGCTAGTAATTCGCGCGGAAATTGATGCCGAAGTAACGGTCCGCATCGCGGGGTATCTGGTAACGGAAACCGTCGCCGCTGAAAGTCGTCGCATAACTCTCATCGGTAAGATTCTTTCCGATCAGCGTAATCCGGAAGCGGTCCTCCGCCATCGCGAAGCCGACGCTGGCGTTCAATACGTCGTACTCGGGCAATAGCGCGGCCGGGTCGAATGTGCCGTCGTTCCCCGGCAGCGTTGCCCGTTGTTCATCAGTGTGGACGAAGGAGGCATTGAGGATGACATCCATGTCGCCCAGCGGGAACGTGTACTGGCCGTACAGGGAGTACTTCAGGTCCGGTGCGAAGGGCACTTCCAGCCCGGAACGGGTGCTGCAGTTTGCCGGCGGCTGGCCGGTGGTGGGATCGATCGGGCAATTGAAGCGATCGATCTCGGCCTCTACCGAGGCCAGACCGCCACCTATCTCCAGCGCATCGATCGGAGACCACAGGAAGTCGAATTCAAAACCCTCGGTGGTCACGTCGCCGGCGTTGGTGAGGCGGGTGATGGTTACACCGGTGGAGTTATCGAAGTTGTTTGCCTGGAAGTTCTCGATGTCGGTGGTGAAGATGGCGAAGTTGGCCAGCACCGTGCCGGCGGTGAACTTGTAGCCGACCTCGAACGACTCGGACTCCTCGGCCCCGATCGGCAGGGTGTCATTCAGTCCCATGTTGAAGAAGGTATTGAATGCAGGCCCCTTGTAGCCTTCAGCGGCGGTGCCGTAGACCATGTGGTTGTCGTCGAGATTCCACTGCAAGCCGAGTTTCCCGGAGAAATTGGTCTCGTCGGTCTTGCCGGAGAAGTTGCTGTCGAAGCCGCCCGTCCCGGGCGGGAACTGACCGTTGGGCTCGGCGGGCCGCACGCCCACTCCCTGGCGGCCGAACGGGTCGTTATTGCGCCGATTGTGGTTGAATTCGACCTCGTCATCGGTGAAGCGGAAGCCCGCGATCAGGCGCAGGTTGTCGGTGAAGTTGAACGTCCCCTCGCCGAAAGCGGCATAGTTCGTGAACTCCGTGTTGAACGAAGCGGTGCCGGAAACGATATCGTTCGCGTTGCAGGTCAGACCGGGATTGGCGGCGAGGATCGCATCATTCTGCCCGCCGTTGTTCTGACAGCTGGCGTCCCGGGTGAAGCTGCGCTCGGAATCGATATTCCAGAAGAACGCACCAACCTGCCAGGCGAAGGTGCGGTCGGCCGGCGAGGCGAGACGAAGCTCCTGGGAGAACTGGCGCCACTCCTGCGGGCCCACGTCATGGAGCTGGAACGTCACGTCACCGAAGTTCACCGGCTCGTCCGCATCGCCACCGATGGACGTGAAATCACCTTCGCGGATCTCGGTGTTGTTCCATGTGCGCTGGGCCGTAATGGAAGTCAGCGTGTATTCGCCGAAGTCCTTCTCGAACTGGAGCGAGAACGCGGTGGTCTCGTCGATGGTCACCGTCGTCAGGTCATGGTCGACCAGACGCTGGTCGAGATCGATGTCCGCAACTCCGTTGACGATACCGGCACTGTCCGGCAACGCTTCGGAATTCGGATGGCGTCCGCTCGGCAGGCCTTCGAGGTCTGCGCAGCAATTGTCACGGGCATCGTAGTCCTCGAATATTGCCAGCATGCGCAGGTCGGGCGCCGGATCATACTCCAGCATCGCGCGCACGCCCTGCCTGTCGTAGCCGTTGATCAGCTCGTTATTGAAGACATTGCGAATATAGCCGTCGAAATCGCCATCGAACACGGTCACACTGCCGCGCGCCTTGTCCGAGAGAGGTCCTGACACGCGCGCGGTGAGTCGCCGCTCGTTGTCCTGGAAAAACGACGCATCGACGGAGGCCTCGAACTCGTTGCCCGGTCGCCGCGTCGTGATGTTCACTACGCCGGCAGAGGCGTTCTTGCCGAACAAAGTCCCTTGCGGACCGCGCAAGACCTCCAGGCGCTGGATGTCATAGAGATCACCGAAGGCCTGCCCTGAGCGCCCGAGTACGACGCCATCCACCACCGTGGCGACGCTCGGTTCGGCCGCCGTGCTGAAAGAGATGGTGCCGATGCCGCGGACCACGACCGAGGAATTCCTGGTGGTGTTGCCCTTGCGGAATGACACCGAAGGTATCAGTGACTGCAGGCCTTCGAAACCGGTCGCAAAGGCTGCGTCGATGGTGTCTTCCGAGAGCACGGTGACAGCGACCGGTACGTCCTGGACGTTTACCTCCCGCTTGGTGGCGGTCACCACGATCTCCTCGATCTCGGCGGTTGCCGGCATCGCCATCATCAGTATCAGGCCGGCAGCTGCGAATAGCCGGACGTTGCGTCCGCGCGGAAGTAGTTCTGACTGGTTCATGATCGCTCCCCCTACGTTGCGACTTGTCGAAAGCTCAGTCTTATAGATGACTATAATATATATAAGTTCAGATGCAAACCAAATTAACAGACATGGGGGGTCGTCCGCGCAAGGACGGCGGGCGCATTACCCGGAAGGAAGTAAGAGGAAGAACGGGCCGCGACCGCGGCCGCGCGTCTCAGCAAAGATCGAGGACGGGGAGATCCAGGCGCGAGGCCACCTGGCGCAAGGTTTCGCGATGATCGCCGTAGACCACGGAAAAGTGGTGCTCCAGCGCCTGGTCCATGATGGCGGCAAGAACGTCTCCGGCGGGGCGGTCGAAGCGGATGACGCCGGAGGTGCCGGTGAAGGCTTTCGGAGCACGCAATACCTCGGCGCCCGCCAGTACGAGCAGGTTGTCGTCGCGGGCCGTGGAGAATCGGGCAATCGTGATCCGACCCGGCCGCAGCGGGAACTCGTGCAGCAACGGCTTGCGGCGGTTGGTATGTACCGTGGCCCGTGCCTCGCTCTGCGGGTCGCACATGGAGATAGGGGCCAGGCCGCAATGCCAGAGCACAGCGGTGTCGCCAGCCTCGTCCACGTCGACCAGGTCCGCCATCCAGGACGGCGACCGCGCGATGCGCCCCAGTATGGCGCTGCTCAGCGCGCCGTGTACATCCGCCTCGCAGGCGCTCGGTACCCCTTTCTGGTTCATCATGGCCATCGGGCCGCAGGCGGCGCACCCGTACTCGGTGAATGTCTCGGGCCAGCAGCGCACCGCAATGGCATCGGCGGTCTGCTCGGCCGCGATGTCCTCCAGCGCGCAGAGCAGGCGGAACGACCGGTCCAGCTCGGCCTGGTCCACGTCGTCCAGGCCGTGAAGATAGCCGGCCGCTTCACGGTGATGGGTTTCGGCGCGCTCCGCAGGACACTCCTCGGCGCGCCGGAAAGCCTCGCCGATCGGATTGGCCGTGACGGTGACGCCGGTGAGTCCGTGGAGCATGCGTCCGTCGAACGCGCAGGTATCGAAACCGGCGGGGTGTTCACCAATCACGCTGATGCGCGCGTGGGTCAGCCAATCGACGATCTGCTCTGCGTCCGCATGCGGTACTTTGCCGACCTCGCGCGCCGCGGTGACGGGTTCGGGCCGCCTGCCGGCAAGCTCACGCAGTCGTTCGGCGAGCCCCGGCGCGTCAGGTGTGGCGTAGAGCCATCGGTACGCCATATCCTGTTTGCCCAGCGCGTGCGCCGCCAGATTGATGCCGCAGAGCGCATTGAGACGCAGTCGTCCGCCGAGGCGGGGTTCCGGAATGCCCCACAGCGCCACCGGTGCCTGCGAACGGTTCGCCAGATCGACGGTCATGCCGGCGTCGGTGAAGGTGACCTGCAGGAGCAGCAGCAAATCGATTTCCCCCGCCGCCCGGATCACCTCCCATGCCGCATCGGCGCCGGCAGCGTCGCAGGCGAGTTCATCGCCGCCCACCCGCTCTATGCCGGCCCGTTCCAGTGCGGCGAAGGCGTGTTGTTTCATCTGCTCGGCGAACTCCATGTCGAAGGTGGGCCGCGCGAGAGCGATGACACCGTATCTGAGACTCATAAAGATGCTCCTGACCGGTTCTCCGGTTTTGCCAGAAAAGCCTCGACTTCGCCGCGTCCGGGCGCCCCGGCCCGTCCACCGCCGGCACGCACCTTCAGCGCCGCCGCCGCGTTGGCGAAGCGCACGGCCTCCAGTTCGTGCCGGCCGCGGCCGAGTTGGAATGCGAAAGCACCGTGCCAGACGTCGCCGGCTCCGAGAGTGTCGGCCACCGGCACCTGGAAGCCGGGCACCTGCTGTACCTCTTCGTCGGCATAGAACAGCACCCCTGCGGCGCCATCGGTGACACAGCACCAGGCGCCGGTGCTGCGTGCGGCCTCACGCAGGCTCCGCGGGAGATTCTCGTCGCCCGCGAACTGCCGCAGGCCGCCGGCGGAAAACGCGACGTGGGTCGCTGCGGCGAGAAAGGCCGGATCGGCCGGGACCGGGATGTCGGCGTCAAGTATGGCAGGAATCCCCAGGGCCCGGGCCGCGCCCAGCAACTCGCGAGCCGCCGCGGGCCAGCGCGTATCCGTCAGCACCGCGTCGGCCTTCTGCAGGGCGGCGAGAACCGCGGCCGGGAGCGCCTGCGGCAGATCCGGGTCGAGGAAATTGACGATCAAGCGCTCGCCGTCGTCGCCCGTGATTACGGCCGAAGCCGATGATCGGCAGCCTTCCGTCACGGACATCGTGCTGCAATCCACGCCGCAGTCTGCGAGTTCCTCCATGATAATTCGGCCCACCGCATCGCCGCCCACCCGGGCAGCCAGGCTGGCATTGCCCCCGAGACGGCCGATGGCGACTGCGGCGGTTGCGGCCGGTCCGCCGCCGACCAGGTCGAAAGCCCGGGCCTGATACTTCTCCGCGGACCGGGGGATGTGTTCGAGTTCGAATACGAAGTCCTGGACCGCCTGTCCCAGGCACAGGATCCGCGGGGCGTCCGCACTGCGCCTATCTGACGTCGACTGCATAAACGATCTCGCGTGTATCGCAGCAGCTAAGACGGCGCTCGACCAGACGGCCGTCGATGGCGATTGCGACCCGGTCGATCTGCAGCACCGGCGCGCCTTCCTCCAGGTCGAGGAACTGCGCTTCCCTGCGGCTGGCGGGAACTGCCTTAAGCTCCTCCCGAGCCACGGCGATGCTGATTCCGTACTCGCGCTGGTAGAGCGAATACAGCGTATTGGGCAGTGATTCCCGCCGGTCCAGATCTGGAAACAGCGGCGCCGGCACCACGATCTTCTCGACAATGGCCGGCCTGTCCCCGATGGTCCGGGTACGCATTATCTCGATTACCCGGGTGCCTTTGCGCAGCCCGAGCTTTTCCCGTTCGGCGACCTCGGCAGCACGTCGGCGCACCCGGTCGCTATGGCTCGACGGTACGAGCCGCCGCCCGTCCGGCCCCGGCGTGGAGAGGCGGAAGAAACGGAACAGCGACTGCTCCTGGGTGTATTCCGAGACGAAGGTCCCGCGACCCTGGCGGCGCTCCAGCAGCTTCTCCGATGCCAGCGCGTCCAGCGCCTTGCGCACCGTACCCTGGCTTACGCCCAGTTCCGCGGCGAGGGCCTGCTCGCTCGGCAGCGATTCGCCGGGTTCCCATTCACCCTCGGCGATGCGCCGGATGAGAACGCCGTATACCTGCTTGTACAGTGGCTGGAAATTCGCAGAAACGTTCAAACGCGGTTCTCCGAAATTTGACAGGCGTAATATTCTGACAGCTCTCCCGGGTGCCTGCACCGGGTACTGTTGACCGGGCTGGAATTATTGTATCTTATATAAGACTGGTAGAAAACGGCGTCATCGTCGTCGGTGTCGGGTAGCGGGAAGACTGCGCAGGGGAAACGATCTATGGAGGTTCCACATTTGCTGGTGCATGACCACGACGACAACGTGGGTGTCGTGGTAGTCGAGGGCCTGAAGGCGGGCACGGAGATGCTGTGCGTGATAACGGCCGATGATTCCGAATTCCGTCTCACGGTTCGGGACGACGTTCCCATCGGCCACAAGGTAGCGTTACGGGACCTGGCCGAGGGCGAGGACGCAATCAAGTATGGCGAGAACATAGGGCGCATCGTGAGCGCGGTGCCGAAGGGCGGACACGTCCACGTACACAACCTGAAGACCAGGCGTTGGTAAGGAGCGCATCGTTATGAGTGCTGACCGAAGATTCTGGGGTTTCCGGCGCGAGAACGGCCGCGTCGGAGTACGCAATCACGTGGCCATATTGCCCGTGGACGATATCTCGAATGCCGCCTGCGAGGCCGTCGCCAACAACATACAGGGTACCATCGCCCTGCCGCACGCCTATGGGCGGCTGCAGTTCGGCGCGGACCTCGATCTCCATTTCCGAACCATGATCGGTACGGGGTCGAATCCGAACGTGGCTGCCTGCGTAGTCATCGGCATCGAGCCAGGCTGGACGCAGAAGATCGTCGACGGCATCGCCGAGACCGGCAAACCCGTAGCGGGCTTCGCGATCGAGCAGCACGGCGACATCGAGACCGTCGCGGCGGCTTCGCGCAAGGCAAAGGAACTCGTCCACGCCGCCAGCGCGCAACTGCGTGAAGAGTGCTCGCTGTCCGAGCTGTGGATAGCGGCGAAATGCGGTGAATCCGATACCACCACGGGGCTTGCTTCTTGCCCGGCGGTCGGCAACCTCTATGACAAGCTCGTGCCAGAGGGTATCTACGGCGTCTTCGGCGAGACCACCGAATTGACCGGCGCGGAACACCTCTGCCAGGCGCGCGCGGCGACGCCGGAGGTGGGCGAGAAGTTCCTGCGCGTTTGGCAAGCCTACCAGGACGAGGTCGTTCTGCCGCACAAGACATCGGATCTCTCCGACAGCCAGCCGACAAAAGGCAATATCGAGGGCGGTCTGACGACGATCGAGGAGAAGGCGCTGGGGAATCTGGAGAAGATCGGCAAGCGCGTCTCCTACATCGACGTGCTGGAGCCTGCAGAGGCACCGGCCGCCGGACCGGGGCTGTACTTCATGGATACCTCGTCGGCGGCTGCAGAGTGCGTTACCTTGATGGCCGCGGCGGGCTATGTCGTGCATCTGTTCCCGACGGGTCAGGGAAACATCGTCGGCAACCCGATCCTCCCGGTGATCAAACTCACCGGTAACCCGCGCACGGTGCGTACGATGTCAGAGCACATCGATGTGGATGTATCCGGGATAATCCGGCGGGAGATGACGCTGGACGATGCCGGCGATGCGCTGATCGAATCGGTGCGTGAGACCGCCAATGGGCGCCTGACCGCGGCCGAGGTTCTCGGGCATCGGGAATTCGTGATGACCAAGCTCTACCGCAGCGCCTGATTCGAAGCTGCAGCCGGGATGGCAGGAACGGTCAAGCTGTCGCTGGGCGAAGCCCGCGAGCTCGCCGAAGCCGCGCTGCGCGCCAGCGGCTGCAGCCGGGTGAGTGCCGTCGCCACGGCGCGGGCGTTAGTGGCCGCAGAGGCGGACGGACAGGCCGGACATGGCCTGGTACGCATTCCCTACTACGCGGCACAGGTCAGCACGGGCAAGGTCCTCGGTGATGCCGCCATCTTCGAGGAGCAGGTGGCGCCGGGCGTCGTGCGTGTCGACGCCGGCAACGGTTTCGCCTATCCGGCACTCGATGCGGCCATCGAATCGCTCGCACCGCTGGCTCGCCGGCAGGGTATCGCGGCCGCGGCCATCCACCGCTCGCATCATTGCGGGCAGGCGGGTGCCCATGTCGAGCGTCTCGCCGAGGCCGGACTCGTGGCGCTCATGTTTGCCAATACACCCCCTGCGATGGCTTTCTGGGGAGCGACCACTCCCGCTCTCGGTACCAATCCAATCGCCTTTGCCGCGCCGCGGCAGAGCGCAGCGCCGCTGGTAATCGACATGGCGCTGTCCCAGGTGGCGCGCGGCAAGGTCGTGGCTGCGAGCGCCTCGGGCCGGCCCATACCGGAAGGCTGGGCGCTGGATGCGGAGGGCCGGCCGACGACCGATGCCGATGCAGCCCTGGCCGGATCCCTGCTGCCGATGGGCGGCGCCAAAGGCGCGGCGCTGGCGCTGATGGTGGAGGTCTTCGCCGCCGCGCTTACCGGGGCCCGTTTCGGATTCGAAGCCACGTCGTTCTTCGAGGCACAGGGCGAGCCTCCCGGCGTGGGCCAGCTATTACTCGCCCTCGACCCCGGGCCACTCTCCGGAGGGCGCTACGCAGAACGCGTCGGGATGCTGACCGATATGCTGGAAACATCGGACGGGGCGCGTCTTCCGGGAGCATCCCGCCTGGCCAGACGCCGCCAGGCCGCGGGCGAGGGGCTGTCCGTCGATCCGCTGCTGCATGCGGATTTGCTGAAGCTTGCAGGTGCCGACACTCGGCCTGCCGAGGGCAGTACTTCCGCCTAGGCGGCATCGGTGGAGAGCGGATATGCCGGAGATCATCATCAGTGAATTCATGGACGAAGCAGCAATCGCCGAACACCTCGGCGACCGCAACGTGGTCTATGACCCGAAACTGGTGGAGCGTCGTCAGGACCTGGTCGGCCTGCTTGCGGATTGCCGGGCGCTGGTAGTGCGCAATCGCACGATCGTAGACGATGCCCTGCTCGCGGAGGCACCGCGCCTGCATACGGTAGGGCGTCTGGGCGTCGGTCTGGACAATATCGACGTCGATTCCTGCCACGAGCGGGGAATCGAGGTTATCCCCGCCACGGGCGCAAACGACGCGGCCGTGGCCGAATACGTAATCGCCGCCGCGCTGGTCCTGCGCAGGCCCGCGTTTCTCCACAGCGCGGCAACGCTCTCGGGGCAATGGCCTCGGCCGCAGATGATCGGTGCAGAATGCGGTGGCGCGACACTGGGTCTTCTCGGCTTCGGCAGCACGGCGCGGGAGACGGCGAGGCGTTCGGCCGCCCTGGGAATGCGGATACTTGCCTTCGATCCGTATCTGCCGGCGGATGCCGCGGCATGGCAACTCGCGGAGGCGGCGGACCTGGAAGCGCTGCTGGCCGAGGCCGACATCGTGAGTGTGCACCTTCCGCTGACGGACGAGACCAGAGACTTGCTCGATGCGTCGAGAATCCGGAGGATGCGCGCCGGTGCAGTGCTCGTCAACGCCGCGCGCGGCGGTATCGTTGATGAGTCGGCGGTGGTCGAGTCTCTCCGCTCGGGCCATCTCGGAGGCGCAGCTCTCGACGTGTTTGCCGACGAGCCCCTCGACGCGGCAGGTGGGCGGGTGTTCGAGGGTCTGGACAATCTCCTGCTGACGCCGCATATCGCGGGGGTGACGGCGGAGTCCAACGTGCGTGTCAGCCGCCTGATCGCGCAACATGTCGCGGAGCGGTTCCGCGAGATGGAGAACGGCGGCGATCGGGGCCGAAGGCCCTCCTAGGTGGTCTTGCGGCGGGCGCGGGCGATGCGGATCTCCGAGCGCTGGTGCTCGAACAGCGCGCGCAGCGGATGCAGCTCCAGGCGCAGCGGCCTGCCGTCCGCCATGGCTACCAGCTGGCGGTAGTACCAGGCGATGGCCGAGAAGGCGTTCAGCACCTTGAACAGGAAAATGCTGCTGTCGGGCCCGAAGCGGCCCTTGCCGATGCCGATTTTCTCCTCCCAGCGCACGGCTTCCTCCGCACTGGCGTCGATGAGGCGCCGGGGCAGGTCGGGTTCGGTGCAGAGCGGCCGTGCGAGCCCGATGACGTCCACCTCGTCGTTCGCCAGCGCCTCCTCCATGGCAGGTCGGGTACGGAAGCCGCCCGTGACGGCGAGCGGCGTGCCGATGCGCTCGCGCATGCGCGCGGCGTACTCGAGGAAGAAGGCCTCGCGGCGCTTCGTGCTCTGCCGCCGGCTGTCGGCGGCGTCCTCCGGCCGCCCCTCGATGCCGAACATGGTCGGCTGCTCGTA
>Ga0102928_1002628_pt1 | contig 10688 bp, 9 predicted proteins | sample SalPonR1_B_D1_MG_FD_78504 | JGI IMG/M metagenome (GOLD analysis project Ga0102928, IMG submission 78504) | Salt pond soil microbial communities from South San Francisco under conditions of wetland restoration - Salt Pond MetaG R1_B_D1_MG | ecosystem: Environmental > Aquatic > Marine > Intertidal...
ATTTGTAAATCGCCTCACAGGCCGCGTCGGCCTCGTTGTCGCCTTGCTTGAGATTGACAATCCCCACGTGGAACGGGGTCACGCCCTCGGGCCAGATGATGCCTTTGTCATCGTGGCTGGCCTCGATAATCGCGCCCACAAGGCGGCTGACGCCAATCCCGTGGCTGCCCATATGAACCGGCACCGGCTTGCCGTCTTTGCCCTGAACCGTCGCGCCCATCGGTTCGGAATATTTAGTGCCAAAGTAGAAAATCTGCCCCACTTCGATGCCGCGGCTTTTCATCCGCCGCGCCTCGGGCACCTCGTTAAACTTGGCCTCGTCATGGGTTTCGTCGGTGCGCGCATAGGGCGTCGTCCACTCTTTCACAATGGCCGCGCATTGATCCCAGTCATCGTAATCCACTGATCTGTCACCCAGTTTCAGATCGGTGATCGCACTGTCATAGAAAACCTCAGATTCGCCGGTTTCAGCAAGCACCAGAAATTCATGCGTGTCGTCGCCGCCGATCGGGCCGCTGTCGGCGCGCATCGGGATCGCCTGAAGGCCCATCCGTTCATAGGTGCGCAGATAGCTGACCATGTGGCGATTATAGGCGTGCAGCGCATCCTCTTTCGTCAGGTCGAAGGTGTATCCGTCCTTCATGAAAAACTCGCGCCCGCGCATCACGCCAAAGCGGGGCCGGATTTCATCGCGGAATTTCCATTGGATATGATACAGCGTCAGCGGCAGATCCTTGTAGCTGCCCACATGGCTGCGGAAGATATCCGTAATCAGCTCTTCGTTGGTGGGGCCATACAGCATATCGCGTCCCTGCCGGTCGGTGATGCGCAGCATTTCTTCGCCATAATCATCATACCGCCCGGATTCGCGCCACAGGTCGGCCGATTGCAAGGTCGGCATCAACATAGGGATATGGCCCGCGCGCACTTGTTCTTCGTGCACGATGTTTTCGAGTTTGCGCAGCACCTTGAAGCCAAGCGGCAACCACGAATAAATCCCGGCGCTGGCCTGTTTGATCATGCCCGCGCGCAGCATCAGCCGGTGGCTGGCAATCTGCGCCTCGGCGGGCGTTTCTTTGAGAACAGGCAGAAAATAGCGGGACAGGCGCATGGTAAACCCTCGCGGCGATATTGCGTTTCGCCCCGTTTATGGCTTTGCGGCTTGGCAGACAAGCCACCGCGCGCTGATTTCGCCGCGCCGCTCTTGCAAGCGCAGCCCCGTTGGGCGATGTGTATGCAGCACAACAACCCGAGGCGCACATGGCTTTGCCGGTCAGCACACAAATGAAATACTGGGGCATTGTATCTGCGGTGTTCCTGATCGTGCTTTGGTTTCTGGGCGATGTGATCTTGCCCTTCGTCTTGGGCGGCGCAATTGCCTATTTCCTTGATCCGGTCGCCGACCGGTTGGAACGCATGGGCACCAGCCGCGCCGTGGCCGTGACCCTGATCACGCTGGTTGCCCTGCTTATTTTCGTGATCATGGCGCTTTTGGTCGTGCCCACGCTGATCCAGCAAACGGTCAGCCTGTTCGACACGGCCCCGAAACTGTTCAACCAGATCCAACAAGTTTTGACAGACCGCTTTCCGTCGATTGTCGATGCCGACTCGACCCTGCGCAAGTCGCTGATCGCCGTGGGTGAAACCATCCGCGACCGCGGCGGGCAGGTGTTGGAATCGGTGCTCAGTTCGGCGGCGGGCCTGATCAATATCGTGCTGTTGTTCGTGATCGTGCCGGTCGTGGCGTTTTATCTGCTTTATGACTGGGATCGGATGATCGCCCGCATCGACGATCTGCTGCCCCGCGATCACGCCCCGGTTATCCGGCAACTGGCGGGGGAGATCGACAGAACGCTGGCCAGTTTCATCCGTGGTATGGGCACGGTTTGTTTGATCCTTGGCACCTATTACGCCGTGGCGTTGATGCTGGTCGGGCTGCAATTTGGCCTTGTTGTCGGGGCGGTGGCCGGGTTGATCACCTTCATCCCTTACGTGGGCGCTGTGGTTGGTGGGGCTTTGGCCATCGGGCTCGCGCTGTTTCAGTTCTGGGGGGATTGGCTGTCGATCGGGCTGGTCGCCGGGATCTTCGTTCTGGGTCAGGTGGCCGAGGGCAATTTCTTGACCCCCAAGCTGGTGGGCAGTTCGGTGGGTCTGCACCCTGTCTGGCTGATCTTCGCGCTGTCTGTATTCGGCGCCTTGTTCGGCTTTGTCGGAATGTTGGTGGCGGTTCCCGTGGCCGCCGCAATCGGCGTGCTGGCGCGCTTTGCCATCAGCCGATATACCGATAGCCGTCTCTATCGCGGCTTGTCGAAAACAGACGACTGATGGCCGAACAACTCATTTTCGACTTGCCCGTGCGCGAGGCACTGGGCCGCGAGGATTTCTTTGTCTCGCCCGCCAATGCCGAAGCGGTTGCGATGATCGAAGGCTGGCAGGACTGGCCGTCAAACAAGCTGGTGCTGACTGGCCCGTCCGGTGCGGGTAAAACGCATCTGGTGCATGTCTGGGCCAAGCTGTCGGGCGGACGCATTGTGCAGGCGGCTGATCTGGTCACCGCCGATATCCCCGCGCTTGCCAGCAACCACGTCGCGGTTGAAGATTGCGACACCATCGCCGGACACCGCGCCGCCGAAGAAGCCTTGTTTCACCTGCACAATCTGGCCCTTGCCGAAGGCCGCTCTGTTCTATTCACGGCCGCCAAACCTGCCAATTTGTGGAACCTGACACTCCCCGATCTGGCCAGCCGGATGCAGGGCACCCCCGCCAGCCCCCTGCATGAGCCCGACGACACGCTGCTTGGCGTGGTCATGCTGAAGCTGCTTGCCGATCGGCAAGTGACGCCCACGCCCAATACCGTGCCCTATCTGGTGCGGCGCATCGACCGATCTTTTGCGGCTGCGCGCGATGTGGTCGAAAGGCTGGACTCCTTGGCATTGTCATCAGGCCGCCCGATCAATCGCAGATTGGCGGCAAAGCTGCTGGACAACTGACCACTTGGACGGCACGATTGGTCACTATTCCGTTACAGAATATAGCCATAAGGCCCATATGACACACGCTGATTTTCTTAAATCCCCGATGCCCGACCCCGTCGACATCCACGATCTGGACATAACGGGACCGGGCCGTTTTTATAACCGTGAGCTCAGCTGGCTGGGCTTCAACTGGCGCGTTCTGGAAGAGGCGCAAAACCCCCGCGTTCCCTTGCTGGAGCGGTTGCGCTTTCTGTCGATCTCGGCCACCAATCTGGACGAGTTTTACAACGTGCGCGTCGCGGGCCTGCGCGAATTGGCCCATGCTGGCAACACAACGCCCGCCGCCGACGGGCTGACACCCGCCGGGCAACTGGTTTTGATAAATGAGAACGCCCGCAAGCTGCTTGAGTCGCAACAGGACACCTATGAAACCCTGCGCCGCGAGATGGAGGACGAGAATATCTCGATCCTCGACAATGCGGGCCTGACCGCCGAAGACCGCGAGCATCTGGCCGATGTGTTCATGCACAACGTGTTCCCGGTCCTGTCGCCCTTGGCGATTGACCCGGCGCACCCTTTCCCGTTCATTCCCAACCTTGGCTATTCGTTGGCGCTGCAACTGGAACGCAAATCCGACAAGCGGCCCTTGCAAGCGTTGCTGCCAATCCCCCAACAGATTGACCGTTTCGTCAGCCTGCCCGCCCCGCCCGGCACGCATCGGGTGATCCCGCTGGAAGAATTGCTTCTTGTCCACCTCGACAGCCTGTTTCCCGGTTACAAATACAAGGGGCATTGTTCCTTCCGGGTATTGCGCGACAGCGATCTTGAGGTCGAGGAAGAGGCCGAAGATCTGGTGCGCGAATTCGAGGTGGCGTTGAAACGCCGCCGCCGCGGCGAAGTGGTGCGGATGAAAATCTCGTCCGGCGCGCCCGAGGCCCTGCGCCGCGTGATCATGGATGAGTTGCACGTCATCCCCGACGAGGTGGTCGAGGTGGACGGTATGATCGGGCTGGCCGACCTCAAGGAACTGGTGCTGGATGATCGCCCCGATCTGCTGTGGCCCTCCTTTACCCCGCGCGTGCCCGAACGCGTGCAGGACCATGACGGTGATATGTTCGCCGCGATCCGACAAAAGGACATGCTGCTGCACCACCCGTATGAGACGTTCGACATGGTGGTGCGCTTCTTGCATCAGGCCGCCCGCGACCCCGATGTTGTGGCGATCAAGCAAACGCTTTATCGCACGTCCAAGGACAGCCCGATTGTCAGCGCGCTGTGCGAGGCCGCCGAGGATGGCAAATCGGTCACCGCGCTTGTGGAACTCAAGGCCCGGTTCGATGAGGCCGCGAATATCCGGCAATCCCGACGGTTGGAACGCTCAGGCGCGCATGTGGTCTATGGGTTCCTCGACCTGAAAACCCATGCCAAGATTTCAACAGTGGTCCGGCGCGAAGGTGACCAGCTGGTGACCTATACCCATTATGGCACCGGCAATTATCACCCGATCACTGCACGGATTTACACCGACCTCAGCCTGTTCACCTGCGATACCTCGCTTGGTCGGGACGCGACCAAGATGTTCAATTACCTGTCGGGCTATGCACAGCCCGAAAAGCTGGAAAACCTTGCTTTTTCCCCCATAACGCTCAAGCCACGACTGCTTGAGATGATCGCGAACGAGGCCGCGAACGCCCGCGCCGGCAAGCCCGCCGCGATCTGGGCCAAGATGAACGCCCTGATCGAACCCGACGTGATCGACGCGCTATATGCCGCCAGTCAGGCCGGGGTCAAAATCAGCCTTGTGGTGCGGGGCATTTGCGGGTTGCGCCCCGGCATCAAGGGCCTTAGCGAGAATATCCGCGTCAAATCCATCATCGGTCGCTTTTTGGAGCATTCGCGCATCGTCTGTTTTGGCAACGGCGCCGATCTGCCGTCGAAACAGGCGCGGGTCTATATCAGCTCTGCCGACTGGATGGGCCGCAACCTGAACCGGCGTGTCGAAACACTGGTTGAAATCGACAACCCCACAGTCAAGGCGCAAATCGTCAGTCAGGTCATGGCCGCCAACATGGCCGATATCGCCCAAAGCTGGGTCATGGCCCCCGATGGCAGCTTTGCGCGTGCTGAACCGCCCCAAGGCGCGTTCGCCTTCAATTGCCATCGGTTCTTCATGGAAAACCCATCTTTGTCCGGCCGCGGAAGCGCCGGCGCCGGGGACGTTCCGAAATTGACCCATACCGAAGATTGACGGCACGGCCACACTGTCGCATACAGAACACCCAAAGTGACCCGAGGGGCAAATGGACGGCAGCAACGATCCGGCGCAGGAAGATGGCGGGCCATTTGGCCGCCCCCTGTTCGATAAACCCTCTGCCCGCGCGCTTAGCCGCGTAGGGGTGGTGGATGTCGGCTCAAACTCGGTCCGGCTGGTGGTATTTGACGGCGCGGCCCGTAGCCCGGCTTATTTTTACAACGAAAAAATCATGTGCGCGCTTGGCGCGGGCATGTCCGAAACCGGGCGGCTGAACCCCGAGGGGCGCGTGCGCGCGCTGGATGCGCTGAAGCGGTTCAAACTGTTGGGCGACGGGATGGGCACCGGCCCGCTGGTGGCCGTGGCCACCGCCGCCGTCCGTGATGCCGAAGACGGGCAAGAATTCCGCGATCAGGTTGAGCGCGAAACCGGAATTCGTCTGTGGGTGATCGACGGCCGCGAAGAGGCCCGCCTGTCGGCGCAAGGCGTTCTTCTGGGCTGGCCCGGATCCTATGGTTTGGTCTGCGATATCGGTGGATCCTCCATGGAGTTGGCCGAGATCGACGGCGGCACCGTGGGCAATCGCATGTCCTCGTCGCTTGGGCCGCTGAAACTGCGCGACCTCAAAGGCGGCAAAAAGGCCCGTAAGGCCGTGATCAAGGATACCGTGGCCCGGATGCGCGCGGAACTGGGCGAGCAGAAAAACCGCCTGTTTCTGGTGGGCGGCTCTTGGCGCGCGATCGCCAAGATCGACATGGAACGGCGCGGCTATCCGCTGCATGTGCTACACGAATACCGCATGACCCCCAAGGCCGTGCGCGAAACCGCGAAATACATCGCCAAGAACGATCTGGACGATCTGCGCAACCGTGCAGGCGTTTCTTCGGCACGGGCCGTTTTGCTGCCCTACGCCATCGAAGTGCTGCGCGAAATCGTCCGCACCTTCAAGCCGCGCGATATCGCGATCTCAAGCTATGGCATACGCGAGGGGCTGTTATACGAACAGATGCCCCAACAACTGCGCGACCGTGATCCGCTGATCGAATCCTGTCGCTTTGCCGAATCCAAGGATGCCCGCCTGCCCGGCTTTGGCCGCGTGGTCTATGACTTTATCGAGCCACTGTTCAAATCCGCCAAACCCGACCGCCGCCGGATCATCAAGGCCGCATGCCTGCTGCATGATGTCAGCTGGCGCTCGCACCCAGATTACCGCGCCGCAGATTGCTTTGATAACGCCACACGCGCCAATCTGGGCGGGCTGAAGCATTCTGAACGGGTCTATCTTGGTCTGGCCTTGCTACACCGCTATTCCAACAACCGCGAAGGCACGCGATTTGCCGATCTGTATGATTTGATCGACCCAAAGGATGCCCAACAGGCCGAGGTTCTGGGCAGAGCGATGCGATTTGCCGCCATGCTGTGGTTGCGCGAAGATGCCAAGCTGGGCGAAATACGGTGGTATCCGAAGAAAAAGAAGCTTGAGCTCAGGTTATCGCCACAAGCCGCCGCACTATTCGGCGAAGTCGCCGAGGCACGTTTTCAATCGCTGGCGGCGTCGCTGTCGGCAGAGCCTGCAATCAAAACCGCACGCGACTGACATTCAGATTTCAATCTCACCCTCGTCCAGCGGGGACTGGTCCGGTGCGTCGGGGTCCAAAGGCACCTTGCGTCGCATAATGATATCGCCATTGGGCAGCATTTCAGGGGGATGATAGACGCTCAGATCGTCGATCTTGCCCATCAACTCGCCAAAGGCCGGGCCCATTTCCTCGACAAAGCGGCGCAAGTCCGGCCCCATGGTCTCGGCCAGCCCTTTGAGGTCTTCCATGGCTGGCTCCATCTCGCGCATGATGCCTTCCATGAACATCTGCGCGCCACGTTCCATCAACGACATGCCTGATGGGTCGTCTTCAGCCTCCTGCGCGGAGAGCGGCGCGGCAAACGACAGAACGGCGGCGGTGATCAGGGCAAAACGTGTCATAGCCACTATATAGGCGCAGCTGACGACAATTTTAAGTCACAGATCAATATCCATGGTCACCGGAAAATGATCTGACGCGGTGATCAACGCCTGACGCAGCTCGGGCACCTTCCAGCAGCCGGGGTCATCGAACGGATGCCAGATGCGCCACGCAGGCCGCCGCGCCGCCAAATCCGGCGAGACCATGATATAATCCAAAAGCGCCTGCAAATAGCGTTTCTCGCTGGACAGATAAAACCGCGCGGTGGTGTTCATGGCCCCGATCCGCCGGGTCAGCGCCCGTCGCGCATGTGGGTCAGTCAGGCGCAAGGCGCCGCCATCCCCCTCGCCCATCACAATCTCAACCGAAGAGCGCCCGAACAGGTGCTCATACTCGTCCAGTCCGGGGCCATCATTCAGATCGCCCAAAACAATCAGCGGATCACCTGCGCGCAAATGCTCTTCGATCCGGCGACGCAGCCAAACGGCCTGCGCCTGCTGCTTGCGCCGGTTGGAAATGGCCATGCGCATCACCTGATCGCGGCTGCGCGCACCATGCGGCGCCTTGGATTTCAGATGCGCCCCGACCATCCGAAACGCTATGCCGCCTGCCGTTTCACAGGCCAATTCCAGCGGCGGTTTGGAAAACGCAACCCGGTCTTCGGTGTCGTCGATATCCAAGTCGATCCGAAACACCCCGTCAAAGCGCGGCGCGCTGTCATCGCCCTTGGCCGGAACCAAAGCCCCTTGCGGATCGTGCCGGCACGACATCACGTCGGGGTCATACAAAAGCACAATTTCCTGCTGCGTGTCATTGGCAAACCCGATCACCGCCTTGCGCGCGCGGATCTGGGCGAACGCGGCAAAGGCTTCCAACGCGGGCACACTGGCGCGGCGGCTGTTCTCATCGGGGGCTTCGATCACCATAACCGCATCGGCATCCAGCGCGGTGAACACGATCCCCAAAGCCGCCAATTGATCGGCACGGGTCACGTCATGGCGACCAGACCATCCGTCATCGGCCACCAACTGTCCGCGATCATCGAACAACGCATTGAACCACTCGACGTTATACGTGGCGATCCGCATGGGTCTCTTTCTGGCTGATCTCTTGCCAAGCGCGGTTGATATCGACCATCCGCTTTTCGGCCAGCTTGATCGCCTCTTGCGGCACACCGCGCGCCATCATCTTGTCGGGGTGGCTGTCGCGCACATGTTGCTGCCAAACTTTCTTGATCTGACCCATGGACATATCCGGCGTGACGCCCAGAATGGCGTATGGATCATGGTCGGCATCGGCCACAAACCGGCTGTGCAGGCGGCGGAAATCCCCCTCGTCCAGCCCGAAAATCTCGGCCACGCGGCGCAGGAACGCATCCTCGCGCGGGTGATATTCCCCATCGGCCATGGCGATATGAAACAAACCTTCCATCAGATCGCACAAGGTTCCGTCCTGATCGTCGAACATGCGCCGGATACGGGCGGCGTAATCTTCAAACCCGGCCACATCCTGTCGCGCCAGATTGAACACCCGCGCTGCCCCGGCCTCATCCTCGCGGGCGATCTGGAACACCTCGCGAAAGGCCGTCACCTCGTCGCGGGTCACCATCCCGTCAGCCTTGGCCATTTTCGCACCAAGCGCAATCACCGCAATGGTAAAGGCCACGCTGCGCTCGGGCGGACTGCGCAGCTTGTCAAACACCGCGCTCAGCCCCTCGCCTTTGGCAAGGGCCGACACAGCCTCGGAGATGCGGGTCCAGATCGACATGCGCGGCACCCTAGCCCCTTTCGCGGGGCTTGTCAGCGCGCCCTTAAAGAAGTTTTTGCATCAAGATCAGATCCAGCCACCGGCCAAACTTCCAGCCCACCTGCGGCAACACGGCAACCTGCGCATATCCAAGCCGATCATGAAACGCGACGCCGCCGGGGTTCTCCCCGCTGACCCCGGCAATCATCGAATGCATGCCCGACGCGCGCGCATGATCCTCAAGCGCCTGCATCAGCATCCGACCCACACCGCGCCCCCGCGCATTGGCGGCCAACATGATGGAATGCTCCGCCGTGCGCCCATATCCGGGCCCGCCGCGGAACTGTTTGTAGCTGGCAAAGCCCAGCAAACTGCCCGCCTCTTCCACGACCATGAAACCATGCCCATTGGCGCAGGTGTCCCGGATCTCGGCAACAACATCCTGCAGGGCCTTTTCCCTTGAATTAAAGCTGATCGTCGTGTCGCGGATCACCGGATTGACGATATCGCAGATCGCCTGCGCATCGGCCTCTTGCGTGGTGCGCGGTGTCACTCCAGCACCCTCAGCCCGGCTGGTGTCGTGATCTCGGCGCGCAAACCGGTTGGACCTTTTTCAAACTGCACCCGATCATCGTGCAGCACAGGTGCCAAAGACCCGGCCAGTTCACCAGCCGCCGGGTGGCTGACAATCAGCCGCGCCAAGGCACAGCCCGACGCCTGCAACCGCTGCGCCGGATGGTCCGCACAATCCCACTGCATCAATGCCGGAAACAGATTGTCATAGGGCAAAACGCCTGTCTCCGGGACTGCCATACGCCAGTTCAAATTGCCCCGCGTCAGGGCCACAGGCCGCCCTGCATCGGGAAAGCGCGCGACATCTGCCACCAGATCATCACTGCGGCAAATCCAGTTGTTCAGCTTTGGCGGTCCCTCAAACCGGTCCAGATCGAACCATCTTGCATAGCTTGGCGCAGCCTCCCCCGGATCAACCGCGATCACCTCAAGATACAGACCATCATCAAATCCCAACAGCATATTATGTGTGGCAAAATGCGCATGTTGCCCACCGGGCTGCAAGCGCACACCAAGCGCCTCTTCGACCGCCGCGCGCCCCTCCTCCAAGGTAGCAGCGGCAACCGCCAGATGATCCAGCTCCAACATCCGCCTCTCTCCTATGCCATGCCCGTGGCCAGCCGCCACAAGGCCCAAAGCGCCACTAAAACAGTTGGCCAGAACGTGGCCGCAAATCCGACTACGCGAAACATCGGCGACAGGTGATAGCCCAGCCAGAAAACCACCCTCGCCACGGCAAATCCCGCCCCCAGCGCCATGATCACGCCCGGCCCGTCCTCGGCCAGCAGAACCGCCGCCGCAGGCCAGATGCACAATGCCAATGCCAGTTGCTCCAACGTGTTTTGCAACACGCGCTGATCCACGGCCGCCTTACCCTGCAACGGCGCGCCTTGCATCGCGGCCTCATCCACCAAACGACGCGTCGCCACACGCATCACCATCGCGGCCAAGACCAGCCCGGGCGCAAAAAACGCGGTCATGATCGTCGGCATCAACGTAAACACCGGCAATTGCACAAATCGCGCAGCTGCCCAGAGCAAAAGCAGCGCCCACAAAAACCCTAAGCCCGACGCCGCCATTGTCCGCGCACGCATACCCATACCCTGCCCCTTCATTGTTCTCAAAATACTCTGGGGGTGAATTGGCCAAAGGCCAAGAGGGGGCAACGCCCCCTCACAACCC
>Ga0102928_1002642_pt1 | contig 10650 bp, 5 predicted proteins | sample SalPonR1_B_D1_MG_FD_78504 | JGI IMG/M metagenome (GOLD analysis project Ga0102928, IMG submission 78504) | Salt pond soil microbial communities from South San Francisco under conditions of wetland restoration - Salt Pond MetaG R1_B_D1_MG | ecosystem: Environmental > Aquatic > Marine > Intertidal...
AGAAGTTGATAATGCTCTGAAAGGATTTTTAGCCAGTATTTCAGGTGTATTGCTGAAAATATTGGTCTATATAACAGCATTGAGCGTATTGGGCGTTGAGATGACCTCTTTTGTTGCAATACTTGCTGCAGCAGGTTTTGCAATCGGTATGGCATTGTCGGGCACACTTCAGAATTTTGCAGGCGGAGTTATGATTTTGCTTTTTAAGCCTTTTAAGATCGGTGACTACATAGATGCACAGGGTCACTCAGGAAGCGTAAAAGAAATTCAGATTTTTAATACGATTTTAACCACGCCAGACAATAAAACAATCATTCTGCCAAATGGCCCTCTTTCGACCGGGGCAATGGTAAACTACTCAACAGAGCCCAAAAGGAGAGTCGACTGGACAATTGGTATCGGATATGGTGATGATGTGGACAAAGCTTATGAGGTAATTGAGGAGTTATTAGCCGAAGATGACCGTATTTTGGGTGACCCAAAGCCTTTTATTGCAGTCAGTGAATTAGCCGACAGTTCTGTGAATTTTGCGGTTAGGGCATGGGTAGAATCTGCAGATTATTGGGGGGTATTCTTTAGAATGAATGAAGAAGTGTACAAAACGTTTGAAAAGGAAGGCCTAAATATCCCTTACCCACAAACAGACGTTCATATTCACAAAGTTTAAAGAGAATAACAGCTTCATACTTTAGAAAAAGCTCCTTTTACGGAGCTTTTTCCGTTTCATGAAATAAGACGAAAAGTTTATTCAGATACTGAATGACAGATAAGTGTGCTAACGCTCTTTGAGGAAATGTAACAGTGTAGAACCATATACCTGCACCCAACGAAACCACCGTACCGACTGTTGAAAACATGTACAAACATTACTGACCGTACTGCGATAAAGAACGTTGAAATAGACAAAGGTCAGGCAAGATGTTACTAAATAAATCTTTTTAACAAAATTACGAGGCACAGAATACGATGGGCAGTCAAATAACGGATTTTTTTCAATCGATGGGGCCACTTGCAGTCCAATACGGAATGAGCATTTTAGGTGCAATTTTAATTCTCATCGCCGGATACATTGTTGCCGGCTGGGCCGCGAGAAGAGTAAAAAGATGGGGTGATAAATCAGAAAAAGTGGATGATACTATCGTTCCGGTACTGTCAAAAGTAGCAAAGATCTTTGTACTCATTGTTACACTCCTGGCCGTACTTGGGCAGTTTGGGGTGGAGACGACCAGTATTGTGGCAGTGTTGGGTGCGTCTGCCCTGGCGATTGGTTTGGCGCTGCAGGGAACCTTAAGCAATGTTGCATCCGGTGTGATGCTGCTCACATTGCGTCCGTTTGGAGTGGGTGATGTTGTGAAAATAGGAGGCACTACCGGTATTGTAGACAGTATCGGCTTATTCACCACAGAGATGCATTCCTTTGATAATGTTGGCATTTCAATACCTAACTCGAAAGTCTGGGGATCAGAAATACAAAATATGAACCGCTTTGATACCCGCAGAGTAGATATGCAGTTTGGTATTGGTTATGATGATGACATGGACAAAGCAATGACCGTTATCAAAGAAATTCTGGATGCCGATGACCGGGTACTCGAAGATCCGGCTCCAATGCTTGCTGTAAGTGAACTTGGGGACAGTGCTGTTGGAATAATTGCACGCCCCTGGGCAAAAACAGGAGAGGTTTGGCCGCTGCGCTTTGATACTGTAAAGAAAGTGAAAGAACGATTTGATGAAGAAGATATCAGCTTCCCATATCCACAACGGGATGTGCATATGTTTCAGGAAAAATAGACCTGTTATTTTAAGGTTCACCGATAAAGCCCCGCAATAATGGGGCTTTATTGGTTTTATAAAGCTTTAGTATGGGTATTGATTACAAAATGAATGTTCTTTAAACTATAAAGCTTACAGAGAAGGCAAAATGCCGAAATTTAGCAACCAAACGACACTTCCGTTTTGACTGATAAAAAAGAAGAAAAACAAGCAGCCGACACCAACCTATTTGAGAATAACTTCATAATTGTTACAGAGGATGGTAAAGTGCAGCTCAAAGAAACCGAATTTTTCAAAGAGAGAACCGTCACCACTATAGACACTGAATCAGTTGAGCAGGAGGTTGAAAAACTGAAGAGTGCTTTTTCTGAGAGTGAGGAGAAAGTGAATAAATTTCTGAAGGAGGCGGGTAATCTAACGCCTGATGACATTAAAGAGAGAATGGAGGACCTCATGAGCGACCTCTCTGAAGCCGTTGCCGTGGGCGATTTCGATTCACTGGTAAAGAAAGCGAAAGACGGATCAGAAGCTATTTTCCAGGAAACGGAAGAAGAACCTGAAAACACTGATTCAGCATCAGATACGGCAGAACCCGAGACAAATGAAGCCGACAGCGTTTCTGCCGGTTCCGAAGAAGACCCGGGCACGTCAGACAAGGAAGTAGAGATAGCGCCCGCAGTTGATAAAGAAGATGCAGAACCGGCCGAGCCTGCTGATGAAGAAAAAGAGCCTGCACCGGAGGAGTACTATAAAAATCTGGCAGAAAAAGCTGAGACAATATCCGAGCTTTCCGATTGGGCACAGGCAACCCTCGAATTCGAAAATATTGATTATCAATGGGCAGAGGGGCCAAACGCAGGTGAAGCTGATATCACTCCATATCGCACGAAGATTGATGAGCTAAGGGAAGCGCTGGAACAGAAGAAAAAAGATCATTACGAAGAACAGAAAAAAATTCGTGAGAAAAATCTCGCCAGAAAGAAAGAAGCGCTCAACGAACTCAAAGAAATCATCGAAAAAGAGCAGTGGACCAAAACCAAAGCCGTTTCCCGGCTAAAAGGTAAGTGGGATAGTATACGGCCAATTCCTGCGGAAGAGCAGGAAAAACTGGAACGAGAGTTTGAGAAATACCTTAAAACATTTGATGAACATAAAGTAGACAGGCTTGTAAAACAGAAGCAGCAGCAGGAAGATAATCTTACAGGAAAGCTTGTTATTCTTGAAAAGATGGATTCATTTCTCTCTGAGATCGATTCTGAGGCAAAAGACTGGACAGAACTGGACAAAAAATTTGCTTCACTGTCGAAACAGTTTCGTAAGATTGGCAGAGTTCCATCGGAAAAAAACCAGGAGATCTGGGATCGATACCACCAGGCACAGGATACATTCCACTCGCTAAGATTTAAATTCGACAAGAAGTACAGAGAGGACATTGAGAAATTTTTGTCGAACAAGAAAAAATTGATCGATGAAGCTGAAGCACTGCTCGACACTACCGATTTAGCTCAGGCCGCCCGTAAAGTCAATAAACTGCACCGGCGCTGGAAAAAAGCCGGTAACCTGCCTCAAAAAGAAGAAAATGAGCTTTGGGACCGGTTTAAAGCCGCAACAGATGCATTTAATGACAAGAAAAGTGAGAATATTGACCTGCTGCACGAGCAGGAAGACAAAAACTATCGTGCCAAGTTAAAGCTGATTGAGACGGCCGAAGAGATCAAAGATTCTGAAGACTGGGAAAATACCCATAAGCAGCTCCAGAACCTGATGGACCAGTGGAAAAAAATTGGACCGGTTCCCAAACGTAAATCCGGAAAAATTTGGAAAAAGTTTAAGGGTGCGATGGATCACTTTTACGATCGCCGCCGCGACCACTTTAAAGAGGTGAAAGAGGAGAGAAAGGATAACCTCAAGGAGAAAGAGGACGTGCTCGATAAACTCAAGGAGCTCCAGACGCACGAAAACCCGATCGAAGCGGTGGAGGAAGCGAAGAAGCTGCAGGAAGAGTTCAAGAAAGCCGGGTATGTACCTATTAAGCATAAAAACAGAATGTGGAAGGAGTACCGGGAAGCGTGTGATGTTATCTACGACAGGTTCAGGGCAGCGAAATCGGCAGCTCAAATCGTTGGAAAAGAAAACGTAGAAAATTTTACAACCGATGACCTTTCTGAAATCAAGAAAAAGCAGGAAGTGGCGATGAAACTCAGAAAAGAGATCAAATCTTTGAGCAGCGATCTGATCCAGATGAAAGAGTCGATGAGTTACTTTAAGCCATCCGGCAAAGGAAGTTCTCTTCTTGATGATGTAAAAAAACGCATTGATAAAGCGGAAGAAGATATCAACAAAAAAGAGGAGAAACTTCAGGACCTTGAAACTGAAATCGATAAGATTAAGCGGGGCGTTTAAGTATTTCAAATACGTTTTATCAGGGATGTAGGCCGGTAGGTGAGGTGCCGGCTTAAGCCTGCTTTACATTTTTTTTCGTATCAATCCATTCATTTCATCTATTTTAAACCTGCATTTTGGAATTGTATTTCTTTCAGTGCAGTTTTGCATGCACATCCTTTTACGGCACTCCAAGCGCCGAGCTCGCTAAACAATCAAAAAACTGAATAGACTAGAATGACAGATATTGAATTTCTATGTGAAATGACTGGTAGGTACATTAAAAATATTACGGGGCTTTTTGCACTATTATTTTTGTTGCCATCTGCGGCTTTCGCTCAAACTACGCCGATAGACGGCATCAAAGACAACACACCGGCCGTTTATGCACTTACAAATGCAACGGTAGTGGTTTCTCCCGGGAATGTACTTCAAAATGCCACTCTGGTTATTAGAGACGGCATTATTGAATCCGTTGGAGTGAATATCTCTCCACCATCTGATGCCCGTGTCTGGGATATGACCGGAAAAACAGTATATCCAGGATTTATTGACCCGCATTCTGATGTTGGCCATGCAGAGCCGAGAGTAGAAATTGAGCTGGGGTCACAGTCCTGGAATCCCAATTTAAGAGCCCATCTGTCAGCTACAAATGAGTACAATATAGAAGATGACGGAGCAGATGAACTCCGTTCCCAAGGTTTTACAACAGCATTATCAGTACCTCCACTGGGCATATTCAGAGGGAGTACATCTGTTTTGAGTCTGTCTGACGGACCGGTTTCCGAAAGACTCGTTAAGAGTGACGTTACCCAGGCGGTGAATATTGACCGAAGCTGGGATTTTGGGTTCACCTATCCCACATCATCTATTGGCGTAATTGCGCTTATACGTCAAACGCTTTACGATGCAGACTGGCACAAACGGGCTCATGAAACCTACCGGGCGAACCCTGCCGGACTTGAGCGTCCTGAAATGAACCAGGTGCTGGCGGCTTTGAAGGGTGTTATAGAGGGAAGTCAGCCCCTTATTTTCGAAACAGACAGTGATGAAGAAATTCTGAGAGCACTGAAACTTCGGGATGAATTCGATATACCCATCTGGATTCGCGGAAATGGGCATGAGTATAAACTACTGGATGTTTTATCGGATGAAAATGTGCCCTATATCCTTCCATTAACGTATCCTGATAAACCCGATGTTGATTTCCCGGAAGATGCACTGGATGAAGATTTTGCAGAGTTGCGACACTACTATCTAGCACCTGAAAATCCTTCACGAATAAGCGCTGCAGGAATTTCTTACTCAATAACCGCAGATGGCCTCGATAGTAAAAAAGATTTTCTGAAAAAGCTGAGACTTGCTGTGGACGCCGGCCTTTCTCCGGAAGATGCGTTAGCTGCATTAACTGTAAATCCCGCAAAACTACTTGGAATTGATGCAACACACGGAACACTGGCAGCCGGAAAAGCGGCTAATCTCATTGTGGCAGATGGAAACCTGTTTACTGAGAATGCTCATATAAACGACGTTTGGATAGATGGAAAACAGTTCGAAGTAACAACCGAAGAAACTGTTAACCCGCGGGGTGAGTGGGAGATTTCATCAGTCGGAAATGAAATTAACGGCGTATTACTGATTGAAGAATCGCGGACGGGAAGATTTGGCGGAAATTACACCACCGGTGGGACCAAAGTAGATCTCAAAACTGTTTCTGTTGATGGTGCCGGAAGCCGAATCCGGGCCGACATAGATGGAGATTCACTAAATGTTGATGGATTGATTCGTTTGACTGCCTCCGTAACGGATGGTGGTGAGGCTCTTGAAGGCTGGGCAGATATTTCCGGTAGCGATGCGGTTCAGTGGACGGGCACGCGCAAAACAACCGTTGAGAAAGAGAGTGATATTTCCAGAGATCCTGTCGCGCGAACCGTAGACCTCTCGAACATTCGCCCTGCAATGGAATTTGGAAGAGAAAGTTTGCCCGGGCAGCCCGAAACGGTCCTCATCAGGAATGCGACAATATGGACAATGGAAGAAGAAGGCATTCTCGAAAATGCAGATCTGCTCATCAGAAACGGAAAGGTTGAAGAGGTTGGTGAAGAGTTGTCTGCACCCCGAAATGCTGTTGTATTAGATGCCGGGGGTAAACACGTAACGCCCGGACTTATTGACGCGCACATTCACTCGGGGGTTGATGGTGTGAATGAAATTGGAAATGCCGTAACGGCCGAGGTGAGGCTGGGGGATGTATTGAACATCAACAATATCTGGATGTACCGGCAGCTTGCCGGCGGGTTAACATCGGCGCACGTAATGCACGGGTCTGCTAATCCTATTGGCGGGCAAAACGAACATATTAAAATGAGATGGGGTGCACTCTCGGATGACCTGAAGATTGAAGGTGCACCCAAAACAGTGAAATTTGCCCTTGGTGAAAATCCGAAACGGGTAGGAAGTGATCGCTATCCCGAAACGAGAATGGGAACCGAGCAGATAATTGAGGATAGATTCAGTATGGCGCGTGATTATGAGGCCAGGTGGCAGCGCTGGGAAGAGACTGGGGAGGGGATTCCCCCGAGGAAAGATCTCAGGCTGGATGCACTGGCAGGCATTATCAACGGTGAGATTATTATCCAGTCTCACAGCTATCGGCAGGATGAGATCCTTACGCTAATGAGGCTTGCTGAACGGTTTGATTTTAAAATCGGGGCGTTTCATCACGGAGTGGAAGCATATAAAGTGGCGCCGGAACTCGCCGAACATGGTGCCGGAGCTGTTGTATGGTCAGACTGGTCGTCGTTTAAAATCGAGGCATACGACGGAACACTCTATAACGCTAAACTTCTAACTGAAGCCGGAGTGCTTACATCCCTTCACTCTGATAACAGCCAGATTTCATCTCGTATGAACTGGGAAGCCGCAAAAATGTTACGCGCAGGCATGCAGGCTGAAGGTGCACTTGCACTGGTTACCATAAACACCGCTAAAGTGTTGGGGATCGACGATAAGGTAGGCTCACTGAAGCCCGGCAAAGATGCCGATTTTGTGATCTGGAACGGAGATCCGCTATCAACATTCACCAAAGCCGAGCAAACATGGATTGATGGACGAAAATACTTCGATCTTGAAGAGGACGCTGAGATGCGCAAAAAACTGAAAGCTGAACGCACTGCTCTGATTGAGTGGATATTGGAGAACGGCTATGAATAATCAACAGAGAACCAAACTCTTTTATCCAAATCATCAAATCGATAAAAACCGATCTTTTATGAAAAATCTAACGCTCTTATTTGTTCTCTGCTTCGCTCTCGTGAATGTGATGATAGCACAGGTGCCGGCACCTAAACAAGCAGGGCCGATTGTCGTTAAAGGAGCTGATATACACACTCTTACCGGCAATGTGATAGAAAACGGCCAGATATTATTTGAAAACGGCGTTATTACGGAGATAGGCCAATCAATTAACTATCCCGATAATACTGTAATTGTGGAGGCTGACGGGAAGTACATTTACCCCGGGTTAATCGACTCTTACAGCCAGATGGGGTTATATGAGATCGGAGCCGTGGATATGACGGTTGACCTGAATGAACAGGGTGATGTAAACCCCAATATAAAAACCGAGCGGGCCTTTAATCCGGAAAGCAGGCACATTGCAATTGCGAGATCGGCCGGAGTTCTTACGGCTGTTTCGACTCCGGGCGGAGGGTTGATTTCGGGACAAACGGCCGCAATGAAGATGGAGGGCTGGACCTGGGATGACATGACACTGAAATCAGGCGTGGCATTACTTATGAACTGGCCTTCTCCCGGCGATGAGTATAAAGAAGAACTGGCAATGGTTCAGAAGGTGTTCGATGATGCCAGGGCGTACTTAAAAGCGAAAGAAGCGGGAAGTGAAGGAGGAAATCGGCTGGCTAATGATACGAAACTCGAATCAATGATCCCCGTGCTGAAAGGCGAACGCCCTATACTGATGAATGCCAACCGTGCTGATCAGATTCAGGATGCGATTACATGGGCAGACAATGAAAATCTGGAGATCATTATTCTTGGCGGATCCGATGCCCACATGGTAACAGACCATCTGGTAGAAAATGGGGTTCCGGTTATTCTCACAGCGGTTCTTACCTCTCCAAACCGCGATTGGGAAGGATACGATGCCCGATATGAGCTCCCGGCAAAGCTGTTCCGTGCGGGTGTACAATTTGCTATTGGCGGAACCGCGAGTGCCCCTTACGCCCACAGACTACCATACGAAGCCGGTGCCGCAATCGCTTACGGCCTGCCGGCTGATGAAGCGCTTAATGCCGTTACCCGGTATCCTGCAGAAATACTGGGTCTTGATGACCAAATCGGAACGCTTGAAGCCGGTAAGAGGGCCACGTTTTTGATCACGGATGGTCATCCTCTTGAATACAACACAACCATTGAACAAGTGTATGTAGACGGGAGAGAAAGTGATATGATGGATATGCATCGCCAGCTTTATGAAAAGTATAAGATTAAAACAGATCGAATGCAGTCTTCCGACTAAAGGGATCAGATGCTATTCAGCCCATTTCGATTAGGTATCGGGATGGGTTTTTTTGTTTTATGAAAATATTTTTGATTGTTTATGTATCATTGTTACGATTGTGTGATGAATTACAAACGCTTCTAATGGATATTCAATCAAAAACAAACCGGTAAAGCAAAATATGAGTAATTCCGAACACTCCATTCTCGTTGTTGAAGACAATAGAGATATCTTAAACCTTCTGAATATAAACCTGACTGATCAGGACTATAACGTAATTATTGCAGAGGACGGGGAGAAAGCTCTGAAGCAATTTCATGCCTTTAATCCTTCTATGGTGATTCTTGATGTGATGCTTCCAAAACTGGATGGACTTGAAGTTTGTAAACAAATCAGAAAAGAAGACAGAATGATCCCGATTCTGATGCTTACTGCAAAATCGGAAGAGGTAGATAAAGTTCTGGGATTGGAGCTGGGCGCTGATGACTACATGACAAAACCGTTTAGTATCCGGGAATTGCTGGCCCGTGTAAAGGCCATTCTAAGGCGGCTGGATGTACAGGCCGAAGAAGATAAAGGCGAAGGCAGGAAATTGGAATTTGATGACCTGGTTGTGGATACAGGAAAACGGAAGGTAACGCTTAATGGCGATTCCATTGAACTGACCAGTAAGGAGTATGATTTGCTGAACCTGTTTTTTTCCAATCCCGGAAAAGCCTACAGTCGTGAGGAGCTGTTAAATACGGTTTGGGGATATAGCTATGAAGGTTATAGCCACACTGTAAATTCACACATAAACCGTCTCAGAAGCAAAATCGAAGACGACCCGTCAAATCCGCACTACATTCGTACGGTATGGGGAGTGGGTTACCGCTTTGCAGACAAGGAGGAGAGTAAAAGCTATGCGTAGATTCTATTTTAAAATTGCGTTGATATTTTCTGTAATTCTGATTCTTTTTGCCCTGGCAGTTGCCTACATAAGCACGAATGCCTCAAGCAATGTTGTTCAGGAAGCCATGCAGGACGCCAATCGGGATCTTGCGGGGAGCCTTGTTGAGGAGTTTCAGCCGATGTTTGAGGATCGGTTTGATGAGGATGAGATCGAAAAAAGATTGACTGAACTGAGCGGCATCAATCCACAATTCGATTTTTACGTTTTAGGTAACGACGGCAAAATTAAAAGCATCATACCGGCATCCAGAGATAAAGTGGAGCCCGAAAACCAATTTGTGGATACAGAACCACTGGATAGATTTATTGCCAACGCCTCGCTTCCAATTTTAGCAGAAGATCCGCTGAATCCTTCAAAGAAAAAGCCGTTTAGTGCTTCACATGTGAGTATTGTAGGTTCGGAAGGGTGCTATATTTATGTGGTTTTGGAGGGTGAAAAATATACCCAGGCTGCTTCAATGGTAAGTAACAGCTATATCACCCGAAGTTCGCTAACCATAATGGCACTTGTGTTAACGCTGACGCTTACTGTAGGATTATTTGTTTTTTATGTTCTTACGCGGCGTCTTAATAAAATTAAAACGTCTGTTTCCAACTTTGAACGTGGTCAGCTATCCGAAAGAATAGATGTGGAAGGAAACGATGAGCTGACGGACCTTGCACACTGCTTTAACCGTATGGCCGATACACTTGTAGAGAATATGGAAGAGATTAAAAAAGCAGATAAACTTCGTCGGGAGCTCATTGCAAACGTCTCGCACGACCTCAGAAGTCCTCTGGCCTCCATTCAGGGATATCTTGAAACCATTATGATGCGCGGTGATAATATATCTGAAGAGGAGTTTAAGAAGTATATCAACACGGTTTTGGGGAACACCACAAAACTAAACGATATGATCAACGACCTCTTTGACCTTGCCAAACTGGAAGCTGAAAACGTGCAGCCCAATCTGGAGTCGGTTTCTGTTGCGGAGCTGGTACAGGATCTTTCATTGCAGTTTCAGCCAATTGCCGGGAAAAAG
>Ga0102928_1002649_pt1 | contig 10639 bp, 8 predicted proteins | sample SalPonR1_B_D1_MG_FD_78504 | JGI IMG/M metagenome (GOLD analysis project Ga0102928, IMG submission 78504) | Salt pond soil microbial communities from South San Francisco under conditions of wetland restoration - Salt Pond MetaG R1_B_D1_MG | ecosystem: Environmental > Aquatic > Marine > Intertidal...
CCAGGTCGTGAACGTCGGCTTCCAGTCGGGCAATGTCTGGCCGACGACGTACGACGTCGACTGGAACACCGTCGCCGAGATCGGCGATGCGGCACAGATCGTCGACGGCAAGTGGGCGCTCGAGAACGGCGGCCTCCGCATCGTGGAGCCCGCCTACGACCGCCTCGTCGCCATCGGCGACGTCAGCTGGGCCGACTACGAGATCACCGTCCCCGTCACGATCAACGCCATCGACGAACGCGGCTTCACGTCGGGGCCGAGCGGGACCGCCGCCGCACTGGGCCTGCTGTTCCGGTGGAACGGCCACACCGACGATCCGATCGTCACGTCGCAGCCCAAGACCGGCTGGCGCCCCTATGGAGCGATCGGCTGGTGGTGGTGGGACACGATCGACTCCGCTCGGCTGCAGATCATGAACAACGGCGGCGGAACCATGGCCGGAACACCGTACGGACCCCCGCCGGCCGTGGGCACGACGCTGTGGTACAAGATGCGCGTCGAGACCCAGGCCAACGGCGCCGGCCGGTACAGCCTGAAGGTGTGGCCGTCGACCGAGACGGAACCGTCATCGTGGTCGCTCCAGGGACAGGCTGCGACCGGGGACGCCCGGAGCGGCTCCCTGATGCTGGTCGCTCACCATGTGGACGCCACCTTCGGCTCCGTGCAGATCCGCCCCCTCGATGCGGCGAGCGGCCTCCAGCTCGGCGTCGACGTCAGCGGGAACGGATCGGTCGCCGTCTCACCCGACAAGCCGACGTACGCGTACGGCGAGGAGGTGACGCTCACGGCCACGGCCGACCCCGACTGGGCGTTCACGGGTTGGAGCGGAGGCGCCACGGGCTGGGAGAACCCATTGACCCTGACGATGACCGAGTCCACGCAGGTCACCGCCCAGTTCGCGCCGAGCAACGGAAATCCGGTGGTGACGGGCGTCCAGGTGGACACGTTCGTGGATGCCGCGACCGTGTCGTGGAGCACCGACAAGCTCACCACCGGATCGGTGGCCTACGGACCGACGACCGCATACGAGTCGGGCGCCGTTGCGTCGGACACGCTCGACACACGACACAGCGTGAACCTCACGGGCCTCGAGCCGGGATCCACGTACCACTTCCGGATCACGGCGGTCGACGAACTGGGCAACGAGACCGTGACCGCCGACGCCTCGTTCCAGACGTCGAGCGGCACGACCGGCCTCGTGTCGGACGACTTCAACGCGTGCGCGGTGAACGGCGCCGTGTGGTCGTTCGTGGATCCCGTGGGCGATGGCTCGGCCGTGTTGAACGGGACACAGCTCGAGCTGTCGGTGCCCGGCGGTGTCTCGCACGACGTGTGGTCGGGCGGCAACTTCGCGCCGCGGATGATGCAGGCGATCGACGATGCCAACTTCGAGATGGTGGCCAAGTTCGAGTCGCTCGTGTCGTTGCGCTACCAGATGCAGGGGTTCATCATCGAGCAGGACGCCGGCAACTATCTCCGGTTCGACGTGTACGGCAACGGCGGCAGTACGCCGTACCTGTTCGCGGCGAAATTCGTCGACGGCGCACCGACGGCGATCGCCAACTACGCCGTGCCGGTGTCGGCGCCGGTGTGGCTGCGTGTCGGGCGAGTCGGCGACGTGTGGTCCTTGGACTACTCCAGCGATGGCGTGCAGTGGGCCACGGGCCCGAGCTTCAGTCACGCGCTGTCGGTGGCGCAGGCCGGGGTGTTCGCCGGCAACGCCGGTGGGAGCGGTTCGCCGGAGCACACGGCGGTGGTCGACTACGTGTTCGACACCTCCGACCCGGTCCTCGACGAGGACGCCGACACGCTCACGTGCACGGAGAGCCTCACGCTCGACGTCGCCGTCGTGGGCGACGGCACGGTTTCCGTCACGCCCGAGCAGGCGTCGTACGTGCCTGGTGACGTGGTCACGCTGACCGCCACGCCCGGCGAAGGATCCGAGTTCGTCGGGTGGGAGGGAGCCCTGTCGGGTTCCGAGAACCCGGTGGAACTGACGCTCACGTCGTCGGCCGAGGTGCGGGCGCTGTTCGACGCCGTGGTCGTCGACGGGCCGAGCGGCTTCGTGTCGGACGACTTCGCTGCGTGCACCGTCGACAGTGCGGTGTGGTCGTTCGTCGACCCGGTGGGTGACGGCTCGGCCGTGGCGAACGGCACGCAGCTGGAGCTGTCGGTACCGGGCGGCGTCTCCCACGACGTGTGGTCGGGCGGCAACTTCGCACCCCGGCTGATGCAGGCGGTGCAGGACGTGAACATGGGCCTCGAGGTGAAGTTCGAGTCGGCGGTGTCGGACCGCTTCGAGATGCAGGGTCTGCTGTTCGAGCAGGACGCCGGCAACTTCCTGCGGTTCGACGTGTTCGGCACGGGCGGTAGCGATCCGAACGTGTTCGCGGCGCGGTTCGTCGACGGTTCGCCGACGGCGATCGTGAACGCCCCGATCCCGGCGTCCGCTGCCGTGTGGCTGCGGGTGGATCGCGCGGGTGACGTCTGGACGTTCGAATACTCCGTCGACGGGGCGACCTGGGTCGAGGCGGCGACCTTCACGCACTCGCTGTCGCTGACGCAGGCCGGTGCGTTCGTCGCCAACGCCGGATCGTTGCCCCAACACACCGCCGTGGTCGACTACGTGTTCGACACCTCCGACCCGGTCCTGGACGAGGACGCCGCGGCGGCTGCCTGCTCCTAGGACCACCCATGACGATCGGCAACGTGACAGCGGACAGCGCGACGGACGACGCACGCAGCGACACTGCGACGGACGACGTGACGACGGACGGGGCGGCCGGAGACGAGCGACCGGTCGTGTCGATCGTCGTGGTCAGCTACAACACCCGTGAGATGACGCTCGAGTGCCTCGAGTCGATCGGCACCCAGACCTCGACCCCGCACGAGGTGATCGTGATCGACAACGCGTCCGGCGACGGCTCGGCCGAGGCCATCGCCGAACGATTCCCGACCGTGCAGCTGATCGCATCGTCCGAGAACCACGGCTTCGCCCGGGCCAACAACATCGCCGCCCGCCGGGCACGCGGCGAACTCCTGCTGCTCCTCAACCCCGACACCGTCGTACTCGACCGGGCGATCGACGAACTGGTCGCATTCGCCCGGCAGGAACCGGCCGCCCGCATCTGGGGAGGAGTCACCCGCTTCGGCGACGGCTCACTGAACCCCGCCAGCTGCTGGCGCAGGATGACGCTGGCCTCCATCTTCTGGCGGGTGTCGTCCCTCGACCGCCGCTTCCCCGACAGCCCGGTCTTGAATTCCGAGGCGTACGGCGGCTGGCAGCGCGACAGCGACCGTCCGGTCGACATCGTCAGCGGATGCTTCCTGATGATCGACCGCGACCTCTGGAACGACCTCCGGGGATTCGACGAGACCTACGTGATGTACGGCGAGGAAGCCGACCTCTGCCTGCGGTCGCAGCACTGCGGTGCGCAGCCGATGGTGACCGCCCGCTCGCAGATCATCCACCACGGTGGCGCATCGGAAACCGTCCGCGGGCACAAACACACCCGCCTGATCGCCGCCAAGATCACCCTGGCCCGCCGGTACCTCCCGGTGTGGCAGCGCCCGATCGGCGTGTGGCTGTTGCGCAGCTGGCCGCTGATGAGGTCGGTGGTGTCGGCCGCGCCGGCGCGATTCGGCTCCGGCGGGGGGAGTGTCGAAGTCCACGACGGCTGGATGCAGGTGTGGCGCAACCGGCCGCAGTGGTGGCACGGTTACCCCTCCGCTCCGCAGTCGGTGGCAGACGTGTCGAGCGTGGGGAGCCGTCCGTGACGGCGTCGAACGGATCCTGCGGCCCGGTCGCCAGTGTGGTGATCCCGGCGCACGACGAGGCCCGTGTGATCGGGCGGCTGCTCGACGGACTCGTCGGGCCCGACCTCGAGATCGTCGTCGTGTGCAACGGCTGCACCGACGGCACCGAGGAGGAGTCCGCCCGGCACGGCCCCGACGTGAGGGTCCTGAGCACCCCGGTCCCGTCGAAGCGCGACGCCCTTCGTCTGGGCGACGCCGCAGCCACCGTGTTCCCGCGCTTCTACGTCGACGCTGACGTCGAGATCAGCCGCCGGTCGATCCTTGCGTTGACCGCCGTGCTCACGGTCGAGGGCCGCGAGGCCGTGGCGCCGGAACGGATCGTGCCGCGAGACGGGGTGCGGGCGCCGGTGCGCTGGTACTACGACGTCTGGGAGCAGCTGCCCCAGGTGCGGTCGGGCCTGTTCGGCCGCGGTGTGATCGGTGTCTCCGAGTCGGGGCACCAGCGTCTCTGTGCCCTGCCGCCGGTGATGGGCGACGACCTCGTCGCATCGGAGGTCTTCGAACCGTACGAACGGGTGGTGGTCCACGGCGCCGCCGTCGTGGTACGTCCGCCGCGAAGGCTGCGCGACCTCCACCACCGGCGGGTGCGGGCCGTCACGGGAAACACCCAGGCCGACCGCCTCGGCCTGCGCCGCTCCGAGTCGGTGAGCAGCGCCACGTCGTTGACCGCCCTGGTCCGGGCGCGACCCGCACTGCTGCCGAAGGCCCCGATCTTCGTCGCCGTCACCGTCGCCGCCCGGATCGGTGCCCGGAGCGCACTCCGCCGGGACGACTTCGACACGTGGCGCCGCGACGAGAGCTCGCGTCGCGGCTGAGGCTCACACCAGGTCGTGCGAATCCCGGATCGCCCCGCGCAGGGCGCTGATCATCTGCTCGTCGGCGTACGGGCCGATCGGCTCGCGCGCCGCAAGGTCGTGATCGTCGAGCCGTTCGACGAGCTCGTCCTCGTCGAAGGCGACGTCGACGCGGTCGAGCTCCGCCAGTCGCCGCGCCGTCGCCAGCTGATGGTCGTTGCGGTGCTCACCGAACTTCGCCATCCGGGGCATCACGATCAGCGGACGGCCGAACTGCAGCGCCGACAGGATCGTGCCCATGCCGGCGTGGGCGATCACCAGGTCGGCGCCACAGAAGTACTCCCGGAACCGGGGGCCGTCGAGGAAGCGGGTCCACGCGATGGCGCCGGGAATCTCACCGGATTCGCCGACCTGCGCCAGTACCTCGTCGGTGTGGCCGCTGGTGGTCGCCCACGACTCGACGGTTCGCACGAGACGGTCGAAGGGCAGCTCCGTCCCGACGGTGACGAGCACCCGCACCTGATCCTGCGGCGGGAGCCCGAGGAGTCGGTGGGCGGTCAGCATGCTCATCCGAACACGGTCCCCCGGTAGGTGGGCCCGTCGGGCGTCGACAGGTGGCTCCACTGGGTGAGCCAGACGTCTGCATGCGGGCCCGCCCAACGGCCCGACATGGAGAGCTCGTCGACGTTGGCGACACTGTCGACCCACACCGTCCGTGCCCTGATCAACCGGCCGGTCACGACGGCGAAGTACCCCGGCAGCGCACCGGTGGTCACCACGGTGTCGGGCCGCTGAGCGATGACCAGCGCCCCCACCCGTACCGCACACCACAGGGCCCGCCACTTCACCCACCGGTTGGCGTCGGGCACCACCCGGAACGGTGCGCCGGCCACGTCCTCACGGTCGCTCGGGCGGGTGCTCGCATACACCACCTCGCACCCCTCCCACGCCGGGCGCATCCGCAGCAGCTGGATCCAGTGGCCGCCTCCCGAGGCGATCGCCAGCACACGGGGCGGGCGGTGCGAGGTCATTCCCACAGCGGTAACACCTCCGCATCGAGGCCCAGCTCGGTGAGATCGTCACGGATCTCGTCGAGGTAGGCGGGATTGGCGACCAGCACGGTTCGGGGCTTCAGTTCGGTCAGCGAGGCCGGCGACGTGATCGTGTACGGGGTGCCGGGAACACCGGCGCCGATCTTGCGCGGGTTCACGTCGATCACCCCGGCGACGGGCGCCGCCTCGGGCGTGCCGTCCTGCACGACGTTGAGGTACGTCATGCCCTTCGAGCCGGCGCCCCACAGCACGACCGGGCCGTCGTCGGCGAGTACGGAGAGGTCGGTTCGTGCCTCGGAGATCCGTCGTGCGGCCTCCTCGCCGAACTGCACCGCCGAGCCGACGGCGCATTCGACCACCGCCGGGTCCGACGGGAGGACGCTCGCCCGTTCGCTCGCATTCCCGGCTCCGTCGGACACCGCTTCGCACCACAGGAACTGGTCGTCGAAGGCGCTGCCGAGCGAGGTCGTGCGCAGCCCGGCGCGCCGGCAGGCGAGCTCGAGCGACGTCGGCACGAAGTACGACAGGTGTTCGTAGATCAGGTCCCAGACGGCGCCGTGCTCCTGCATCAGCCGGCCGTTGGGGACCTCGGTGTACACCACGCCGCCGTCGGCCACCGCCCGCCGCTGGGCGACCAGCGCACCGACGGGATCATGCAGGTGCTCGAGCACGTGCTGCGAGAGCGCCAGCCGCACCGGCCGCGAGCCGTCGTCGGGGAACCGGTCGGTCGAGATGCGCACGTCGGCGTGCGACGGAGCGCCGAGCCGCCCGGCGTCGTAGCTCGGGTCCCAGCCGAGGCCCGTGCCCGCTCCGGCGTCGCACAGCATCGACAGGAAGTGGCCCGGTCCCGAACCGAGTTCACCGACGCTCGCCCCGGCGAGGTCGTGCTCGGTGACGAGGCGCTGCGCCAGGCCGGTGGCGAACTCCTGGAAGCGGCGGGAGTAGTGCAGCGTGTTCTCGTAGCTGGCGTCGTAGTCGAGCAGGCCGTCGTCGAACGACCGGTTGTACATGTGGGCGCAGTGCCCGCACACCACGAGATCGATGTCGCCCCGGCGGACGTGCGGAGCATCCTGCGGCGTGACCTGGGCGTTGATCGACACGGGCACGGCGGGCAACGACACCACCGGCCGGTGTGCCGCCGAACCACAGACAGGACAGAACCCGATCACATCAGGCCTCAGAGTGCCGTCAGTTCGGCGTCCACACCGAGCTCGTCGAGTTGGGCGCCGATCTCGTCGACGTAGATCGGGTTCATCGCCACCACCAGGTCGGGTCGCAGCGTGCGCAGCGAGTCGGGAGGGACGATCCGGTGGCTCGAACCGACCATGTACTTGCCCCACTTGTGCGGGTTGATGTCCACCGCTGCCGCCAACTCGGAACCGAGCGCCAGGTTGGAGATGAACGACACGCCCTTCGACCCCGACCCCCAGATCACCGCCCGCCTGCCGGCCGCGTCGAGCTCGTCGATCCGTCGCCGCCAGCCGCCGACCAGGTCGTCGTAGCCGGTGCGGAACGACGCGATCCCGTGTCGGAGACGGTCGAGGTCGTCCTCCGCCGGGAGCGATTCACCGGCGGCGGGCACCGAGGAGGGACGAGCGGCGATCAACAGGTACTGGTCGTCGTACTCGAGCGACAGGTCGAGCACCTCGAACCCGGTGCGGCGGAACAGCCGTGCCAGCGAACCCAGGCTGAAGTAGGAGCAGTGCTCGTAGTAGAGGTCCCAGAACGCCACCTCGTCGAGCACCCGCTGGAGGTCGGGAAGCTCGAAGAGCACCACCGTGTCGGGGCGGTCACCGATCGCGTCCCGAATGGTCGTCATGAAGCGGGCGACGTCGGGGATGTGCTCGAGGGTGTGCCGGCAGATCACCACGTCGGCGTCGAGATGCGAGTACCGCTCGTCGTAGAAGTCCGCGATCCACTCGATGTCGGCCGCCGCCGGGTCGTCGACGCGTTCGGGATGGACGCCCGGATCGATGCCGATGCAGTGCCCGGCGCCGGCCTTGGCCATCTCGATCAGGAACTCGCCCTTCCCGCAACCGATCTCCAACACGGTGCGATCGGCGAGGTCGTAGTCCTCCACCCATCGTTCGGCCAGCTCACGGGCGAAGCCCATGAAGCGCGGCGAGAAGCCCTGGGTCTCCTCGTAGCGCTGGGAGTACTCGGCCCGCCCCGGGACGAACGCCGTGTTGGTGGCGAATCCGCAGGCGTCGCAGAAGGCGATGCGCAGCTCGCCACGGGGGAAACCGGTCGCCTCGCCCGGATCGTCGAGGAGCAGACAGCTGTTGGTCGGCACGCCGTCCTCCTCGAAGAACACCGTCAGCGTGCGCGACGCGCAGGCCGGGCAGGCGGTGTCGATGCGCCGGTCGGCGGTGCGCCCGCCCGCGCGTCTCGTGGCGGGCGGGGAGCCTGCGGACGGCGCTGCGAGCATGGGAGGTGCAGCCGTCGGGGAGATCGTGGACGGCGTGGACGGTGTGGACGGTGTGGGTGACATCAGATCAGCTCCGGGGTGGGGACGGGGACGATGAACCGGCCGCCACGGCGGGCGAACTCGGCCTGCTGGTCCATGATCTCGGCGGCGAAGTTCCAGGCGAGCAGCAACAGCACGTCGGGTGGGTCGTCGACCAGCACCTCGGTGCCCACGATCGGTTGGTGGGTGCCGGGCATGAAGCGACCGTGCTTGTGGCGGTTGCGGTCGACCACGTAGTCGACCAGGTCGGTGGTGATCCCCGTGGCGTTGAGCATCGTGGCGCCCTTCGCCGCTGCTCCGTAGGCGGCGATCGTGCAGCCATCGGCACGCAGCTTCGCCAGCAGTTCCCGCAGGTCGGCACGGACCTGGTCGACACGTCGGCCGAAGTCGGCGTAGAACTCGTACTGGTCGAGGCCGATGCGGCGCTCGGCCTCGATCCGCTCGAGCACGTGATCGGTCGGGTCGTCATGGTGGCCGAGGTACCAGCGGTTCGTGCCACCGTGCAGATCGGGGAAGTACTCCACGTGGTTGAGGTGCAGGCCGTGGCGTTCGGCGAGCGCCTTCACCGACAGGCACGAGTGGTAGAAGAAGTGCTCGTGGTAGATCGTGTCGAAGGCGCACCGGTCGACGAGATCCCACACGCTCGGGTTCTCCACCGTGATGACGCCGTCGTCGGCCAGCAGCGCGGCCATGCCGGCGACGAAGTCGTTCGGGTCGGGGATGTGGGCCATCACGTTGTTGGCGATGATCACGTCGGCCGGCTGCCGTTCCGCCCGGAGATGCCTCGCCGTGTCGAGCCCGAAGAACTCGGCGCGTGTCGGCACGCCGATCCCGATCGCCGCCGCCGCCTGATCCGGTGCCGGGTCGAAGCCGATCACCGGCACGCCGGCGTCGACGAAGTTCTTCAGCAGATAGCCGTCGTTGCTCGCCAGCTCCACCACCAGTGAGTTGGACGTCAGTCCACGGGCCTCGATGAGGCCGAGCGCGTGGTCTCGGCTGTGGCGCAACAGGTGGTCGGAGAACGACGAGAAGTAGAGGTAGTTGTCGACGAACAGTTTCTCGGGGTCGACGTCCTCGGTGATCTGCACCAGCGCACAGTCGGGACAGCACGCCACCGCCAGGGGGAAACGCTCCTCGGATGCCGGGTCGGCGACGAGCTCGGCCGTCACCAGGGCGTCGGCGAGTGGCGTCTCGCCCAGGTCGAGGAACTGCTTCAGGGTCGTCGAACCGCACCCACGGCAGGCGTCGATGGCGGTCATGGCGTCGCCACCTCCGCGACGTCCGCAGCCGTCCAGCGCAGGCCCGGTTCCACCGACCCCGACTCGAGGAGCTGCTGCAGCATGCGCAACCGCATGAACCTCGGCCCTTCCAGCTCCTCCAGGGTCAGCCCGTTCGCCAGCATCTCCGAGCGCAGCGACTCGACCCCACGCCGCACCGTCCACTGCGGTGCCGCCTCCGGGAACCGCTCGACCAGCTTGTCGCAGTTCACCCGGTAGTTGCGCAGGTCGTTGAACGCGGCGTCCGACATCGTGACCTCGGCGCCGGTGACGTCGCCGACGATCTCCGCGACGTCGCTGATCCGGTAGTTCTCGCTGGTGGATCCGACGTTGAACGCCTCGTCGTGCACGAGGTCGCGGTCGGCCTCCATCAGCACGCAGAACGCCCGCGAGATGTCCTCGATGTGCACGAGCGGCCTCCACGAGGACCCGTCGCTCTTCAGGAACACCTGGTTCGTCGTGAGGGCGAACCCGGTGAGGTTGTTGACGACGAGGTCGCCACGCAGACGCTCGGAGGCGCCGTAGGCGGTGGCGTTGCGCAGCGACGTCGGCGTGAACGAGGCGTCGGCGAGATCGTGCAGGTCCCGCTCGACGAGCACCTTCGACTCGCCGTACGGCGTGACCGGGAGGAACTCGGCCGACTCGTCGAGGAAGTCGTCGCCGTGCGCACCGTAGGTGGAGCACGACGACGAGAACAGGAACCGCTCCACACCCGCTGCCTTGGCGATCTCGGCGAGCCGCGTGGAGGCCCGGTGGTTGACGGCATAGGTGGCCTCGGGGTTCAGGTCGCCGGCCGGGTCGTTGCTCATCCCGGCGAGGTGGATCACGGCGTCGATGCCCTCCAGATGGGTGGGCTCGGCGTCGCGGACGTCGAGCACGATCTCCGCGTCGGGTCGGGCGGCACGCTCACCGAACGTGCACGAGGCGAACAGCATGCTGTCCATGCCCACCACTTCGTGGCCGCGTTGCTGGAGCATGGGCACGAGCGTGGTGCCGATGTAGCCGTCGTGCCCCGTGACGAGGACTCTCATGACCAGACCTTCCAGGGGGCCTCACCCGAGTCCCACAGACGCTCCAGCATCACCTTGTCGCGCATCGTGTCCATGCACGCCCAGAAGCTCGGATGCTTGTAGGCCATGAGCTGGCCGTCCTTGGCGAGCCGTTCCAGAGGCTCACGCTCGAACAGCGTGTCGTCGCCGTCGATGTAGTCCATGACCTCCGGCTCCATCACGA
>Ga0102928_1002650_pt1 | contig 10632 bp, 10 predicted proteins | sample SalPonR1_B_D1_MG_FD_78504 | JGI IMG/M metagenome (GOLD analysis project Ga0102928, IMG submission 78504) | Salt pond soil microbial communities from South San Francisco under conditions of wetland restoration - Salt Pond MetaG R1_B_D1_MG | ecosystem: Environmental > Aquatic > Marine > Intertidal...
AATGATACGGAGACGTCGGGTAGGGGACGAGAGATCAAGCGTTCGTATAGGTGGGTGGTTTTTGGCCCATTAGTTAAAGATGATGGTTGAACCGGGCAACCTGCGGGTGCTCGACATCCTGTCGAACGCTGCTGCCGTGATTGCCGAGGGCGAGGTTCTGCAACTCAGCGCGGCGCAGGATTTGAAAACCACCGAAGACATCTATTTGCAAGTCGTGCGCGGCAAGACCGCGGCCCTTTTCTCGGCCGCCACCGAGACGGGCGGCGTTCTGTCCGGCGCGCCCGAAGATCAGGTGCGCGCCCTGTTTGATTATGGCGATGCGCTTGGCATCGCCTTCCAAATCGTTGATGATCTGCTGGATTACCAAGGCGACAGCGCCGCCACCGGCAAGAACGTCGGTGACGACTTCCGCGAGCGTAAGCTGACCCTGCCGGTGATCAAGGCCGTGGCCATGGCCGATGCCGAGGAACGCGCCTTCTGGTCCCGCACGATCGAGAAGGGCAAACAGGACGACGGTGATCTGGATCACGCGCTCATGCTGCTGGGCAAGCATGGCGCGCTCGAAGCCACCCGTCAGGATGCGCTGATGTGGGCCGGAAAGGCCAAGACGGCCATGCAGGCGCTGCCGAAGCACCCGGTGCGGCGCATGTTGATAGATTTGGCCGATTACGTGGTCGCGCGGGTCAACTAAGGCGCTCAGGCATTGAGGCGCACCGCCTCGACCCACCAGACCGGGTTTTGTTCATGCAGGCGCCCGGCGGCCGCGGCCGCCGTTTCCGCATCGGAATAAAGCCCAAAGCACGTGCCCCCCGATCCCGACATCCGCGCCAGATGACACCCCGGCGTGACGGACAACGTATCGAAGACCTGTTGCACCACAGGCTCGGCCTTGATGGCCGGGGCCTCCAGATCGTTGCGCATCTCGCCCAGCCATTCGATCAACGCCGACGCATCTGCGAAGTCCGGCAAGGTGTCAGGCATCGCGGGATTGTGGGCACACTCCAGCCCGGCAAAAACCTCTTTCGTCATCACCGGCAGCTTCGGGTTCACCAAAACCGCATGCAACTCAGGCAGGCCCGCCACCGGTGTGATCGCCTCGCCCACACCGCGCATCCGGGCCGCGCTCCCGTGCAGGCAAACGGGAATATCCGCCCCCAACCCAAGAAGACCGTCAGGGATCGGCTTGCCGGACATCTCGGACAGGGCCTTGAGCGTGGCCGCCGCATCACTTGATCCACCACCGAGTCCCGCCGCATTGGGAAGGTGCTTTTCCAGATGGATATCAACGGAAAGCCCCATCAGTCTGGCCGCCTTGACCACGAGGTTGCTGGCATCCGCCGGCACTCCTGCCGCCATCGGCCCATTCACCGTAAGCATGGTCGTATCGCTTGGACGCAGGCTCAGGCGGTCGCCGATATCGGCAAAGACAACTAGGGTATCCAACTCATGATAGCCATCCTCACGGCGCCCTGTCACATGAAGGGTCAGGTTGATCTTGGCCGGAGCAAACCCCTCACTCGCCGTCATCGGCCACCTTCAGGGGCGGCGCGCCCTCTTCTTCAAGCACTTGGTCCAGTCCGACCTCAAGCTTGCGGCGAATACGGTCGGGGTCGATGTCTTGCAAAGGGGTATCATCACCGATGAAGGACAGCGCACGCTTCCATTGGAAACGCGCCTCGGTCTCGCGCCCCACGGCCCAAAGGACATCACCCAGATGGTCGTTCACCACGGGGTCCACGGGCATAAGCTCGGCGGCATGTTCCATGTGGCCGATGGCTTCGTCATAGCGGCCAAGGCGGTAGAGAACCCAACCAAGGCTATCGACGATATAGCCACTGTTCGGCTGCGCCTCGACGGCGCGTTCGATCATATTAAGCGCTTCATCCAGCTTGATCTGCTTTTCCACCAGCGAGTAACCGAGATAGTTCAAAACCTGCGGCTGCTCGGGGTTCAACTCAAGCGCACGGCGGAAATCGGCCTCGGCCTGCTCCCACATGCCCTGCCGCTCGAAGCTGATGGCGCGGGCGTAATGCACGAACCACTGATCGGCCTCGCGCTCCTCGTAAAGCGCGATGGCCTTGTCATAGGCCTTCGCAGCGTCATCAAACTGCTCCAACTGTCGGAACAGATCACCAGCCGAGACATGCACCGTGGGCTGGTCAGGGTGGCTCTGCGCCAATTGCTCCAAAACCTCGATGGCGGCATCGGTTTTCTCTGCCCGGCGCAGGGTATCGGCGCGGCCAAGCTCGGCAGCCAGAAACGAGGGATGCTCCCGCGGGACGCGCTTATAGGCCTCTGTCGCCAATTCATAACGCGCCAGCGATTCCAGCAATTGCGCCGACATGATAACGGCGTCGATGTGGTCCGGGCTCAGATGTTCGGCCACCCGTGAATACAGCAGGGTGTAATCCTCGCCCGTGTCGCTCATCAGGGCACGCCCCAGTGAGAAAAAGACCTCGGCCACGCCATCGGCGGCGCCGCTTATCATGCTGAAGGGTACTTTGTCGCCCGCCGCCAGACGGTCGCGCAACACCTGAATCTCGGGGTCCAGATCGGTGCCGAATGTATCGTCGATCTGCGCCACTGCGTCGTCATTGCGGTCCAGTTGGCTCAGCACTTCGGCCCAGGCCAAGGTGCCACGGCGTGTCCTTTGCATCGGGCCATCGCTGTCACCGGCGAAAATCTGATCAGCACCTTCGAAATCCCCGACCGAGGCCAGCGCCAGTGCTTTGTGATAGATTGCGAAACCGCGCATGCCGCGTTCACCGGCAACGCTGTCGAACAATTCCAGGGCTTGGCTCATGTCGCCTTGGCCCAGATGCGCCCAGGCCGCGATCAACCCATCGGCCAGTTGCCCCACGCCATTGCCCGCCTCAAGCCGCGCCAGCAGGCCATCGTAATCCTCTTGCAGCACCTCTTCGGCCAAAAGGACCATATGCGCCACTTGGCTGCGCAGTTCATCGGATTCGATCTTGCGGGCAATCGGCAAGGCGCGGTCAAAATCGCCCAAGGCCACATGCGCAACAACAGCGTTTTCCATGATGACCGGGTTCGATTGATCCTCGGTCAGGGCGCGGGTGAAATACTCCGCCGCAGCCTTGAAATCATGATCATAACGCGCCTGACGCGCCGCCAGATAAGCACCCGATGCCTCAACGGCCAGTGCAGGCGGCACCGCCCCTTGCAAAAGGGTGGCGATGGCGATGGCGGATAGGGTTCGGAGTGTCACGCTGGCCTGCCTTTTCTTTGCCCCAAGGTATGGGCAGAACCTAGTACGCCCTATCGCCCAAAGCAATGCGGGGCGGCCCGAAGACCGCCCCGCAGGCATAATATCACACGGTGTTTACATATTGGGATAGTTCGGCCCATCGCCCCCCTGCGGCGTGACCCAGTGGATATTCTGGCTGGGGTCCTTGATGTCGCAGGTTTTGCAATGCACGCAGTTCTGGAAGTTAATGACGAACTTGGGCTCCTTGCCCTCTTCGCGCACCACCTCGTAAACCCCCGCCGGGCAATACCGCTGCGCCGGCTCGTCGTACTTGGGCAGGTTGACGCCGATCGGCACGCTATCGTCCTTGAGCGTCAGGTGCGCCGGCTGGCTTTCCTCGTGGTTGGTCATCGAGAAGCTGACATTGGTCAAACGATCAAAGCTCAGCTTGCCATCAGGCTTGGGATAGCTGATTTCCTTGTGCTTGTCCGCAGCCTCGGTCGCCTCGGCATCCGATTTGCCGTGGCCCATCGTCCCGAACAGCGAAAAGCCCAAGGTGTTGGTCCACATATCCAACCCACCAAGGGTCAGCGAGGCCGTCAGACCCCACTTCGACCACATCGGCTTGACGTTGCGCACCTTCTTGAGATCCTTGCCGATGGCACCGCTGCGCACGTCGTCCTCATAGGCCGACAATTCATCGGTCGCGCGGCCCGCCTCGATCGCGTCATGGGCCGCTTCGGCCGCGGCCTTGCCCGACAGCATGGCGTTATGGTTGCCCTTGATGCGCGGCACGTTGACCATCCCCACCGAACAGCCCAGCATCGCCACACCGGGGGCCACCATCTTGGGCATCGACTGATACCCGCCTTCGGAAATCGCCCGCGCCCCATAGGCCACGCGCTTGCCGCCTTTAAGAAGCTCCGCCACCATCGGGTGATGCTTGAAACGCTGGAACTCCATGTAGGGGTAAAGATGCGGGTTGCGGTAGTTCAGGTGAACAACGAACCCCACGTAAACCTGATTGTTATCAAGGTGATAGATGAAAGACCCGCCCCCGGCGTTGCCATTCAGTGGCCAACCCATGGTGTGGGTCACGCTGCCCTCACGGTGCTTTTCGGGGTCGATCTCCCAGATTTCCTTCATGCCAAGGCCGAATTTCTGCGGCTCTTTCCCGGCGCTCAGGTCGTATTTGGCGATCACTTCCTTGGCCAGACTGCCGCGCACACCTTCCGACAGGAAGACATACTTGCCATGCAACTCCATCCCCGGCTCATAACCGGGTCCGGGCGTGCCATCGGGGTTCTTGCCGAACTCACCGGCCACCACACCCTTCACATTGCCGTTCTCGTCATACACCATTTCCGAGCACGCCATGCCGGGGAAAATCTCCACGCCCAGTTCCTCGGCCTGCTCGGCCATCCAGCGGCAGACATTGCCCATCGACACGATGTAATTGCCGTGGTTGTTCATCAGCGGCGGCATCGGGAAGTTGGGGATGCGCATCTGCCCGCCTTCGCCCAGCATATAGAAATTGTCGTCCTTCACCGGCACGTTCAGCGGCGCACCCTTTTCCTTCCAATCCGGAATCAGCGCATCCAGCCCAGAAGGATCAAGAACAGCCCCCGACAGGATATGCGCCCCCACTTCCGACCCTTTTTCCAGAACCACAACCTCGCGCGAAGGGTCCAACTGTTTCAGACGGATCGCAGCCGACAGGCCCGCAGGCCCCGCCCCGACGATCACAACATCGTATTCCATCGCTTCGCGCGTCACATCGGACATGGTTTGCATCCTTTTCTCAGGGCAGTTCGTTCATGTAACAAAGTTGCGAACGTGGTTAGCGCGCCGCCCGGTTGAAGGTCAATTGAAACACGACGTTAAATGAGGCTGAAAACGTCAAAATGCACGGGATCGCGACACCATTGCACAGTCAGGTGCCATGGCCTATTGCAAAGTCCGGCACGCTCAGGGCAATCTGGCGCGAACAAGCCGACAGACCTGCCGGGGGCGGCCCGAGGCCCGCGCCCCGCAACAATAGTGGATAGTGACGATGGAAAAGATCCCGATGACCCGCAAGGGCTTTGCCGCCCTTGAGGCCGAGTTGAAGCACCTGAAGTCCGAGGAGCGCCCCGCCATCATCCGCGCCATTTCCGAGGCGCGCGAACATGGCGACCTGTCGGAAAACGCCGAATACCACTCGGCCAAGGAAAAACAAAGTTTCATCGAGGGCCGGATCAAGGAACTCGAAGGCGTCATCAGCCTTGCCGAGGTGATCGACCCTGCCAAACTCTCGGGCTCGATCAAGTTCGGCGCCACCGTCACGCTGGTCGATGAAGACACCGACGAGGAAAAAACCTATCAGATCGTCGGCGAATACGAGGCCAGCATCGAAAACGGCCTGCTGAACATCAAATCGCCCATCGCCCGCGCCCTGATCGGCAAGGAAGAGGGCGACAGCGTCGAAGTCCGCACGCCCGGTGGTGAAAAATCCTACGAAGTGCTAGATATCGCCTACATCTGACAGGCTGTCCCAAATGTCGCAAAATCAGGGCCAAGATCGTGCCGCCAAGGGTTTCGAGGGCAAAGCAGCCTCCGAAGGCGTCACCACGATCGAAGTGATCGCACTCATCCTGACGGCCCTCTGGCTGTTGGGAACTGCCGTGTTTTTCCTCGCGATGGACGCCGATGGTGGCGACGGCGGCAGCGCCCTGCGCTTCGTGATGATCATGCTGGCGATTTTCATGCCGGTCGCGATGATCTGGGTGGCAGTCACCGCCGCCCGCGCCTCCCGCGTGATGCGCGAAGAAAGCCACCGCTTGCAAACCGCGATTGACGCCATCCGCAAGGCCTATGTCAGCCAGAACAAGGCACAGTCCGAATTGAGCGACCCCTCGGTGGCCAAGAAACTCGAAGAAATCGCCGCGGCACAGCGCAAGACCGAAACCGCCTTGGCCACCTTCTCGACCATCCGGACGGCCTCGCCCGCGCCGCGCCCCGCTCCGGCAGAGCCCGCACCTCAGGCTGGCGACGATCAAGTCGCCCTGCCGCTTGGCACCACCGCCGAGGACATGCAGCCGCCGCTGGACAGCGCCGATTTCATCCGCGCGCTGAACTTCCCGGAAAACGCCAATGACCGCGAAGGCTTCGCCGCCCTGCGCAAGGCGCTCAAGGATCGGCCCACCGCGCAATTGATCCAAGCGGCACAGGACATCCTGACCCTGATGTCGCACGACGGGATCTACATGGACGATTTGCGCCCCGACATGGCCCGCCCGGAAATCTGGCGCCGCTTTGCCGAAGGCGAACGCGGCCGCACCATCGCCGCGCTTGGCGGTATCCGCGACCGTTCTTCGCTGGCCCTGACCGCCGCACGCATGAAGCAAGACACGATCTTCCGCGATGCCGCGCACCATTTCCTGCGGCTTTTCGACAGGATGTTCACCCAATTCGCCGAGAACGCCAGCGATGCGGAAATCTCGGATCTTTCCGACACCCGCACCGCGCGGGCCTTCATGTTGCTGGGCCGGGTTGCAGGGACGTTCGATTGACGCCGCCCCGTTGCCACGCTTTCATTGTGTTGCGCGCTGCGGCGTTTGCCCCCATGATGCTCGGCAGGGAGAACTAGATCATGCGCAAGTTTATGGTCGTGCTGGATGACAGTCGCGAATGTCTCAACGCCATGCGTTTCGCCGCGATGCGCGCCGCGCACACGCAGGCGGGCGTTGAAATCCTCGCGGTGATTCCCCCCGAGGAATTCAATCACTGGATCGGCGTTGGCGACATCATGCGCGAAGAAACGCGTGAACGGATTCATGCCCATTTCGAGGTCTTCGCCAAATGGATGCGCGACAAGCAGGGCGTCGACCCCGAACTGGTGATCCGCGAAGGCGAACCGGTGTCCGAAATCATCGCGCAGGTGCAGGATGATCCCGAGGTCGGGGTTCTCGTTCTGGGCGCAGGCACCGACAAGAAAGGCCCCGGCCCGCTGGTCACGCAACTGACCAAGAACTCAGGCTCCCTGCCGATCCCGATCACCATCGTGCCGGGCGATCTGTCCAAGGAACGGCTTGAGGCGATCACCTGACGCTCAGGCGCATCTCACCCGTAGCGTTCCACGAAATTCCGCAAGATGACTTCCGGCGCGGTGACATCCGCCGCCCGGCACATCTCGATCAGGTCATTCGCCGTCTCGGGCGGGAAATATCCCTTGTGCCTGTATATCTTGATCCGGGTTTCAAACCCCGCCGCGTCCGCCTCGGGGTGAAACTGCGTGGCATAGACATTCCGCCCATGCCGCACCATCTGGAACGGGCAGGCGTTTGAGGCCACCAGATGCACACACCCTTCGGGCAGCGCCTGAAGAGCTTCCTTGTGCCCGACAAAGGCGTCGAACCGCGCGGGCACCCCGTCAAGCAACGGGTCATCGCGCCCATCCGCCGTCACCGCACAGGCCGAGGTTCCCACCGGCTCCCCATAGTGCGCCTTGCTCACCTCGCCCTCCAGATGCTTGCCCAATATGCCGATACCATAGCAACACCCCAGAAACGGAAGATCGCGCCCCGTCACCTCCGGCATCATCGACAGAACCTCGGATTCGATTTTGGCCTCCACCGGGCTTTTGTCTTCCGGCGCATCGCTGACACAGCCCGGACCGCCACCGACGATCACCGGCCAGATCGTCCAAATCCAGATCAGCGGGCAAAGCCTCCTGATCCAAACGCACGCGCCGAACCTGTGATGCGTTCAGCCCGCCCTTGCGAAGGATCGCCGCGAATTCGTCGTCGGCGGCCTCTTGCTCAGGACGCAATTGCAGGATCAGAAAAGGTTTGCTCATGGCGCGCGGGCCTCACGGTCATCTCGGTTGCCGTTGCACTGGCGCTTTTCCCGGCCCCCGTCAAGATGGCACAAGGCCGCCTTCCGCTTGACGCGGGCAAGCAATAGAATACGCTGGTCGCGCTACGCCTGACCCCGCCCAAGGACCGCACAATCATGGCCTCGCGCTACGCCTTTCCGCTCGTTGCAAGCGCTTGCCGCGCCAAAAGGTAAACCGATGCCGCAGTCCCTCTCGCTCGCTGCCTATCTGGCCTATGCCCGCCGTGGCACCACCGATCCAACACCGCCCGACACGCCGCGCCCCGAGGGCGCGCTGATCTGGGCCCATGCCGTGGATGCCGAACGGGCCGACGCGCTGGTACAACTGGCCCAACGGCTGGCCAGCCTGCGCCCCGGCCTGAAAATGGTGCTGACCACGCCCGAGGACAGCGCGCCCGTCAACCGCAACAGCAAAGCCGTCCTTCGGCAACCGCTACCGGACGATACCATCGCCAGCGCCGAGACCTTCCTGAAGCACTGGCACCCGGCGCTTTGCCTCTGGACCGGGGGCGACCTCAAGCCCGCCCTGCTCAGTTGCGCCGACAGGATGGAGATGCCGCTTTACCTCCTCGATGCCGACGAACAATTGCTCACCCGGCGCAGTTGGCGCTGGTTTCCGGATATGCCGCGCGCCCTTCTGGGCCTCTTCACCCAAGTTATCGCGCGCGACGAATCCACCGCACGTATCCTGCGCCGCTTCGGGCTGGATGACGACGATATCGCCATCACCGGCCCCTTCCGCGAAGGCACCATTTCGCTGCCCTACAACGAAACCGACCGCGAGGAACTGGCCGGGCTTCTGCGTGGGCGACCTGTTTGGCTGGCGGCCATGGCCAACCCCGATGAACTCTCGATCATTCTCGACGCCCACCGACAAGTCAGCCGACAGGCGCACCGCTCGCTACTCGTGATCGTACCCGATGATGAGACCGACAGAGCCACCTTTCAGGATCGCCTGTCCGAGGGCGGGTGGCGCCATGCCCTGTGGTCCGACGGCGCGCTGCCCGAGGAAACGACACAGGTCCTGCTGGCCGACACCCATGGCGAAATGGGCCTGTGGTACCGCGTGGCACAAATCACCCTGATGGGCAGCTCTCTCATTCCCGGCCAATGGGGCCGCGACCCGAATGAACCCGCCGCACACGGCTCGGCCATCCTCTATGGCCCCAACGTGCGGCGCTACCTGTCCAGCTACTCGCGCTACGCCGAGGCAGGCGCGGCCCGGATCGTCAAGGATGCCGACAGCCTCGCCGCCGCCGTCGTGTCGCTCATCCCGCCCGACCAATCGGCGGCCATGGCGCATGCGGCATGGGACGTGGCCTCCGAAGGCGCAGGCGTCACCGATCAAATCCTTGATCTGGTCCAAGACACCCTCGATGCGCTGGAGGGCGGCTGATGCGCACACCCCGCTTCTGGTTCACACCCCCCGACCGGCCCGGCGTGCGCGCCCGCCTGCTGACCCCTTTGGGCGCGCTATACGCCAAGGCCACCGCCCGCCGCGTCGCCCGCGCCCCCAAGATCCGACCCCACGTTCCGGTGATCTGCGTCGGCAACCTTAACGCCGGTGGCACCGGCAAAACCCCCACCGTGATCGCCCTGGTGCAATGGCTCTCCGACCAAGGCCTCACCCCCGGCGTCATCTCACGCGGCCATGGCGGCTCGCTCCCCGGTCCCGCCGAAGTGGACGAACGCCACCACAGCTATCACGAGGTCGGCGACGAGCCCCTTCTGATCGCCGCCTTCGCCCGCACATGGGTCGCCAAGGACCGCGCCGCCGCCGCCCGGACCGCCGAAACGGCGGGCGTCGACATCATCATCATGGACGACGGCCACCAGAACCCGGATGTGGCCAAGGATATCACCCTGATCGTGGTCGATGCCGCCAAGGGCTTCGGCAATGGCCACTGCCTGCCCGCAGGTCCCCTGCGCGAACCCATCGGTCCCGGCCTCGCCCGCGCCGATCTACTGCTCTCAATCGGCCCACGCCCCGCGCAAGACCAATTCGCGCAAACCTACGGCCAGCACATCAATATCCCGCATCTCACCGGCGCGCTGGAACCCCTGCAAACCGGGATGGATTGGTCCGACATGCGCGCGCTTGCCTTCGCGGGCATCGGCCACCCGGGCAAGTTCTTCGCCACTCTGCAAAGTCTTGGGGCAACGCTGGCGCGCGGCGAGGCGCTGGAAGATCACCAACCGCTCACCCAATCCCTGATGATCCGGCTGGAGGGCGAGGCGAAACTCCTCAGCGCACAACTCGTCACCACGGAAAAGGACGCCGTGCGCCTGCCCAAGGACTTCCGTCAAAAGGTCATCACCCTGCCCGTGCGCCTGCACATCGACGACCTGACACCACTCCAAAAACGACTGGACCAAGCACTGCAATAACAGCCCCCAAGTCCGTCTTCTTCTGTTCAAAAATATCCTGGGGGAGTCGCCAAAGGCGACGGGGGCAAAGCCCCCAACGCCGCCTCAGCCCGCGACAGCTGCCCGAATGGCGCGAATGTTCTCACCATAAGGCACCGGGTTGCTCACGCTGCCGCCCTTGA
>Ga0102928_1002652_pt1 | contig 10631 bp, 10 predicted proteins | sample SalPonR1_B_D1_MG_FD_78504 | JGI IMG/M metagenome (GOLD analysis project Ga0102928, IMG submission 78504) | Salt pond soil microbial communities from South San Francisco under conditions of wetland restoration - Salt Pond MetaG R1_B_D1_MG | ecosystem: Environmental > Aquatic > Marine > Intertidal...
CCCCGATGATCCTGCCGTCCAACGGGCGTTGGAGGAATTGGAGTATTTCACGTCGGACATCACCATGCTGGGCGTCTATCCCGCCGATCCGCGCCGTCATTGAACGGTCGCGCAGGCGGCCTGCACCATGCGGGCTCTGACTCAGGCCGTCGTTGCGCTTTTGTTGCGGTTTTCCACATCGGTTGCAAATTCGGCGACACGCTTGCGAAAACGGCGTGTGAGCGTCTTGCGCGCCAGCTTCATGGATTGCAGCATCAACCGGGCCGCCAGAGTTTTCGGTTCAAGCGCAAGGTTTACGCTTAGCCGTGTGCGGTTGCGGGATAGCGCCACCAGATCAACTTCGAACTGCATCTTCAGATTGGGCGAGCGAGCATCGGCCAGAACACCATTGGACCGGTCCATGCGTGCCAATTCAATCTTGATCTCGCGGCGCTTGCCACGCAGCATAAAGGCCGCATCCCATGTCATACCCGGCCCCGGTTGCGCCAGACTGTCGCTGCGCTGAACCTCGGCCCCGCGCCGTAATGCCTGACGTTCGAACGCCGGAAAATCTGTGATGGCCTCGAACACCGTGTCGATTGGCGCTTCGATATCCTCGTGACTGCTGAACTTCATATACTCGACCCGTTTCTGCCTGCTTACAGTGTCGCTTTATTCCAAGCTGTCTGCAAGCCAGTTGCGCAGCAAAAACTGCGCAATCGCACCCTTGCGTGCCGGGGCCAGAAACGGATGCTCTCCGGCAAAAGCCTGCAAAATATCTTCGCGGGTCATCCATAGCGCATCTTCGATTTCCACAGGGTCGATGGTGATCACATCCGATACCGCTTCACCCCGGCAGCCGATCATCAGCGACGCGGGAAACGGCCACGGCTGGCTGGCCAGATAACTGACGGCGCCCACCTTGATACCGGTTTCTTCGTCCACCTCGCGGCGCACGGCGGCTTCGATGGTTTCGCCGGGTTCCACAAAGCCTGCCAACAGGGAATACATCCCCTCGGGCCATCCCGGCGACCGCCCCATCAGCACCTTGTTGCCACGTGTGATCAACATGATGACCACAGGATCAGTGCGCGGGAAATGCACAGCACCACAATTCGGGCATTGCCGCTGCCACCCGTGGCGCTGCATGGTGCTTTGCGCCCCGCAGCGGGCGCAAAACCCGTGTGAGGCATGCCAGCCCAGCAAGCCGCGTGCGGTTGCTGCCAGTTCAGCATCGCGCGCGCTAAGCCGTGTCATGATGCGCCGCAATTCAGCGAAAACAGCATCTTGCGACAGATCTGGATGGGTTTGTTCCGACAGGTCCAGGAACTGGTTCAGCCCTGCTTCGTCCACCCCCTCGGGCCGCCAACCCGAGATATCATGCGCAAAGATCAAGCGGCCGCTTTCATCCTGCCCAAGCAGGATCGGCGGCCCATCCGACTGCGCCAATACCGGGTGATCCATGGGCAGGCGAATCATAGCGTCCAGTGTTTCGGCCCGAACCAACGGCTTGCCGCGCCACAGCAGCAGCGTGTCGGCCTGTCCTTGCGCAATCGCTTTGCTCAGCGCCACGTCATCGCCACGCAACGCATGGGCACGATCCAGCGCCGACCCTCCAAATGTCACCGTTTCCGCATGCCGCATGAGCAGCCTCCTGTTTTCGATCACAGGTGGCACGATGCGCCGTTCCGGGCAAGCGAGCAATACGATCACATCCGGCGGCAGCGCTTGCGCATTGCCATTTCAAGATCACGGCATTTGCAAAAATATACAACTTTCTACCTTAGGGCGATTGAATGGCAGCCTGTTAAACCGCATACTGAGATGCGTTCGAATGTTGTGTTTCCGGTCGGCACCGTCCGGCCTTGTGTTAAAAAACCCCACGCCACAAGCCAGCCTCACAAGGGAGACCCAACAAAAGTGGCCCAACAGTCTGCCGCACGACAGGAAAAAAGCCCAGAACAGACGCGTACGTCAAACCCTCGGCTGAAATTGCGCCTGCTGGAAACAACCGACATTCACGGCCATCTTTTGCCGTTCAATTACTATACGAACCAAGGCGAGCAACCCACAGGGCTTGCCCGCGTCGCCACCTTGATCACGCAGGCCCGACACGAAGTAGAAAATTGCCTGCTTTTCGACAATGGCGACTTTCTGCAAGGCTCACCCTTGGCGGATCTAACCGCGCAGAAAAACAATGGTTGGACAGGGCCCAACCCGGTGATCTGCGCGATGAACCACATTGGCTATGATGTTGTCGGACTTGGCAATCACGAGTTCAATTTTGGTTTGCCCGCATTGAACGAGGCACTGGATCATGCGGATTTTCCAGTGACCTGCGCCAATGTCACCGACCGCGCGACGGGTGCCCCGTCGTTTGCGACCTTTCAAATACTGAGCCGCCGACTGAACGATGAAACCGGCGGCGCGCATGACCTGCGGATCGCGGTGATCGGACTGGTTCCGCCACAGGTGGTCATATGGGACCGCAACCAACTGTGCGATCTGGTGGATGTCCATGGCATTACGGAAACCGCCCGGCGCGTGGTTCCGATGGCACGCAAAGCCGGGGCTGATTTGGTGATCGCATTGGCCCATACCGGAATATCTCCCGGCCCCGACAGCCCCGATCAAGAAAACGCGGCACTGGAACTGGCGCGTGTGCCGGGGCTGGATGCGGTTCTGGCCGGTCACAGCCATCAGGTCTTTCCCTCTGCCACGCATTCCGATGTGCCCGGTGTCGATGCCGTAGCAAGCACATTGAACGACACACCGGCCATCATGGCCGGGTTTGCCGGGTCGCATCTGGGGGTGCTTGATCTGACGTTGTCGCGTGGGCCAAGTGGTTGGCATGTCACCGCGCACCGGGCCGAGGCCCGCCCCGTCGCACCAAAAGACGGCCACACGGTGCCGCCTGATCCCGCACTCAGTGCAACGCTGGAAAAGGCACACCAGCATACCCTTGCGCTGATCGAAACGCCACTTAACACCGCAAATGCCCCCTTGCACAGTTATCTGGCAACGGTCCGCACCGATCCAACGCTACAACTGGTCAACCGGGCACAAGCGCATGCATTGGCTCGGGCGATCACCGGGACGCCCGACGCGCAATTGCCGGTATTGTCCGCAACCGCGCCCTTCAAAACCGGCGGTCGCGGCGGTCCGCACTATTACACCGATATTCCCCAAGGTCCGGTGCGCCTGCGCAACGCGGCCGATCTTTATGGGTTTCCCAATACATTGGTCGGCGCACGCATCACCGGGGCGCGCCTGCGGGATTGGCTTGAACGCGCGGCCAGTTGCTTTCACACCCTGATCCCCGGCCAACAGGGCCAAGCACTATGGGATGCGCGTATGCCGGGCCATGCCTTTGATGTGATTGAAGGGATCACCTACCGGATCGACCTGTCACAACCGCCACGCTATGGCCCCGATGGGCAGCTTGCCAATGCGGATGCAACCCGCGTACGGGAGCTGCGCCACAATGCGAAACCTGTGTCGGAGGATGATCGCTTTTTGATTGCCACAAACAGTTACCGCGCTTTCGGCGGCGGGCCTTATACGACCTTGCCCGACGATGATATCGTTCTCAAGGGCGCAACACCGGTGCGCGATATTCTGGCCGCTTTCATCCGCGATCACGGGCCAATTTCAGATCACGTCACACCGGTTTGGGCCTTCACAGCATTGCCCGACACGACCGCGATCCACCTCACTGGCCCCGGCCTGCGCGCCTATCCACAGACGATTGCCAATCTTGGCGCGGTGGATTTGGGGGACACCGCCGAGGGCTTCATGCGCCTGCAGCTGCCGCTGGACACCCCCCGATCACCGCACCACTTGCGAATCCATGCCAAGGCCACTAGGTAGATGCTTGAGAGGTTGGCGCGGGCAGGCGCCTCGCCAACCCGGTCAGATCCGGAAGGAAGCAGCCGTAACGAGCCCCGCTTGGGTCGTTGTCCAACCTCTCACCTTCATCCCCGTTTCAGTCGCCTTTGGCACGTTTGTGTCACTATGATCGCCACAGTGAGGCTGTAGCCCCGCGAATTGGCAGACGTCTTTTGCCCTGAGACGACTGCGTCAGGCTTTGCTGGCCCATTTCAGCTGGTCCGACGTCTCCACCGCGCATGGGCGCACCGCCCGCAGCCGATCCAACGCCTTGCCCGGCACCTCTCCGGCCTCAACCATCAACCGCAACGCCGCCATGCCGGATCGTCCGCACCCGCCCATGCAATGGATCAAAACCCGCCCCTTGCCCTGCAAGGCCGACAGTGCTGCATTGCTGGCCATGTGCCACGCCTCCTCGGCCTCGAGCCCCGGCACATCCATGTCAGGCACGGGCACATGCATCCACCGGGTTCCCATATCCTGCAACTCGGCCCCGATAGCCTGACGCCCGGTGGCGCGCATTTCGGCCTGTGACAGCATTGTGATCACCAAGGCCGGACGCCAGTCATGCAGATGGGCCATATCCTCGGCATAATACCCGCCCCGCCCCGGCATCGGCGCGATGGCCAAGATACCACCCGCGACAGGCAAAGCATGTATGACAAAGCCGGACATGCGCTTTTAGACGGCACAGGGTGCAGGCCGGCTCTTACCATCCCCGCACCCACGGTTTTTGATGTTTCGACCGCGCCACATTACTTCAAGCCACATAGGACACCCCATCTGTAAAGCCATACAGCGCCTACCCTTGCGCTGCATGCCCACAAAAGCAAGGTGGACGCCCCCCGCCCCCGGCTTTAGGTTGACGTGTGATCCACGAATCCAGCAAGGCCGAACATGAACGACACCCCCGCCAAACCGTATCAGGTTCTCGCCCGGAAATACCGGCCCGAAACCTTTGCCGATCTGGTGGGCCAAGATGCCATGGTGCGCACGCTCAAGAACGCGTTTCAGGCCGACCGGATCGCGCAGGCCTTTATCATGACGGGCATTCGCGGAACCGGCAAAACCACCACCGCGCGGATCATCGCCAAGGGCATGAACTGCATCGGCTCAGATGGCACCGGCGGCCCCACCACCGACCCCTGCGGCACATGCGAACATTGCACGGCCATCATGGAAGGCCGCCATGTCGATGTGATGGAGATGGACGCCGCCAGCCGCACCGGCGTGGGCGACATCCGCGAAATCATCGACTCGGTCCACTATCGCGCGGCCTCGGCCCGCTACAAGATTTACATCATCGACGAGGTTCACATGCTCTCGACCAGCGCCTTCAACGCGCTGCTCAAGACGCTTGAGGAACCGCCCGAGCATGTGAAATTCATCTTCGCCACCACCGAAATTCGCAAGGTTCCGGTCACGGTCCTGTCGCGCTGCCAAAGGTTTGACCTGCGCCGCATCGAACCCGAGGTGATGATCAGCCTTTTGCGCCGTATCGCCGACGCCGAAAGCGCGCAGATCACCGATGACGCGCTGGCGCTGATCACCCGCGCCGCCGAAGGCTCGGCGCGCGATGCCACATCGCTTCTGGATCAAGCCATCAGCCACGGTGCGGGCGAAACCGGCGCCGATCAAGTCCGCGCAATGCTTGGGCTGGCCGATCGCGGCCGTGTCCTGGATTTGTTCGACCTAATCATGAAAGGCGACGCGGCGGGCGCGCTGACCGAACTCTCGGGCCAATATGCCGAAGGCGCCGACCCGATGGCAGTGCTGCGCGATCTGGCCGAGATCACGCATTGGATTTCCGTGGTCAAGATCACCCCCGAAGCGGCGGACGATCCCACCATCGGCCCCGACGAACGCGCCCGCGGTCAACAGATGGCCGACGCCCTGCCGATGCGGGTTTTGACACGCCTGTGGCAAATGCTGCTGAAAGCGCTGGATGAGGTGGCCGAAGCCCCCAATGCAATGATGGCCGCCGAAATGGCGATCATCCGTCTGACCCATGTTGCCGATCTGCCCAGCCCCGAGGAACTGGTGCGCAAACTGCGCGACATGCCGGCCCCTCCTCCGCCGTCCGGGCCGGGCGGTGGCGGCGTATCGCAAGGGGCGCATACGGCCAGCGGATCAGGTCAGACGACACAGGCGCAAGGCAGCCAAACAGCACCATCGCCCACCCATCGCGGCCCGTCGGGCCCCAGTGCCTCGGGCAACGCGCAGGCGCTTGCCGTGGCCGAAGACCACGCCTTGGCACATTACCCAACCTTCGAGCATGTGGTCGAGTTGATCCGCACACAGCGCGACGTCAAACTTTTGGTCGAGGTCGAAAGCCATGTGCGTCTGGCCTCCTACCGGCCCGGTCGCATCGAATTTCAACCCACCCCCGATGCACCTCAGGATTTGTCACAGCGGCTTGCGGCTGCCTTGCAACGCTGGACCGGCAGCCGATGGGGTGTCACCCTCGTCAACGAAGGCGGCGCCGACACCATTGCACATGTACGCGACGCCGAGGAAAACGCCCTGCGCGCCGAAGCGCAGGGGCACCCGATGGTTCAGGCCGTGCTCAGCGCCTTTCCCAAGGCGCAGATCACCTCGATCCGAACCGAAGACGATATCACCGCCGATGCCAGCGCCGAGGCGCTGCCCGAAGTCGAAGATGAATGGGATCCGTTCGAGGAAGATTGACGCCACGGGCGACGCTGCCTTGCCTTCTTCCCGCCAGACCCCGATATGTAACACAACAAGATGTGACCGGCCACAAAGGCCGGATGACCCAAGGAGATAGCCAAGATGTTCAAAGGATTGGGCCAAATGGGCGATATGGCCAAAATGATGAAGGCCGCCCAGGAAATGCAGCAGAAGATGGCCAGCCTGCAGGAAGAAATGCACCAGATCATCGTCGAAGGCGAATCCGGCGCGGGTCTCGTCAAGGCAAGTTGCACCGCCAAGGGCGAACTCAAGGGGCTGGATATCGACCCGTCGATCTTCAACTCGGACGACAAGGAAGTCGTCGAAGATCTGATCCTTGCCGCGATCAAGGATGCGCAAGCCAAGGCCAGCGAGAAAGCCAAGGAAGAAATGGGCAAACTGACCGAAGGCATGGGCCTGCCCAAGGACATGGACCTGCCGTTCTGACCCCCGCGGCCCTTCTTTTGTTCACAAATATCCCGGGGAGCGCGAGGGGCTGGCCCCTCGCTCCGCCCTCTTCACTCTTTGCAACGGCCAAGCCATATGTCTTCGAACCGTGACATCGACGCCCTGATCGAACTGATGGCGAAATTACCCGGCCTCGGGCCACGGTCAGCGCGGCGCGCGGTGCTGCACCTGATCGCCAAGCGCGACCTGCAATTGATCCCGCTGGCCGATCTCATGCAACGTGTCGCCGCCTCAGCCCGCGAATGCCTGAACTGCGGCAATATCGGTACCACCGATGTCTGTGACATCTGCACCGCAGACAAGCGCGCCAACGGACAGCTTTGCGTGGTCGAAGATGTCGCCGATCTTTGGGCGATGGAGCGTGGCGGCGCGTTCAAAGGCCGCTACCACGTTCTGGGCGGCACGCTCAGTGCTTTGGATCAAATCGGGCCGGAACAATTGCGCATCCCGCAATTGATCAATCGGGTCGAGGCCGAAGGCGTTTCCGAAATCATCCTCGCACTGAATGCAACGGTCGATGGCCAGACCACGGCGCATTACATTGCCGACCAGCTTGAAGGCCGCGTTACACTGACATCACTGGCCCAAGGCGTTCCCATCGGCGGGGAACTGGATTACCTTGACGACGGTACGATCAGCGCCGCCCTGACGGCTCGCAAAACACTGTGACGCTTGACGCAGGCAGCGGCGTCCAGACCGTAAAAAACCCGGCCACCGCGTGGGAGGGGCCGGGTTAAAATCTTGATCTGCCAGATGCGCCTTAGCGGTTGTCGTCACCCTCGTCGTCATCGTCGTCGCTGTCGGGCAGATTAAAGAAGCTCTCGGCGTCGTATTCAGGTTCTTTTTCGCGGTCGTCCCCGCCAAGGCTGAAGGTCTCCAGACCCTCGATCGCCGTGGGAATGCGCGGCTCGGCTTCCGCCTCAAGGCTTTGTTCGGTGCTAAGCAGCTTGCGACGTTCGTCATCGCTCATCGCTTCGCCGTCCTTGGCCCTCTTGGAGGCGGCTTTTTGAACGGCCAGATCCAATTCAGACTGTTTGCAAAGGCCCAGCGCCACCGGGTCGATGGGCTGCATATTCGCGATGTTCCAATGCGTCCGCTCGCGAATGGTCTGAATCGTCGGCTTGGTGGTGCCCACCAGCTTGGCGATTTGACTGTCCGCCAGTTCGGGGTGGAACTTGACCAGCCACAAAATCGCATTGGGACGGTCCTGCCGTTTCGACAAAGGCGTATACCGCGGGCCACGGCGTTTTTCTTCGCCCTGCGCCGCCGGATTGTGTTTCAGCGCCAGCTTGTGCAGCGGATCCTTTTCGGCCGCGTCGATTTCGTCCTGCGTCAATTGGTTGTTTGCAACCGGGTCAAAACCTTTGACACCGGTGGCCACGTCACCATCCGCGATGCCCTGCACTTCCAATTCATGAAAGCCGCAGAAATCGGCAATCTGCTTGAAACTGAGCGTCGTGTTATCACCAGCCAGACAGCGGTGGCTTTTGCCATAAGCGGTTTTGCCATGTGATTCAGGCCTCCTTCACGCATATCTTCCCCGTCGCCGGGATTCGGCGGCACCGTGGTCGGCGCAGGTTTCCGTTGTCGGGGAACTTGGCGACCATATAATGGGTCTGTCAGCAAATTGAAAGACCAAAGAATGCGTGTGGTATTGGTTCTGTTACTCCTGTCCGGGATGGCCCGCGCCGAAGGCGGCCGCCCCGGCGATTTCGATTACTACGTGCTGGCACTCAGTTGGTCGCCCACATGGTGTGCGCTGGAAGGCGACGCGCGCAACTCGCCGCAATGCGACGCGGCGGCAGATCATGGCTGGGTTCTGCACGGGCTTTGGCCGCAATACCATCGCGGCTGGCCATCGCATTGCCAAACCACCACGCGCGCGCCCTCGCGCCGCATGACCGCATCAATGGCCGACATCATGGGCACATCTGGGCTGGCATGGTATCAATGGAAAAAACACGGCACGTGCTCGGGCCTGTCGGCCTCAGCCTACTACGCCCTGTCGCGCAAAGCCTATACGGCTGTGAATCGCCCAGATGTGTTTCGCAAGCTGCAAGAGCCTGTCAAATTACCGGCCTCTGTCGTGGAACAGGCGTTTCTTAAGGCCAACCCCGACTGGACGCCAGACATGCTGACCATCACCTGCCGCGCAAGACGCATTCAAGAGGCCCGGCTTTGCCTGTCCAAAGACCTTGCCCCAGTGCCCTGTGGCCGCGACACGGTGCGCGATTGCACGCTCAAGGATGCGCTCTTTGCCCCGATCCGCTAGGGGACATCCCCCGCTTCATTGTTCCAAAAATACTCAATGGCGCAGCACCTGCCATGTTTCAAAACACTCGCAGCAACAGCACCACCGCGGCCACGGGCACCAACAAGACATGGGTGATGTAATCAAACCAGTTGCTGCTGCCCCACCCGGTCAGCCACAGCGCCTGCCCTAAAACCGCAACCAGCGGTAAAAACCAATTGCCCGTCAAAAAGCCGTAAAAACAAACCGCCAACACCATGCCCGCCACGGGCAATGGCGCGTATCCCAAACGGTAGATATCCAGCGGCAGCGCGCCCATGGCGCTGGCCAGAAACACCACATAGGCCACCAGAAACACCGCCAATTCCAAGGCCCCGAACGGCACCACCGGCAGGCCCAGCTTGGCGGCCATATGGCGCAATGCCAGCGCCGGCAGCATCACGCCAAACGGGGCCAGCAGGGCCACCAGCCCGCGCAATGGCAGCGTATCGCGCAGCAACAGCACCGCCAGCGCGCCAACCGCGCCCCCCAACCAGACCGAGACAGGGGCGGCCACGACCCAACCCGCCAAGGTAAAAACAAGCCACGCCAGCACCACCGCCAGACCGCCTGCCGCCAAAACACCACTCATTGTGCCGCCACCCATGCTTCGTTCATCACCACCGCCCGCAGGCCGGTTTTCGTGCCATGCGAATAGACAAGTAGGATATCCCCATTATCCAACCGGCGCAGCATCGGATACCGCGCATCGCCGGGCTTGCGGTCGAGGCTGTGAATGACCCGCCACGTTGCGCCTTCATCCTCGGACAGGGCCAAATGCAAAAGATCGGCGCTTTCGGCGTCCCCGTTCAGCGCCATCAACATCCGCCCGCCCGACACAGGCAGCACCGCCACCGGCGCGTTGGGGTGGGCAATATCGGTGGCTTCGGCCTTGCTCCAGCTTTGGCCACCATCCGACGTGCGACTGACATAAAGCCGACCGCTATCATTGAAATCACGCAAGAAAGCCACGGCACGGTCGGCATTCAAAGGCACAACCATCGGCTGGATCGGTTTGACACCATCGCCCGCCATCCGGCGCTGATCGCGCACCCGGCCCGCGTCGTCGAACCGCACAAGCGCGCCATAGGTGCTGCCCATCTCGAAATAGGCAGGCAAGCCGTGGCTGCCATCGGCATAGGCCACCATCGGGGATTTGACGAGGAAAGATCGGTTCAAAAACGGCGACAGATTCAGCTTGCGGGCCTGAGCCGGGCGGCCATCCTGCATCGCCACATCGGCGATCGAGGCCATGGCCCAGCCGCCGACCGACACGACGGTTGTATATAAATTGTCGGGGCTGGCCTCGTTTTCG
>Ga0102928_1002653_pt1 | contig 10623 bp, 9 predicted proteins | sample SalPonR1_B_D1_MG_FD_78504 | JGI IMG/M metagenome (GOLD analysis project Ga0102928, IMG submission 78504) | Salt pond soil microbial communities from South San Francisco under conditions of wetland restoration - Salt Pond MetaG R1_B_D1_MG | ecosystem: Environmental > Aquatic > Marine > Intertidal...
ACATAGGTGGCATTGATGTCGGGCCGATCGCTGGCGCCGGCGACCGAGGTGATGTGATTTGCCAGCCCACCCACGGTCCACGGGCCGCTCTGGTGTAGTGCGACCACCGAAGGGCCGAGCGCCCACTTCTCCGTTCCCAGCAGCTCATCGGTGGCGGTCGGCAGAAGGAATACGGCACCCGCGCCCCAGATCCAGCCGCCCGAGGTCGGCTTGACCGGCGAGAAAAGCAGGCTTTGCTGAATATCGCCCAGCCCCGCCTGACTGCTCGCGCCGGGAAGAATCCTGCTCTGGTCCACCAGCGGCATGATGGTCCGCGAGATCAGGTTCCAGTCCTCGTCGAGCGAGAATGGAATCACCGGCTGGACGTTCATCATCCAGCGCTCGCCCTCATCCAGAGGGCCGATATCCTGATCGTAGTTGAGCTGGAAAGGCACGCTGATCAGCGCCGCGACCGGGTTGGCCAACTGCATGGCCAGGTTCTCTTCGCTGTCCTGGGCCAGCGCCGGAACGCATGCCAGCGCCGATGCGATTACCGGGGCGGTGCAGAGTCGAAGCATCGTTGACTTCCTCTGGATAAATCCGCATAGTCAGGTAGAGCATCCGGTCCGGATCAGGCCCGATCGACTATTTTCCGCCCCGCATGCCGCGAACGATAGCAGCGCGACGAATCGCGAACTGTCCAATCAGGACAATTGGCCATGAGTGGATCGACGCTTTCCGAGCTTTCCGATGCACGCGCGTGGCTGGCCGACAGCCCGTGGTTGCGGCGCTTTCCCGCCGACCTCCGCGAGCGGTTTCTGGAGCGCACGCGCCTGCTTCCCGCCCTCGATCGTGGCGACCGGGTCTACAACATGGGTGATCCGCCCGATGGGATCTACGGCGTGGTCAGTGGTTGTTTCGCGTTCGAAATCGCGCCGCAGGAAGAGGGGCCCCAGCTGGTGCACCAGTACCGCGCCGGAAGCTGGTTCGGCGAACTCGCCCACGTGCTGAAGCAGCCGCGCCTGGCCACGATCTACGCCACTCAGCCGAGTCGATGCCTGCGGATTTCCGCTCCCGAGCTCAATGGCCTGCTGCGCAGCGATCCGCGGCTCTGGCAACAGGTCGCGCTCTCACTGGCCGACGCCAGCCGACTGGCCATGACAGTCATCAACGACATGATGGTCCGGTCACCGAAACGGAGGCTGGCCGCTTGCCTGTTGCGCGTCGCGGGCCTCCGCAACGACGAGCCCATCGATAACAGTGGAGTCGAGCTCGACCTGACCCATGCAGCGCTGGCGGCAATGACCAATTGCTCCCGCACCACGGTGGCGCACTACCTCAAGGAACTGGAGGGCGACGGCTTCATCGAGTATCACTATGGGCGCATTCGCCTGACTCGGATCCAGTCCCTGCGCCACTGGCTGCAGACGTTGCCGAATTGATCGCGGATGGCCCGGTCCATGCCATGAGGATCGAGCAGTACCGAGGGTCGCCGGGCGACACCTGTGCCATCTGCCCGCCGCTGATCATCGACGAGACCGGCATCGGCGAACCGGTCAGCAAACTGGGCGAGGGTCTCGACCGGGCGCAGGCGGCGCGGTAGGTCGGCGGTCTCAAGGGGCCTGGTGGCAGCGTCCTTCAGAGGATGGGCGCGAAGACGCGAAGGCGCGAAGATGCGAACCGTTTTTCCGGTTTCAATTCTCTGAACGATCGAAGTCTCCACACTCCGCTGCGCCACCAATCGCAGACAAGGCCACGCGGGTTGATGCGGCTCGGCTATGCTTCCGGACATGAATCTTCGAACGCTTCTGATCTCGATTCCGCTGCTGGCGGCGACGGGCCTTCATGCGCAGGAGCAGGCGCCAGTGGTGATCGCCGAGGCTTCGGTCGAGCCGGCCGTCGAAGAGGTCTCGTTGACCGGCTCGTTCACGGCCCGGCAGGCGGCCGATCTGTCGCCGCGGCTGGCCGGGCTGGTCGAATCCATCCACTTCGAGGCCGGCGATCCGGTCGAGGCGGGTCAGCTGCTGGTCCAGCTCGACGACCGGCTCGCGGAGCTCGTGCTGGCCCAGGCCGAAGCCGACGTGGCGCGCGCGCGTGCTGCCTACGACGAGGCCGTGCGGCTGCGCGACGAGGGCTTGCGGCTGGCCGAGGACCGGTTCCTGCCGGATACCGAGATTCGCGCCCGGGCTTCCGGCGCCGAGGTGGCCCGGGCCGAATTGGCGGTGGCCGAAGCCGCGCGCGACACGGCCGCCGAGCGGGTCGCGTTCCACCGGGTGGTCGCGCCGTTCGACGGCGTCATCGCCCGCCGCCTGACCGATGCCGGTGAGTGGGTGCAGAACGGCACCGCCGTGGCCGAACTGGTCGCGATCGACGACCTGTGGCTCGAGCTGCAGGCGCCGCAGCGCTTGTGGCCCGAGCTGCCGCGCGCCGCTGCCATCGAAGTCCGGGTGGACGCGATTCCGAACCGTCGCTTCGCCGCCGACCTGGCCGCGCGTGTCCCGGTGAGCGATCCGAATGCGCGGACCTTTTTGGTCCGGCTGGTGCTGGTCGATGGCGACCCGGACATCACGCCGGGCATGTCGGCGCAGGCGCGCATCCGGCTGGAGACGGACGCCGACGCGCTGCTGGTGCCGCGCGATGCGCTGATCCGCTATCCGGACGGCACGACCACGCTGTTCGTCGTCGATCGGGCGGTATCGCCCCCCGTTGCCCGGCAACGCGAAGTCACGGTCGGCCGGGTCGACGGCGACCGGGCCGTGATCGCTTCGGGGCTGGAGCCCGGTCTGCCGGTCGTCACGCGCGGCAACGAGCTGCTTGTCGACGGCCAACCGGTCCGCATCGTCGACGGCGGGGGCTGAGGCGATGTTCGCCGGCGTGATCCGCCACGGCACCATCCTCGCGGTGGTCGTGCTGGTGATCTGCGTGCTCGGCGTGCTTGCGGCGCTGCGGATCCCGGTGCAGATGATTCCCGATCTCGACGTGCGCGTGGTCAGCGTCGAGACGCGGTGGCCGGGCGCCACGCCGCAGGACGTCGAGAAGGAAATCCTGATCGAACAGGAGGAGTTCCTGCGCTCGCTGCCGGGCGTGGAGCGGATGATCTCGACCGCTTCCTACGGCCAGGCCCAGGTCGAGCTGGAGTTTCCGTTCGGCGTCGATATCAACGAGGCTCTGATCCGGGTCAACAACGCGCTGAGCCAGGTGCCGGGCTACCCCGAGAACGTCGACGAGCCGAGCCTGGAGGCCAGTTCGTTCTCGCAGAACTCGTTCATGTTCTTCTCGATCCGGCCGCTGCCGGGCAACCCGTTCGACCTGGACATGGCGCTGATGCGCGACTTCATCGACGACAACGTCCGGACCCGGATGGAGCGCGTGCCGGGGGTGTCGCGGGTCAACGTCTGGGGCGGCGCGGAGCGCCAGGTGCGGGTGATGGTCGATCCGGCCGCCGCGGCCGAGCTCGGCATCACGCTGGACCAGGTCCGCAACGCGATCCGCGGCCGCAATCGCGACGTGTCGGGCGGCGACCTGGAATCGGGCAAGCGCCGCTACCTGCTGCGCACCGTCGGCCGGTTCGGCTCGGTCGAGCAGATGGCGGAAACCATCATCGACGTGCGCGGCGACGCCGTCATCCGCCTCGGCGAGATCGCCGAGGTCGAGATGTCGCACTACGAGCTGCGCGACCGGGCCTCGGTCAACGGTCTTCGCAGCATTACCCTGGCCGTCGACCGCGAGCCCGGGTCCAACGTCATCGACATCAAGCGGGCGATGATGCCCGCAGTCGAGCGGATCAACGCCGACCTGGTCCGTCCCGCGGGGATGGAGATCACGCCGATCGCCGACGACGTGGTCTACGTCGAGGCCTCGGTGGCCAACGTCTGGAAGAACCTGATGATCGGCGCCTTGCTGGCCACCGGCGTGATGTTCCTTTTCCTGCGCTCGGGACGGGCAACGCTGGTCGGCGTGATCGGTATACCGATCTGCACCATCGCCGCATTTCTCGGCCTGCTCGCGGCCGGGCGGACGATCAACGTGATCTCGCTGGCCGGCGTGGCATTCGCGGTCGGCATGACGCTGGACAACACAATCGTCGTGCTCGAGGCGATCGAGCGCAAGCGGCGCCAGGGCATGGAGAAGATGCAGGCTGCGCTGGAAGGCGTGCGCCAGGTCTGGCCGGCGGTGCTGGCCTCGACGATGACGACCGTGCTGGTGTTCGCGCCGATCTTCTTCATCGAGCAGGAAGCCGGCCAGTTGTTCTCCGACGTGGCGATCGCGATCTCGGCCTCGATCCTGGCCAGCATGCTGATCGCGATCACCGTGGTGCCGGCGCTTTCGGCGCGGCTCAGCTTCGGGTTGAGCAAGCATGTCGAGACCGGCACGGCGTTGCGCGCGCGCATCGTCGGGCTCGTGACCTGGCTGATCGGCTCGGCGGCCCGCCGGCTGGCTACCCTGGCCGCCACGGTCGGCACGGTGGTCGTGATCCTTTGGTCGCTGACGCCGCCGGCCGAATACCTCCCGGAAGGCGAGGAGCCCAAGCTGTTCGCGCGGATGATCGCGCCGCCCGGTTACAACCTGAGCGAGATGAGCCGGATCGGCGACGCGCTGGAGGAGTACTTCCTGCCCTACGTCGGCGGTGATCCGGAGGACTATGCGGCCGGCGAGTCGCCGGTGCCGGCGCTGGCCTACTTCAACCTGTCGGTGGATACCGGCGGGCTCCGGGTGATCACCGAGCCGACCGATACGCGCTACGTCGGCGACCTGATCGAGATCATGTCGGCCCATTACGAGACCTTCCCCGGCATGCGTGCCTTCGTCAGCCGCGGCTCGATCATTTCCGGCAACGACGGCGGTACGCGCAGCGTCAACCTGGACATCACCGGCCAGGAGCTGGCCGAGCTCTACGTGGTGGCCGAGACCGCGTTCCGCTACGCCGAGGACGCCTTCGACAACCCGCAGATCAATTCCTCGCCGGGCTCGCTGTCGCTGGACCAGCCGCTGATCGAGATCCGGCCGGACTGGAACCGCGCCGCCGAGCTCGGCTTCACCGCCGACAGCCTGGGCTTCGCGGTCGCGGCGCTGACCGACGGTGCGTTCGTCGACGAGTATTTCCGCGGCGACGACAAGATCGACGTGTTCCTGTATTCCAGCGCCGGCAGCGATCGCGACCTGGCCGGGGTCGAGGACCTGCCGGTCTACACCCCGTCCGGCGCGGTGGTGCCGCTGTCGGCGATCGCCGAGATCGTCGAGACGGTCGATACCGATTCGGTCCGCCGGCTCAACGGAAGGCGGACCGTAACGCTGAACATCATCCCGCCGCGCTCCGTGGCGCTGGAAACCGCGGTCGGCGTCGTCCGCTCCGAGGTCATCGAGCGGATGCGGCGAGACGGTGCGCTGCCGCAGGGCATCTCGGTGGACATCTCCGGGGCCAGCGACGAGCTGACCCAGACCCGCGGCGCGCTGGCCGACAACTACGTCGTTGCGATCGTGCTGAGCTTCCTGGTCATGGTCGCGATCTTCAACCACTGGGGCTGGCCGCTGGTGATCCTGACTGCCGTGCCGCTGGGCATTGCCGGGGGCATCGCCGGCCTGGCCGTGCTCAACGGCGTCGGCGTGCGTCAGCCCTTCGACATGATCACCATGCTCGGCTTCCTGATCCTGCTCGGCGTGGTGGTCAACAATCCGATCCTGATCGTCGACCGCGCGCTGAACAACCTCAGGTCCGGCGTCGACGACGTGATCGAGGCGGTCCGAGAGGCCGTCGAGTCGCGGATCCGACCGATCCTGATGTCGATGATCACCACGCTGTTCGGGCTGGCGCCGCTGGTGTTCCTGCCGGGCGAAGGTACCGAACTGTACCGCGGCGTCGGCGTGGTGGTGCTGTCAGGCCTGCTGTTTGCAACCCTGGTCACGCTGACCTTCCTGCCGGCGCTGCTGGTGACGGTCCTCGGCTGGACGCGGCGCCGACGCCAGCCCGGGGGCGTGCCGGCGGTTCGCTGACCGGACCGCTCGAGCGGGCAGGACAGGCCCCGGATGGCAATCCGGGCGCTCGCTTTCTATACTCGGCAGCCCGTGCACGTTCTGCCGACTTCCAGAGGAATTGATCTCTCGCCATGCTGCTGTCGGTCCCGACCTGGATCATCCACCTGCTGACCGTCAGCGAATGGTTCGCGGCCATTGTCCTGTTCGCGCGCTATGGACGCGCGATCGACAGCCGGCCGTTGCGCCTGTTCGCGCTGTGCATGGTCCCGCACCTGCTGGCCGGCCTGTCGATCCTGCTGTTCCACGCCGGCGGCGACCGCTGGGACGGCGTGCTGACCGCCGGCCGCAGCCTGACCTTCGTCGGCAGCCTGCTGCTGATGGCCGCCACCGTGGCGATGCTGCCGGTTCGCCACGCCGGCCGGGTCTGGTGGCTCGTGCCGCTGGTGCTCATCGCCGGCCTGGTGCACGCGGCGATGAGTGCCGACGGCGCGCGCGCGTTGCTGCCGCCGACCAACGTCCTGTACCTGGTGTTTCTCGTTTCGCTGCTGTTCGTGCGCCGCGCCGATCCGCGACTGTTCTCCCGGCTCAGCGTGGCCGGCTTCTGGTTCCTGCTGGTGTTCGTGGCCGTGACGATCTACACCCAGCATCTCGCCGTCGACGTCCGCGGGCTGCCGAGCCTGTCGCACGCCGACCTGCTGCACGGCGGAAGCGAGGCCTTCCTTTCGATCAGCAACCTGATGATCGCGCTGGGCGCGATGCTGCAGCTCCGGCGTCTGCGCGCCGCGGCGACGTCGGAATCCGGGCAGCCGGAACCGGCCGGAACTTGACCCCGGATCGGCTCAGTAGTCCAGCCGGTCGAACTCGCGGATATTGATCAGCATTTCGTGGACCGCCGCTTCCAGCGCCTCGCGGTCGCGGGCCTCCGACACCCGTCGGATGCTGTCGACGATGGCGATCCACCAATTCATATGGGTGGCGCTGAGCTGGGCGGCGACGGCGACCAGGTCGCGGGTCAGCGAGACGGTCTCGACCGCTTCGCGCTTGAGCGCGACCAGGCTGTCGAGGTCCGGATGACGCTGTTCGAGTTGCCGGAGCAGTGCGTCGACGACCGAGGGATCGTTCTCCAGCCGCTTCGACGAGGCCGGGTCGGCGTCGGGTTCGAGAAAGGCGATGTCGAGCAGCGACAGCAGGCTGCGGAACGAGCCGCGCAGGCTCAGCCACAGTTCGCGCCGGCGGGCCGACTCGCGCGAGCGCTGGATCAGCGTCAGCAGGCCGACCAGCACGAAACCCTCGATGCAGAAGCCGATCAGCTCCGGCAGCAGCGCGTCATGGAACGGGCCGTCGGCGTCGACGGCGTAGAGCATCCAGAACAGGATCAGGCCGATCAGCCCGAACAGCACCATCGGCGCGATCAGGAACAGACGGTTCATTCGTCGTCGCCCACCGCGTCGTTTGCCGTTTCGCCGTGGATGCGGGCGGCGAAGGCCCGGATCACGCGGGCGATCCGGTCGGCTTCCTCGGCGGTCAGGTCCAACGGAAGGTTGTCGATGTAGACCACGTGATCGTCGCGTACCGGCACCGGGACGATCCGCGACGGGTTCTCTGTGGCTTCCAGCCGGATGCGTTCGGCGGCGCGTTGCTGCTCGTTCAGGGCCGGCTCGGCCCGGCTGCCCCGGGCGAAGTTGCGAACCCGATCGCGCGCACTGGGCTTGAACTTCGACGGGGCCTCCAGCCAGCGAAGGTAGTCGTCCAGCCCCTTCTTGAGCCGCTCGGCATAGACCTCGAGGGTTTCTGACCGGATGCTCGATCCTTCGAGCTTGTGGAAGCGCGAGACCAGGGCGCCGACGTCCAGGGTCCGGATATCGGCGCGCTCGGCGGCGGTCAGTTCACCGGACAGATGGTCGAGCGCATTGCGCCGGGCCCGGGCGGTAGCCGGATTGATCAGGCCCTCCATGCCGGCCTGCTTGAGAAACCGGCCAAGGGCCTCGGCGGTGTAGTCGCTGTCGCTCATCGGGCGGGTTCCCGTCTGCGCCTGTCCGTCGAGCATGATCCGCGCTGCCGGCCGAAACATCAAGCACCGCGCGGCGCTCCCCGACCATGGTCGAGTTGCATCAAAGATTAGTAAGGCCTAATATGCTTTGACTGATATCCACGCAGCCGCCATGCGCGCTGCTTCGCCCGGGAGGATCCCATGGCTCGAATCGTTGTCCTCGGCGCCGGCATCGGAGGGGTGCCGGCCGCCTATGAACTCCGCGACCGGCTCGGCCGCGATCATGACATCACCGTCGTCAATCGCGACACCCATTTCCAGTTCACGCCGTCCAATCCGTGGGTGGCCGTGGGCTGGCGGACGCCGGACGCGGTCAAGGTGCCGCTGGCCCGACCGATGGAGAAGCGTGGCATCCGCTTCGTCGCCGGCCAGGCCGAGGCGATCGAGCCCGAAGCCAACCGCGTCCGGCTGGCCGACGGCGAGGTGCTGGACTACGACTACCTGGTGATCACCACCGGGCCGGAGCTGGCCTTCGACGCCATTCCAGGTCTGGGACCCAACGGCGGTCACACGGTATCGGTCTGCACCACGCCGCATGCCGCCGAGGCCTGGGCGAAGTACGAGAAGTTTCTCGAAAACCCCGGCCCGATCGTGATCGGTGCGGTGCAGGGCGCCAGCTGTTTCGGGCCGGCCTACGAGTTCGCGATGATCGTCGACGCCGACCTGCGCAAGCGCAAGCTCCGCGACAAGGTGCCGATGACCTTCGTGACCAGTGAACCCTACATCGGCCACCTCGGCCTCGGTGGCGTCGGGGACTCGAAATCCATGCTCGAGCACGAACTGCGCCAGGCCCACATCCACTGGGTGACCAACGCGCGCGTCGACGAGGTCCAGGACGGGCTGATGAAGATCACCGAAGTCGAAGAGAACGGTAACGACAAGCGGAGCCAGGAACTGGAGTTCGGCTTCTCGATGATGCTGCCGTCGTTCCGGGGGGTTCCGGCCGTGGCCTCGACCGAGGGGCTGTGCAACCCCAAGGGCTTCGTCAACATCGACAAGCACCAGCGCAACCCGAAGTATCCGAACATCTTCTCCGCCGGCGTCTGCGTCGCGATTCCACCGGTCGAGGACACGCCGCTGCCGGTCGGCGCCCCGAAGACCGGCTACATGATCGAATCGATGATCAGCGCGATCGTCCACAACATCGCCGCCGATATCGAGGGCGGCACCGCCGATGCCGAGGCAACCTGGAACGCGATCTGCCTCGCCGATCTCGGCGATACCGGCGTGGCCTTCGTCGCGCTGCCGCAGATTCCGCCGCGCAACGTGACTTGGGCGAAGAAGGGCAAGTGGGTGCACTGGGCCAAGATCGCGTTCGAGAAGTACTTCATGCGCAAGGTGCGCAAGGGCCACGCCGAGCCGGTCTACGAACGTTACGTGCTCAAGGCGATCGGAATCCGCAGGCTCACGTCACGCAGCTGATCCGGCGTCGTCCGGCCACAGCGCCGCGATCTCGGCCAGCCGCTCGCGCGCGCTCCACGGCGGGTTGACCAGCGCCATCCCGCAGCCGGTCATGCGCCCGAGCCGCTCGGTCGGGCGGAAACGGATTCGCAGGTCCAGCCAGGCGTCGCCTTCGATCCCCAGCCGGCATGGCAGGCCGCCTGGCGTGGTCTGCTTGCCGTCGATCACCGGGTACCAGATCGCATAGACCCCGTGCCCGAACCGGCCAAGCGCGGCCTCGAGCGCCTGGCCGAGATCGTCGAGTTCGGACTTCAACTCGAACGGCGGATCGATCAGGGTCAGCCCGCGGCCGCTCTTCGGCGCCGGCAGCGCGGCCAGCGTGGCATAGCCGTCGCCGGTCACGATTTGGACGTCATCGTCGCGCCCGAAGCGCCCGGCCAGGGCATGTTGTTCAGTCGGGTGGAGCTCGCAGAGCACCAGGCGGTCCTGAGGTCGTTGGCGGTCGCGCAGCAGCTGCGGCGAGCCCGGATATCGGCGCAATCGCCCGTCGGGATTATGTCGGCGCACCGCCGCGACGTACTCGGCCAGTACTCCCGGCGGATCGCTCCAGACCGCGCCGATCCCGCGCTCGAACTCCCGGTTCTTGAGCGCGAAGTCCGCGTCGAGGTCGTACTGCGCGGCTCCCGCGTGAGTGTCGACGAAACGAATCCCGTTGGGTTTGCGCTGCATCGCATCGACCAGCGCAAGCAGCACCGCGTGTTTGAAGACATCGGACGGATTGCCGGCGTGGAAGCCGTGGCGGTAGCTGAGCATGGGCAGGGACGATTCGGGAGGGGTGAGGGAGGAGTGGGTTCGACGTTCGTTTGCGATCATGCGTCGCGCTTGCTTTGCGCGCAAGCCCGATCAGTGCACGGAGGGACGAGGGGCCAGGGACGAGGGGCTCGTGTGGAATGCCCACCGGCCCGTTTCCGGGGTTTCGCGCCGCACCCGAACCGGCATCCCCGGTCACGACGCCGGAATCGCCGAAAACCCACCAGCCCCTCGTCCCTTTCCCCTCGTCCCTTTCCCCTCGGCCCTCGCAAAGGTATTCTCCGCCAACGCCATCGCATCACGAACCCATGCTCTCCACGCTCGGCACGCTGTTCTCCTCTCACCTTCGACGCTGGATTCCGGAGCCCTTCGTCTTCGCGCTGGTGCTCACCGTGCTGGTCGCCGCGCTG
>Ga0102928_1002656_pt1 | contig 10621 bp, 9 predicted proteins | sample SalPonR1_B_D1_MG_FD_78504 | JGI IMG/M metagenome (GOLD analysis project Ga0102928, IMG submission 78504) | Salt pond soil microbial communities from South San Francisco under conditions of wetland restoration - Salt Pond MetaG R1_B_D1_MG | ecosystem: Environmental > Aquatic > Marine > Intertidal...
AGATTGCCGAGAAGTCCATGATCACGACGATGGTCGTCAAGGAAGCGGTGAACCGCTCCTACGAGACCACCCTGCGCGAGGGTCTGCTCTTCGAGCGGCGTGTCTTCCATTCGCTCTTCGCCACGGAGGACCAGTCCGAGGGCATGGCCGCCTTCGTGGAAAAGCGCGAGGCGCAGTTCCGCGACAAGTGAGTATCTCCGGGGCCGCTGCACGCTTGGTCCGTGAGGGACACAACACGCCGGCGGCCCCCGGATTTCCGTTCAATCCAGATCAACAGTTTCTTCAAGCTGTTCACAATGGCGGGCATGGATTTTCCTGTTTTCATTCCCGTGAAACTGCTCTATGCACCGCTGCCATACATGCGCGTGCGGCCCGCCCTGGCCAGAATCATGCCGGTCCACAGGCCGCCGGCCCGGGTTCCGCAACGTGCGATCCAGACACCCGGAAACCGAACAAAGGTTTGATTCGAAATGGCAAATACTCTCCAGTCCAAGAAGCGCGCGCGCCAGAACGAGCGCCGGCTCGCCGTAAACAAGGCCCGCCGCTCTCGCATCCGCACTTACATCCGCAAGGTCGAGGAGGCGATCGCGTCCGGTGACAAGGACGCCGCGCAGTCTGCCCTTCGAGCCGCCCAGCCCGAGCTCATGCGCGGTGCCGGCAAGGGAGTTTTCCACAAGAACACGGCATCCCGCAAGATTTCCAGGCTGGCCGCTCGTGTTAAGGCCCTTGGCTAAGCTTTTCCGCTAAGCCATTGATTGTCAAAGGCGTCTCCTGGAGGCGCCTTTTTTCACGCTTGATGCGCTTGGGTAACGGTCGGGATTCTTTTCACCCCGGACCCGAGTCAAGCGCTAAGAACGATTGCCGTTCTGCACACCACGTTGCTAACTTACTGATGCGATTCACGCTTGGGGGGACAGGCTGTATCAGGGAGCACCGGGCCGTATCACTGGTCCATCTTGCCACTTTTGTGCCCTGACAGGTCCACAAGTCGTTGCATGAAGAGCATCGCGGGAGCGCACCAAGGGACGGGTGTGGCCTGAAACAAACCGCTGCCATCCGTCTGACGCTTTGTCAGGGCACGGTGTTCTGTTGCTTTCCGCAACGGAACCAAGCTCGTCATGCACGCCCCATCCGTTTCGCGCGGCACGCCTCCGGCGTGCCAAGAATGAAAACGACAACGTATTTCGGAACGGAAACGCATGACAGGTGAAGAATGGGGCCAGCTGAAGCAGCAATTGCTTAGAACGGTTGGCGCAAGCAATTTCAAAAACTGGATTGAACCTCTGGAATTGTCCGGTGCATCGGACGGGGTCGTGACATTCCTTGTCCCGACCAGTTTCTTCGGCAACTACGTGTCGCAGAAATACGGCGACCAGATACTCTATCACGTCAACACGATGGCGCCGGAGATCCGGCGGATCCACTTCAATGTCGGTGGCGACGGCGCGCGGCGTTCTCCGGCGGCGCCCAGACAGTCCGCGGATAACGAAAAGGCCCCGACACCTGAGAGGGACGGCCAGATGCCCGCGGCGCCACTCGACCCGCGGTTCACCTTCGAAAACTTCGTGGTCGGAAAACCGAACGAACTTGCCCATGCCGCGGCCCGCCGCGTGGCCGAGGGCGGATCCGTTACCTTCAATCCGTTATTTCTTTATGGCGGAGTCGGTTTGGGCAAAACTCACCTGATGCACGCGATCGCGTGGGAATTGCAGACACAGCGGCCCGAACTCAACGTCGTGTATCTGTCGGCCGAACAGTTCATGTACCGCTTTGTTCAGGCACTGCGCGACCGGAAGATGATGGATTTCAAGGAGATGTTCCGATCCGTCGATGTCCTGATGGTTGACGACGTGCAATTCATTGCCGGCAAGGAAAGCACCCAGGAAGAATTCTTCCACACATTCAACGCGTTGGTCGATCAGAACAAGCAGATCATCATTTCAGGCGATCGCGCCCCGGGTGAAATCGAGCATCTGGAGGAAAGAATAAAGTCACGCCTGCAATGCGGTCTCGTGGTCGATCTGCACCCCACCGATTACGAACTCAGGCTCGGGATCCTTCAATCGAAGATGGATTATTATGCTGGCCAGTATCCCGGCCTGAAGATGAGCGATGGTGTGCTGGAGTTTCTCGCACACCGCATCAGCCGCAATGTGCGGGTGCTGGAGGGGGCGTTGACCCGCCTTTTCGCCTTCGCGTCGCTTGTCGGGCACGAAATCACCCTGGAACTGACCCAGGACTGCCTTGCCGATGTTTTGCGTGCCTCCGAACGCCACGTTACCGTCGAGGAAATCCAGCGCCAGGTCTCCGATCATTACAACATCCGACTGTCGGACATGATCGGCCCGAAGCGCGTCCGCATCTTTGCCCGGCCAAGGCAGGTCGCGATGTATTTGTGCAAGCAGATGACGTCCCGGTCGCTGCCCGAAATCGGTCGGCGTTTCGGGGGACGCGATCACACCACTGTCATGCACGGCGTCCGCCGCATCGAGGAACTGCGCCAGACCGACGGGCAAATCGCCGAGGATCTGGAACTTCTGCGCCGGACCCTTGAGGGTTAGGCTGCGTGCCGACCGCGCCGCTGACATGACGGCATCAGCGCGGTCGCAGAGCATGCAAGAAAAGGCTTGAGCCGAAAACGGAAGTTGCTAACGTGCGCTTCCGGCGCGGGGATGGCGCCCGAAAAGGGAACAAGTGTATGAAACTCAGCATCGAACGCGGAACCCTGCTCAAGGCGGTATCCCAGGCACAATCCGTCGTCGAACGGCGAAACACCATTCCGATCCTCGCCAACGTCCTGATCGAGGCCGAGGGCGAACATGTGCATTTCCGTGCCACGGACCTGGACATCGAGGTGGTGGACAAGGCCCCGGCACAGGTTGAACGCGCGGGATCAACCACCGTTTCCGCGGTTACCCTTCACGAGATCGTCCGCAAACTTCCGGACGGCGCCTTGGTGACGCTGAACGATGACGGCACCTCGGGGCGTCTCACCGTTCAGGCCGGACGCTCCAAATTCAATCTCGCGACACTGCCCAAAGAGGACTTCCCGGTGATGGCGTCCTCGGAATACGCGAGCAATTTCAGTTCGGGTGCCACCGTTTTGCGGCGATTGTTCGACAAATCCAAATTCGCCATATCCACGGAAGAGACAAGATATTACCTCAACGGTGTCTACATGCATGTCGCCGATAGTGATGGCGGACAGGTATTGCGGTGCGTGGCCACCGATGGCCACCGCCTTGCCCGGATCGACGCCGACCTGCCATCGGGCGCCGAGGAAATGCCGGGCGTCATCGTCCCGCGCAAGACGGTCGGTGAGTTGCGCAAGCTTCTGGAGGATGACGATGCTTCGATCGCCGTGTCGGTAAGCGAAACCAAGATACGCTTTGCGACACCCGATATCACGCTCACTTCGAAGGTGATCGACGGCACTTTTCCGGACTATACGCGCGTGATACCGCAAGGCAACACGAGACGGATGGAGGTGGATGCCTCGGAATTCGCGCAAGCCGTCGATCGGGTCGCGACTGTAAGCTCCGAAAGATCGCGCGCCGTGAAGATGACACTGGACGAAGACCGCCTGGTGCTTTCGGTCAATGCGCCCGACAGCGGCGCAGCCGAAGAAGAACTGGCCGTGGCCTATGGCGACGATCCGCTCGAGATCGGGTTCAATGCCAAGTATCTTCTGGAAATTGCCAGTCAGGTTGACCGCGAGAATGCCGTGTTTCTTTTCAACTCCGCCGGCGATCCGACGTTGATGCGCGAGGGCAACGATACTTCGGCGGTGTATGTGGTGATGCCGATGCGGGTGTGAAATCCGCCGGGCGCCTCCGGCGGGAGTATTTTTGGAAAGATGAAGGGCCGTCATGCCCGGTCTGTATCTGTCGGCCCTGACGCTGTCTCATTTCCGCTCGCACGAGTCGACGCGGCTGGAACTGGACTGCCGGCCGGTGGCCATCTTCGGGCCCAACGGTGCGGGCAAGACCAACCTGCTCGAAGCCGTCTCGATGTTTTCTCCTGGGCGTGGCCTGCGCCGGGCCTCCGCACAGAACATGGCGCTGCGGCCAAAGGCAATCGGCTGGAAGATCACGGGACTCCTGCATTCCCTCCACCAGGCACACGAAATCGAGATCTGGTCGGAGGAAGGGGCATCCCGGCAACTCCGGATCGACGGGAAGACAGCCTCGCAAACAGCGCTCGGCCGATTGGCCCGTGTACTCTGGCTGGTTCCGGCGATGGACAGGCTCTGGACAGAGGGAGCCGAGGGGCGCCGCCGGTTCCTCGACCGCGTGACACTCAGCTTCACTCCGTCCCACGCGGATGCCTCACTCGCCTATGAAAAGGCGATGCGCGAACGCAACCGCCTGCTCAAGGATCAGGTGCGGGACGGGCATTGGTATGTCGCGCTGGAGCGTCAGATGGCGGAGGCGGGCATCGCCATCAACGTCAATCGTGACCGTGCGCTTGCGCAACTTGCCACGGCGCAGACCGAGGCCGAAACGGCTTTCCCCGCTGCCGAACTGGAGTTGACAATGACGGAAGGCGAGATGCCCGCCACTGTATCGGACTTTCGCGAGGCCCTTCATGAAAGCCGCTTTCGTGACCTGGCCGCCGGACGCACGCTTGTCGGACCTCACCGTGCCGATATTCATGCGGTCTATGCCACAAAAGGCGTGCCCGCCGCGGAATGCTCGACCGGCGAACAGAAGGCGCTGCTGATATCGCTCGTCCTTGCCAATGCGCGTGCCCTGACCAGGGACTCCGGTTTGGCGCCGATCCTGTTGCTTGACGAGGTCGCCGCACATCTGGACGCCATCCGCCGTGCGGCATTATACGAGGAACTGGGTGCGCTTGAGGCGCAGGCCTGGATGACGGGCACCGATGCCGAACTCTTCGCGGAACTCGGCGACCGCGCTCGTCACCTGGAAGTCACCGAATCCGGCGCTGTGACCCGCCCGGTCTTCAGGGCGGGCTCATGACACTCGCGCCCTTCGACCTGGCGCTTTACGCGCTCTCGATCTTCATCCTGTTCCTGACCCCGGGACCGGTATGGCTGGCATTGGTCGCGCGGGCGATGACGGGCGGATTTCACGCCGCCTGGCCACTCGCGCTTGGCGTGGTGGTGGGTGACGTCCTGTGGCCGTTCCTGGCGATCCTTGGCGTTGCCTGGATCGTCTCGGTCTTCGACGGGTTCATGGCAATGCTACGGATCCTCGCTGCCCTCCTCTTTGTCGGGATGGGTGTGCTGCTGATCCGCCATGCCGACCGCGCAATCAGCGCTGACAGCCGCCTGACCCGGCCCGGCATGTGGGCCGGGTTCATGGCCGGGCTGGCGGCGATCCTGGGCAATCCCAAGGCGGTCCTTTTCTACATGGGCGTATTGCCCGGCTTCTTCGATCTGGAACGGATCACGCCGTGGGACATCGCGGCGGTGGTCTTCATATCGTTCTCGGTTCCGTTGGTCTGCAACCTTTTCCTGGCGCTGTTCATCGACAGGATCAGGGGTTTCATAACATCGCCAGTTGCGCTCAGGAGAACCAACCTGATATCCGGCGCGCTTCTTGTCCTGGTGGGCGTCATCATCCCGTTCACATGAGCGCAATAGCGCGCAAAATATAGCGTATCCGCGTGACATTGCCCCCAACAGATCGTATAAAATCACAAATTCAAGAGGGGAAGGTTCGCATGTCCGACACCGCGCAGGCAGCGGATGCATATGGCGCCAGTTCCATCAAGGTTCTCAAGGGGTTGGAGGCTGTTCGCAAACGCCCCGGGATGTATATAGGTGACACCGACGACGGTTCGGGACTTCACCACATGGTCTACGAGGTGGTGGATAACGGCATTGACGAGGCTCTGGCCGGCCATGCCGATGCGGTGACCGTCACCATTCACGCCGATTCAAGCGTATCAGTCAGCGACAATGGCCGCGGCATACCCGTCGAGATGCACGAGGACGAAGGCGTTTCGGCCGCGGAAGTGATCATGACACAACTGCATGCCGGCGGGAAGTTCGATCAGAACTCCTACAAGGTGTCCGGCGGTCTGCACGGCGTGGGAGTTTCGGTCGTGAATGCATTGTCGGAATGGCTGGAACTGCGTATCTGGCGGAACGGCAAGGAGCATGTCGCACGTTTTGAAGGCGGTGAAACCGTCGACCATCTGCGGGTTGTCGGAGATGCGCAGGGGCGAAAGGGCACCGAGGTAAGGTTCCTGGCCTCGACGAAGACGTTTTCCAACCTCGATTACAGCTTCGAAACGCTGGAACGGCGCCTGCGCGAACTGGCATTCCTGAATTCCGGCGTCAGGATCATCCTTCGCGACGAACGTCCGGCCGAACCGCTGGACTCCGAGCTCCATTATGACGGCGGGGTCAAGGAATTCGTGAAATACCTCGACCGTCACAAGTCACCGATGCTGCCCGAGCCGATATTCATCAGCGGGGACCGGGACGATATCGGCGTCGAAGTCGCGATGTGGTGGAACGACAGCTACCACGAGACTGTCCTGCCGTTCACCAACAACATACCGCAGCGTGATGGTGGCACCCACATGGCCGGTTTCCGCGGCGCCCTGACCCGTACCATCCAGAAATATGCCCAGGAAAGCGGGATCGCCAAGAAGGAAAAGGTGAACTTCACCGGCGACGACGCGCGCGAAGGGTTGACCTGTGTCCTGTCCGTGAAGGTGCCCGATCCCAAATTCTCCAGCCAAACCAAGGACAAACTGGTCAGTTCGGAGGTGCGTCCGACTGTCGAGGGCCTGGTCAGCGAAAAACTCGGCGAGTGGTTCGAAGAGAATCCGAACGAGGCCAGGATGATCGTCGGCAAGATCATCGAGGCGGCGCTGGCGCGGGAAGCCGCAAGAAAGGCGCGCGAACTGACACGCCGCAAGACGGCGATGGATGTCAATTTCCTGGCAGGTAAACTCAAGGACTGCTCATCGAAGGACCCGGCTCTGACGGAACTCTTCCTCGTCGAGGGGGACAGCGCCGGCGGCTCCGCACAATCGGGCCGGGACCGTGGCACGCAGGCGGTTCTGCCCCTCCGCGGGAAGATCCTCAATGTTGAACGCGCCAGGTTCGACAGGATGCTTGGCAGCCAGGAAATCGGCAATCTGGTCATGGCGCTCGGGACCGGTATCGGCCGGGACGAGTTCGATATCTCGAAACTGCGTTACCACAAGATCGTCATCATGACCGATGCGGACGTGGACGGGGCGCATATCCGCACGCTTCTTCTGACCTTTTTCTATCGACAGATGCCCGAGTTGATCGAGGGCGGGTACCTTTATATCGCCCAGCCGCCTCTTTACAAGGTGATGCGCGGCAAGTCGGAGGTCTATCTCAAGGACGAGCCGGCACTCGAGGATTATCTCATCGCCCAGGGAACCGAAGACGCGACGCTGCGGCTTGCCACTGGCGAGGATATCGTGGGACCCGACCTCGTGCGCGTGATAGAGGACGCGCGGCAGGTTCGGCGTATGCTGGACTCCTTTCCCACTCATTACCCGCGCCACATCCTCGAACAGGCGGCGATTGCAGGGGCCTTCGTGACCGGACGGGCGGATGCGGATCTTCAGGGCGTGGCCGATGCCGTGGCCGGACGGCTGGATCTCATCGCAATGGAATACGAGAAAGGCTGGCAAGGACGACCGACCCAGGATGGCGGCCTGCGGCTCACGCGCGTCCTGCGCGGAGTGGAGGAGGTGCGCACCCTCGACGGTCCGGTGCTGCGCTCCGGCGAGGCACGGCGCCTGAGCGAGTTCACCGAAACCTTGCGGGAAATCTATATCCGTCCTGCCGAACTGATCCGCAAGGACCGCACACAGGACATCTACGGTCCGACGGACCTTCTGAGTGCGATCCTGAAGGAGGGCGAGAAGGGCCTCACGCTGCAGCGCTACAAGGGCCTGGGAGAGATGAACCCAAACCAGCTGTGGGAAACCACGCTGGATCCGGATGCGCGCACGCTCCTGCAGGTCAAGATCGACGATGTCGCCGAGGCTGACGACCTGTTCACCAAGCTCATGGGCGACGTGGTGGAGCCCCGCCGCGAGTTCATTCAGCAAAACGCGCTGAGTGTGGAGAACCTCGATTTCTGACCGGGTGGTCGCAGTTGCAGGACAGGGAAGGGATGCCGAAATGACCGATGCAATCAAGTGGTTCCATTCCCTGGACTTGAACGGGGAAGTGATGCCGGGGATACGGCCCGCTGACGTTCTGGAAACCGAGGCCGAGGCGATTTTCAGCCATTCGGTAAAGGGCAAATCGGTTCTCGACATCGGCGCCTGGGACGGTTTCTTTTCCTTCGAGGCGGAAAGGCGTGGGGCGAAACGCGTGCTGTCCACCGATCATTTCTGCTGGAGCGGACCCGGCTGGGGAACGAAGGCGGGCTATGACCACGCTCATCAGCGCCTTGCGTCCAGGTGCGAGTCACTGGATGTGGATGTTTTCGATCTCGACCCGGAGAAGCTGGGAAAATTCGATGTCGTCCTCTTTCTCGGCGTTCTGTATCACCTGACAAATCCTTATGACGGCCTCAGGAAGGCCGCCGACATGGCCGGCGATCTTCTGATCGTGGAAACGGTTACCGCCCAGAACCGGAACGAACAGGCTGTTCTGCAATATTACGAAAACGACAGCCTCGATGGGGATCCAACGAATTTCTTCGCGCCCAACACCAAGGCATTGGCCGGAATGCTCCGTGAGATCGGTTTCCCGAATGTCGAGGTGATCCCGAACCCCGCCGTCGAAAGCCCGGTCGCGAAAACGCCGGCTGCGGAGAAGCGGAAATGGTTCGGAAGCAGGGCGGCAGGACAGGAAAAGCATGTCGACCGCGCCCGTCACATCGCGTTTGCGTGGCGATGACAGGGTAATCCGCATCACCATGGTGAACGGGTGAGAACCCTGAGAGGATGTTTTTCCGGAGTCTGAGCCGCTCCGCGCCCTTTGGACAGGATACGGCGCGGTTCAAGCGACAGGGCCCACCTGCGGATCGGGTTGGCAATATCAAGCTTCGGGCAATGACCCACCAGCGGCGTTCTGCCGCCAAGGGCCGAATACGGGCCCTGCCGATAGGAGAAGGCCATCGATTTCCCCCGCCTTGGTGTCAGAACCGGACTCGATGGCATGCGAAGAACGCGCCTTTCCAGCCATAGAGATGCCGCATCACCGGGTGATTCGTGCCGCACATCCTTTGGTATGCTTGCCGGAGAGAGCCGCACGAGGGCCAGACCGCGGGGTGGCGACCGGCTCGGGGACGTCGTGCTTTATGGTGGCGGTGTCCGGAAGACTCTGACGGGCGCGCCGACGTTACCCAATCGCCAGCCCGGGGGGCGGTCTGGCGATCGCGCGGCGGCGCAGCTTGCTGCGCCTCGATTCCGCGCGGGTGTTTTCGGGGGTGGTGGGCAGAATGCCCACCCTACGCTTGCTGTTCGACTCAGAGCATGCTGCATTGCAAAGATTGATCTAAGAGATTACTTCTCGCCTGTTGGCTTCGGGAGTTGTTTAGGCTTTTCTTCAGCTTCGATGCGCTCATAAGCTTCGACGTGCCTTTCTGTCTTAGTCCTTGCGGTTTCGACTGCTTCAGCGAGAGGTTTTGCGGCTTCGCCATACCGTCGAACCAAACGTGCCCCCTCATACGCGGCGGCAAAAAATGCCTGTATACCGACCGCTTCTTTAAAAAGTTCGTTCTCCGCGAGATTAATCTTATGAATAAAGCTTCTTCGCACCGACGGTCTATCATCCAAAAAAGCTGCTGTGGCGGCCAGATTTTTTGCGTTTTCCAAGAACGCTCTGATTTCGTCTCTTTGATCCGGCGGAACTTTAGCTTGGTCAAATTCTTCTACTGCTTCTTCATCTAAAAAGTGTTCATCAAATGAATTTGAAATGGCAAGTTCTAACGCCGTTTGAAAACGTTCTCTGCAGGTGCTGAGATTATCGTCGTCTCTCAGGCGCAAATTAGAAATAATGGCTTCCGCGATCTGCTGGTCGGTCATTCTTTCCGCTGCTTTAATCGCCGCTGTTGTCCCAATAACCAAGTCAGAGTATAGTGGGTTTCCTTTCTGCTTCAAAGCAGCAACGGTAGCGGTGCCAGTACATTTGCTCAGCAGTTTACTGATGATCTCTTTGAAGGCGCTTGAGGGATCTCTTGGTAAATCTCTGATATCGAACATCAAATTTTTCCTTATACATCCAACTCCTCCACGAACCGCGCGTTCTCCTGGATATACTGGAACCGCAATTCCGGCTTCTTGCCCATCAGGCGTTCCACCAGGTCGCCGGTCTCGCCGGGTTCGTCCTCGTCGATGGTCACCCGGATCAGCTTGCGGGTGCTCGGGTCCATCGTGGTTTCCTTGAGGTCCTTGGCGTCCATCTCCCCCAGCCCCTTGAAGCGGCTCACCTCGATCCGGCCCTTGCCGCCAAGGCCCTTCTCGACGGCGGCCTCCTTCTCGGCCTCATCAAGGCAATAGACCCGCCTGGCCCCCTGCGTCACGCGAAAGAGCGGCGGGCAAGCAAGATACAAATGCCCCGCGTCGATCATCGGGCGCATCTGCGAAAAGAAGAAGGTCATCAGCAGCGAGGCGATATGGGCGCCGTCCACATCCGCATCGGTGA
>Ga0102928_1002662_pt1 | contig 10611 bp, 8 predicted proteins | sample SalPonR1_B_D1_MG_FD_78504 | JGI IMG/M metagenome (GOLD analysis project Ga0102928, IMG submission 78504) | Salt pond soil microbial communities from South San Francisco under conditions of wetland restoration - Salt Pond MetaG R1_B_D1_MG | ecosystem: Environmental > Aquatic > Marine > Intertidal...
CTGATGCTGGAGAACACCCGCTTTGACCCGGGCGAGGAACAGAACGACGAAGATTATGCCACCGCGTTGTCGAAGCTTGCGGACGTTTTCGTCAATGACGCCTTCGGCAGCCTGCACCGGGCCCACGCCAGTATCGTCGGGGTCGCCGGGAAGCTGCCTGCCGTCGCGGGGTTGCTGGTGGAAAAGGAACTCGCGGCGCTGGAGCGTGCCGCGGAGAATCCCGCGCGGCCTTACGTCGTGATCATCGGCGGCGCCAAGATCAGCGACAAGCTGCCTGCCATGGAAAAACTGATCGAGCGCGCCGACTGCATACTCGTCGGTGGCGGCGTGGCCAATACCCTGCTCGAAACACAGGGCCGCGAGCTCGGCGATTCGCTGGTCGATCCCGAGTACCGGGACCGGGCCGCGCGCCTGCTGAAGAAATCGTGGGCCTCGATCGTGCTGCCGATGGACCTGGTCGTCGCCCACGGCGACAAAGAGCACCAGGGCAGCGAGATCCGCAGCGTATCCGGGATAAGCGACGGTTGGCGCGCCATGGACATTGGTCCCGAGACCATCGCGCGATTTCAACGGGAACTGGCGAAGGCCGCGACCGTCGCCTGGGCCGGTCCGCTGGGCTGTTTCGAAGTCGAACCCTTCTCCAGGGGCACCTTCGCCATCGGGGAGATGCTGTCACGCTCCGACGCCTATGTCATCGCGGCCGGCGGGGACACCATGTCCGCGCTGCGGGCCGAGGGAGTCATAGAAGGCTTCGACCATGTCTCGACCGGCGGCGGCGCCGCGCTGGCCTGCCTGTGTGGCGAGACGCTGCCGGGGCTGGAAATGCTGCGCGGCTCCTGAGAATCCCGGTAGCTTGAAAACACGGTGAACGCTTGAACACGATCCTCACCCTTACAATGAATCCCACCCTGGATATCGGCCTGGACGTGGACCGCCTCGTGCCGAACCAGAAGCTGCGCGCCGAGTCCGTGCGACGCGAGCCCGGCGGCGGCGGCATCAACGTCGCCCGCGGCATCCATCGGCTCGGCGGCGAAGTCTGCGCCCTGTTCAACGGTGACGAGCGGCTGGGTCCCCGCCTGGCCTCGCTCCTCGAGGACGAGGGCGTGCCCTGCCGGCGCTTGCCGGTCGCGGGCGATCTGCGCGAGGGCTTCTCGGTGCGCGTGAATGATACCGACGAGCTGTTCCACTTCGTTCTGCCCGGGCCCGAGCTGGCGGAGGAAGAAACCAGGCAGGCGCTGGATGCCGTTCTTTCATTCGAGCCCACCCCGCGCTACCTGGTGGCGAGCGGCGGCCTGCCGCCCGGCGTGGATGACGATTTCTACGCGCGGCTGGCGCGGGGTGCCGCGGACAAGGGCATCCGTCTCGCGCTCGATACCCACGGCAAACCGCTGCACGCCGCCCTCGAGGAAAGCGTCTATCTCATCAAGCCGAACATCCGGGAATTCGCGGAACTGTCCGGCGAACAAGCGGACGACGAACAGGCAATCCGCAAGCAGGCACGGGAGGTCGTGGAGCGCTACCCGATCGAGGTGCTGATCGTCACCCTGGGAGACAAGGGCGCCCTGCTCACCACGTCCGACACCCAGCTGCGTTTCCAGCCGCCCAGGACGCGTACCGTGAGCCCGGTCGGCGCAGGCGACAGTTTCCTCGCGGCCTGCATACACCGCCTGGCGTGTGATGCCTCGATGGGCGAGGCCCTGCGAGCCGGCGTGGCCGGCGCGGCCGCGGCGGTGATGACGCCCGGCACCAGCCTGTTCGACCCCGAGGAATTTCAAAAGATTCTCGCGGACACCGAGGAACTCCCTGTTCCCGAGACAGAATGACCGGATCCCGGAGAGACGACATGAAGCACAAACTCCCTGAACTCCCCTACCCGCTCGATGCCCTGGAGCCCCACCTGTCCGCCGAGACACTGGAGTACCACTGGGGCAAGCACCACCGCAAATACGTCGACACCCTGAACTCGCTCGTCGAGGGCACTGAATTCGAGGATGCCGACCTGGCGACGATCGTCGCGTCGGCGGGCGCCGGCGATATCTTCAACAACGCCGCGCAGGCCTGGAATCATGATTTCTACTGGAAATGCCTGAGCCCGCAGGGCGGCGGCGCGCCCGCCGGCAAGCTTGCGCAAGCCATCGACAGCAGCTTCGGATCCTTCGACGCCTTCCGCGAGAAGTTCACCGCGGCCAGTCAGTCCGTGTTCGGTTCCGGCTGGACCTGGCTGATCGACAGCGGCAGCGGCGTGGTGTCGATCGAGACGATGCAGAACGCCCAGACGCCGCTGATGCACGGCGAGGTCGCCCTCATGACATGCGACATGTGGGAGCATGCCTATTACATCGATTATCGGAACGACAAGGGCGGCTACCTGGACGGCTTCTGGAAGCTGGTCAACTGGGACTTCGTCGCCGGGCGACTGAAGGCCTGAGTCTGCGGCCGTGTTGCGACATGTCAGCGACCGCCACTGAATTCAAAGCACGCGACCACGCGGCGTTCGTGTTCGACCTCGACGGGGTACTGACTCGAACCCAGGAGGTGCACGCGCGCGCGTGGAAACGCGCTTTCGACGAGTACCTGCAGGCGCGGGACGACCACCAGTCGCAGAGCGCCCGGCCTTTCGAGATCGACCCGGAATATTATCGTTACGTGGACGGCAAGCCGCGCTACGAAGGCGCGGAAAGCTTCCTGGATGCGCGCGGCTTCTCGCTGCCACGCGGCGATCCGGACGATCCCCCCGGTCGCGGCACGGTATGCGGGATCGGCAACCGCAAGAATGAGCTTTTTCTTCGCCTGCTCGAAGAAGACGGCGTGCAGACCTACGCGGGATCGCTCCATTTCGTGGAACAGCTGCGCGCCCACGGCATGCCACTCGCGGTCGTGTCGTCCAGCAAGAATTGCGTCGCCGTACTGGCTGCGGCCGGCATGCTGGACCTGTTCGACGCCAAGATCGATGGTCGCGACGCCGACGCACAAGAACTGGCGGGCAAGCCCGAGCCGGATATTTTCATTGCCGCAGCGCGCCGCCTGGGCGTCGACGCCGCGGACTGCGCGGCCGTGGAAGACGCCATTGCCGGCGTCGAAGCGGCGCAACGGGCAGATTACCGCTCCGTCATTGGGGTGAACCGGGGCGGAGACGAACAAGAACGCGCCTTGCGCGAGCACGGCGCCGACATCGTCGTCGCCGACCTGGCGGAGCTGCTGGAACAAAGCGATTCACAGCCGGAAGGCGCGGCGCCGCTGGAGGCCGATGCGATGGACGCCCTGGAGGGCCTGCTGGAAGGCCACGAACCCGCCCTGTTCCTGGATTATGACGGCACCCTGACGCCGATCGTTGATCGGCCCGGGGACGCCGTGCTTTCCGAGGCCATGCGCAACACCCTGTCGCGCGTGACCGAGCATTTCGTCACCGCCATTATCAGCGGGCGCGACCTGGACGATTTGCGCTCACTGGCGGAGCTGGAGGGTGTCGTCTATGCCGGCAGCCACGGCTTCGACATCGCTTTACCGGGGGGCGAGCGCAAGAGTCCCGGGGACGCGGAAGCGGCCCTGCCCGCCCTGGAGCGCGCCGGTGAGATGCTGGAACAGCGGCTGGAAGGCATCGAGGGCGTCCTGGTGGAGCGCAAGCGTTTCGCCGTCACCGTGCATTACCGGCTGGTCGACGCGAGCAGGCACGACGAAGTGGAGGCCGCTGTAGACGAGGCGCTGGCCGCACAGGAGCGCTTGCGCAAGCGCGGCGGCAAGAAAATTTTCGAGTTGTTGCCTGATATCGAGTGGGACAAGGGAGAGGCCCTGCGCCTGCTGCTGGATGCTCTCGAGCTCGGCGAGCGTTGCGTACCCGTCTACATCGGCGACGACGTCACCGACGAGGACGCATTCGCAGCCCTGGACGACAAAGGCATCAGCGTCGCGGTCGGCCGCAAGGCGGACGAAACCAGCGCGCGTTTCGTGGTGCCGGACACGGCCGCGGTCAGGCGGCTGCTCGAATGGTTCTGCGACCGGAGCGACGCATGTCGATGAAAGACTGGGACCTGGTTTACACGGGCTACGCGCCGGAGCGCGAGCGGCTGCGAGAGGCCCTGTGCACCACCGGCAACGGCTATTTCGCGACACGGGGCGCCACCCCGGAGTCCGCCGCCGGCGAGCACCACTATCCCGGCACTTATGCCGCGGGTTGCTTCAATCGCCTCGGCACGGAGATCGCCGGCCGCAGGGTCGTCAACGAATCCCTGGTCAACCTGCCCAACTGGCTGCCTCTCGAATTCAGCACCGGCGGCGACAACTGGTTCCAGCTTGAAGACGTCGATATCCTGGATTATCGGCAGGTCCTGGAGATGGGTCGCGGCGTGCTGCGCCGCGAGATTGATTTCAAGGATGCGGACGGCAACGAAACCCGGCTGGAACAGTGGCGGCTGGTCCACATGCGTCGCTTTCACCAGTCCGTGCTGCATACCCGGCTGGTGCCGCAGAACTGGTCGGGGCAGGTGCGGCTGCGCAGCGCCATCGACGGATGCGTGGCCAACGAGGGCGTGGCGCGCTACAGCGAACTGAACAGCCGGCACCTCCAGCACCAAGAAGCCCGCGTCATCGACGCGGCCACCGTTGCATTGACCACCCGCACCAACGATTCCGGCATCGTCATCGCCCAGGCTGCCAGGACGCGGCTTTACCGGCAGGATGAACGGCTGGACATCGTCCCCCGGATCGAGGAGCGCGAAGCCTACATAGCGCAGACCTTCACGCTTGACCTGGAGCGCCACCAGCCGCTGTGCATCGAAAAGATTCACGCCCTGTATACCTCGCGCGACATGGCGATCTACCGGCCCGACGTCGAAGCGTGCAAGGTCGTCGCCGCGGCGCCGCGCGCGGCCAGCCTCAGGGACAGCCATGCGCAGGCCTGGGAACAACTCTGGCACCGTTTTTCCTTCAGGCTGGAGCACGGGGACGAAAACGACGAAATCCTGCGGACACTCCGGCTGCATATTTTCCACCTGCTGCAGACCTGCTCCCCGGCGACCATGGACATGGACGTGAGCGTGCCGGCGCGCGGCCTGCACGGCGAGGCTTATCGCGGCCATATTTTCTGGGATGAGCTGTTCATTTTCCCGCTGCTCAACCTGCGTATTCCCAATATCACCCAGGCCCTGCTGCAGTATCGTTACCGGCGCCTGGACGAGGCCCGGCGCGCCGCCCGGGAGGCAGGTTACCGGGGCGCAATGTACCCATGGCAAAGCGGCAGCAACGGCCGCGAGGAAAGCCAGCGCCTGCACCTCAATCCGAAATCGGGCCGCTGGATTCCCGATAACAGCCGGCTGCAGCACCATGTGAACTCGGCGGTGGCCTTCAACGTGTGGCAATACCACCAGGTCACGGCGGACCGGGAATTCCTCGCTTTCACCGGCGCCGAAATGATTCTCGAGATCGCGCGCTTCTGGACCAGCATCACCACGTTCAACGGGGCCCGTGACCGCTACGAGATCCACGGCGTGATGGGGCCCGACGAATACCATGACGCTTATCCCGATGCCGAGCGGGGCGGCCTGGACAACAACGCCTACACCAACGTGATGGCCGTCTGGGTGCTTCGCCGGGCCCTGCAGTTGCCCGAAGCGCTTGGCGAGCAGCGCTGGAAAGAGTTGTGCGGACAGCTCAGGATCGATCGCGAAGAGATCGACCGCTGGCGCGATATCAGCCACAAGATGTTCGTGCCCTTCCACGACGACGGCATCATCAGCCAGTTCGAAGGATACGAGAATCTGCAGGAGTTCGACTGGGAGGCTTACGCGGAAAAATACGAGGACATCCAGCGGCTGGATCGTATCCTCGAGGCCGAAGGCGACAGTCCCAACCGTTACAAGGCCTCCAAGCAGGCTGATGTGCTCATGCTTTTTTACCTGCTGTCCGCCGAGGAACTGAGGGACATTTTCGCGGACCTGGGGTACGAGATCGCTTACGACACCATCCCCCGCAATATGGAGTATTACCTGCGCAGGACATCCCACGGCTCTACGCTGAGCCGGGTCGTGCACTCATGGGTGATGGCGCGGGCCAACCGCGAAGGCGCCTGGCAGCTGTTCTGCGACGCGCTCAAAAGCGACGTCCAGGATATCCAGGGCGGCACGACTTCGGAGGGAATCCACACGGGGGCGATGGCCGGAACGGTCGACCTGGTGCAGCGCTGTTTCACGGGCATCGAGACGCGCGACGACATGCTGCTGCTCAATCCCTGCCTGCCGGAGCAACTGGGGCGCCTCGAACTCGAGATCCATTATCGCGAGCAGGTCCTGACGCTGGATATCAGCCGGGAGCGGATGCGTCTCAGTGCAGAGGAAGGCAAAGCCCTGCCCATCCGTATCGGCTTCGGCGGCGAAGAGATGTCATTCTCGCCCGGGGACGCCCGGGTGTTCGAATTCGACCCGCACTGCGGCGCCGGCGGGGAGCCGGCCGGCGAAGACTGAACCCCGCCTGGATTGCCGCCTGGATCGCTGCCTCAGTCGCCCGCGATGCGCTGCAATGCAGCGAGATCGCAACGCAGGCGGTCGCTGGCCCCGTCCGTGAGCGTCTCGAGCAGGCCTTCACGTTTCATGCTCGCCACCACCCGGCTGACGCTCTCGGGCGTGATGCCAAGAATCTCGCCCATTTCCTGGCACGTCAGCAGTTCGACCTCGCCCTCGCCGACGCCCGTCTCGATCCGTTCCAGGAACAATATCAGGCGGGCCACGCGACTCTTGATGCGGCCCGTGGAAAATTCCGTGATCCACAGGTCCGCCTGGCTTGCCTGGTCGTGCACCCGTTCCAGGAGCTCTATGTAGCTTTCAGGGCGCTCGAAGCGCAGGCGATGCAGGCAGCGGCGGCTCCAGCACTCGGCTTCTGCCGGCCCGAGAGTCATCGCGCTGTGCGGGTTGATGGGCCAGCCCGGACGGTCGGCCAGCATCCCCAGCACCGCGCCGGGACCATGCAGACCCACGATGCGCGCGCGGCCGTTCGGCAGGTGACGCACCAGCTTCACGATGCCGGACACCAGCACGAAGACCTCGGATGACGCGGCGCCCTCGCGAAAAAGCGCGCTGCCGGAATCGTAACGCCGGAGCGTGCCACGCGGGATCTCCGGCGGACGCGGCATTCCCGCAAGCGTCAATTCCCGCAGTTCCGGGTGCTTGCCCGGGAATGTATTGAGCGTGTGAATGAACTGTGTGGAGATCGACATATCTCACCTCCTTGTTCGTGCCCGGCCATGCTTCTCTGCAGGCGGTCTTGAGTCGAGTTGCTGGTCTGAAAGGCTCTTGCCAGCGTCTTCCCGATTATGCTGTCGGGCGCGGACCGGAACTATCCCCTGATCAGGGTAAAAGCGCTTCGGAATACCCTGATTTGCCGCCGGACAAGCAGCGCCTGCGGCGCGGGTTATTGCGAAAGCTCAATGCGCGCCCACGCAGCCATGCGCATGCTTTCCGGCATGAACAGGCCCGATCTCGTGCGCAGGCTGGACCAGGTCGATAACAGCGACACGGCCTCCGTCGGCGGAAAAAACGCCTCACTCGGCGAAATGCTGCAACAGCTGGGCAAAGCCGGAATTCGCGTTCCCGCCGGCTTCGCCACCACCGCGGACGCCTACCGCGAGTTCCTGGAGCACAACGGCCTGGTCGAGCGGATCGCCGGCAAGCTGCGGGAACTGGAAGATGGCGAGATATCGCTTGCAACGGCCGGCCGGTCGGTGCGCCAGATGATCACCCACGGCGATTTCCCGGAGGCGCTGTCCGAGGCCGTCAGCGCCGCTTACGACGCGCTGGCCGAAGAATCCGGCGGCAAGGAGCCGGCCGTCGCCGTGCGCAGCAGCGCCACCGCGGAAGACCTGCCGGAAGCGAGTTTCGCGGGTCAGCAGGACACTTTTCTCAATGTCAGCGGGCGGACAGCACTCTTGAAGGCCTGTCGCCGCTGCTACGCCTCGCTGTTCACCGACCGCGCCATCGCCTACCGGGAAAAGCATGGTTTCGAGCACATGGAGGTGGCCCTGTCGGTGGGCGTCCAGCTGATGGTTCGCTCGGACAAGGCCGGTGCCGGGGTCATGTTCTCGATCGATACCGAGAGCGGCTTCCCCGGCGTCGTCCTGATCGATGCCGCCTGGGGCCTGGGGGAGAGCGTGGTAGGTGGTCTCGTGGATCCGGACGAGTACATGGTGTTCAAGCCCCCGTTGTCCGATAAAAGCGGACGATACCGGCCCATCATCGAGAAGAAGCTCGGCCGCAAGCGAAAACAGATCGTTTACAGCAAGAGCGGTCGCAAGCCGACCCGCACCGAGTCCACCAGCGAAGAGCAACGCTGCCGTTTCGTGCTCAGCGAGGAAGAAATCTGCCAGCTGGCGCGCTGGGCCGTTGCCATCGAGGAGCATTACGAACGGCCCATGGACATCGAATGGGCCAAGGACGGCGAGACCGGAGAGTTGCTCATCGTGCAGGCGCGGCCGGAAACCGTGAAATCGCAGGAACAGGGTGGACCGCTGAAGAGTTTCTCGGTGCGCAATCCCGGCAAGCCGCTGGTCTCCGGCCTCAGCGTCGGCGACGGCGCGGCGGCGGGCGAGGCACAGGTGCTGAAAGAACAGATTCCGCGCGAGGAATTCCCCGAGGGCGGCATCCTGGTGACGGGCATGACCGACCCGGACTGGGTCCCGATCATGCGCCGCGCCGGCGCCATCGTGACCGATCGCGGCGGGCGCACCTCCCACGCCGCGATCGTAAGCCGCGAACTCGGCGTGCCGGCCATCGTGGGCGCCGGCGATGCCACCCGGCGGCTTTCCTCAGGCCAGGAAGTGACCGTTTCCTGCAGCCAGGGCGACAAGGGAGTCGTCTATGAGGGTCTGGCCGAGATCGAGACCGAGGAAACGGATATCGAGGACATCCCGGACACCCGCAGCGAGGTGATGCTGATCGTGGCCAACCCGGCCGCAGCCATGCAGTGGTGGCGACTGCCGAGTGACGGCATCGGCCTCGCGCGGATGGAATTCATCATCAACAACGCGATCAAGGTTCATCCCATGGCGCTGGCCTGCTGGGACCAGCTCGAGGACGACGCCCTCAAGCGACGCATCGAGCGGCTGACCCGGGGGTGGGACGACAAGGCCTCCTATTTCATCGAGCACCTCGCGCGCGGCATCGGCCGGATCGCCGCCAGCCAGTACCCCGCACCGGTCGTCGTGCGGATGAGCGACTTCAAGACGAACGAGTACGCGCAGCTGGTGGGCGGCGGGATTTTCGAGCCCGAAGAAGCGAACCCCATGCTGGGCTGGCGAGGCGCCAGCCGTTATTACAGCGAGGGTTACGAGGCCGGTTTCGCGCTCGAGTGCCGCGCCCTCGCGATGGCGCGGGACGAACTGGGGCTGGGGAACATAGTGATCATGATCCCCTTCTGCCGCACGCCGGAAGAAGCCGATCGGGTGCTGGAGATCATGGCGGCGCATGGCCTGCAAAAAGGCAGGGGTGGCCTGCAGGTCTACATGATGTGCGAGATTCCGTCGAACGTGATCATGGTCGACCAGTTCGCCAGGCGCTTCGACGGCTTCTCCATCGGCAGCAACGACCTCACCCAGCTCGTGCTGGGAGTGGACCGGGACTCCGAGCGCTTGTCCGGACTGTTCGACGAGCGCAGCGAGGCCGTGCAGCGGACAATCGCGGCGTTCATCAGCGAAGCCCACCGGCACGATCGCACGGTGGGTCTCTGCGGACAGGCGCCCAGCGATCATCCGGAGTTCGCCCGCTTCCTGGTTAAAGCCGGCATCGACTCGATCTCGGTCAACCCGGACAGCTTTCTCGCGGTGAAGAAAATCGTGGCGGACAGTGAACAGGCTTAAAGCTGAGCGGTATGCGCCGGGCGTCACCGCAGCACGCGTTCCGTTCCGTCGTGGGCGATTTCCGCCTCGACGCCGCGTTCGGCCGCCAGCCGCCTGAGTTCGGCGCCCACCTTGCGCTCGTCCCCGCCCGCGATATCGCTGTCGCAATGGGTGACGATCATCCTGCGCACGCCTTCCTTGCGGCACCAGGTGAGCTGCCTGGCGATGCCATCGTGTGCTGGCGTCGATGTCGCCCCGCGTGCCGAGGAAAGCCAGTTTCACGGAACGCCGCGGCGCCGGGCGGCGCTCAGCCCTTGCCCGGCCAAAGTGCCCGCACCTCCTCCGGCAGCGCATGCCAGACCTGGCTGGTCTCGCCTTCGCCGACGTACTCATCGAGCGCGGCAAAAACGGCGCTCGCGGCCCGTTCCCGTTGCACCGGATCGAGTTCCGGCACGTCGCGCGCGATGTGCTCCAGGAAATCCTCGCGGTGGCGGTACTTTTCGGGATTCGTCGCGGGTTTCCAGCCCTCGTAATAAAAGCCCCGCAGCAGCATCGGCATCTGGGCCGCCAGCTGGCTCGCTTCGTCCACCGGCAGCCGGTCTCTCACGGCATGCAGGACGGCGCGCAACACCAGGTAACCGCGTTGCGCGTCCGTCGAGCCCATCTCGCGTGCCACGAAATCGATCCACTGGCGGGTCTTTTGCTGTGTCTGGTCGAATACCGGGATGTCACTCATCTGTTTCCTCTCCTTCGGGCTCCGCGAGCCCTTCTAGGCGGGCATGAATGTTGTCTAC
>Ga0102928_1002663_pt1 | contig 10611 bp, 9 predicted proteins | sample SalPonR1_B_D1_MG_FD_78504 | JGI IMG/M metagenome (GOLD analysis project Ga0102928, IMG submission 78504) | Salt pond soil microbial communities from South San Francisco under conditions of wetland restoration - Salt Pond MetaG R1_B_D1_MG | ecosystem: Environmental > Aquatic > Marine > Intertidal...
CTTGGATTTCCATAGGACAACATGCCGTAGTTCATACCTTCAGTCAATTGTGAATGACAAAGAATCAATTCACGAACCTGAGATAATTTTTCTTTTCTCCAGTCATTTTTCAAATTCTCTAAAAAATCTTGAGGATTCTTCCCACCATGTATCATACTATTCCTCCATTCATTCTCCTAATTACATAATTACTAAACTGTAAAAACTATTGAAATAAATACTTATGCACTAATACAATTCTAAGTTTCTAAGATTTGTCTATTGATTAATAGTCAATTTAGGCTTCTCATTTTGGCAAATATTCATATAGTTTTTTCTTCATGAAACTTTATCTTATAAACCATGTTCTACTTAATTTGTACCACTATTTCTTCAATATAAACAAAATTTATTCATTCGATTCCTGATGTTAATAAAAGTACAAAATGTTTTGTTAACTACAGATAAGTTAACTCGTATTTGACACTTAAGATAAACTTGAATTTTTTTCCTGATAAATGTATAATTAAATATAGGAATTGATTATGTTTTTTTCAAAAGTCTATATTATTTTTTTCTTACAATCACTCAATTCATACTCTTAAAAACCTAATACATAATTCTTTATTATATTAGCAATTCCATTATCCTCACCATGCAGTATTCTTTCAAATCACAGAAAAACTTTTATTATCATTAGAAGCAAATCAATCACACATGAATACCTAGAAAAAGTACTTAATATCCTCCTTTATTCTATTTTTCTTTCATTTTTGATGTTCTATTTTAATTGGTGCTTATACTATGTCATTTAATGAAGAAAAATTCACATATATAAATAAAAAATGTCCTTAGGTTCATTAGGGACAGAATTATTAAAAAGCGCCTATTTGTAGAAAGGAGATAATAATTATGTTTATGAAGCTTCACAAAAAATCTTCCAAACTTTTAATTCTACTTTTTATCTTTACTTTTTTATTTTCTAATTATATGCTGCCAAATGCATCTTATGCAAATGAATCTGCAGAAATCGATTTTCCAGATTTATCACCTGAGCATTGGTCATACCCTTATGTTCAATACATGGTAGAACAGGAAATTATCAGTGGTTATTCTGATGGTACATTCAGACCAAATGATGGTTTTAGTCGTTCAGCATTCGCTAAATTACTTGCATTATCATTTGATTTACCAGAATATACGGGAAATGAGCTGCCTTATAGTGATTTACCTTCAAGTCATTGGGCCTATAACTATATTATGTCGGCAAAAAAATACTTAACAGCTTTTGAAAAATCAGATGGCACACAAGTATTCTTGCCGAATGATATCGCAGTGCGAGAAGACGTTGCAGTAGCAATGGTCAAAGCTATGGTAGATGAGGGTTTAGATTTATCAAGTGCTGATTTATCAATACTAGATTCCTACGAAGATGGTAATGAAATATCCCCTAATTTAAAAAGCTATGTTGCTTTAGCAATAGAGTATAATGTAGTAAAAGGTGCAAATAACCTATTCAGACCACAGGACCCTTTAACACGTGCTGAGGCTTGTACTTTATTTGCTAGATTTTTAATGGATATTAAAGGAACTTATGAAGATGATGATTTGATTAAAGTTCCTGGTGATTCAGATAATAATTATACAGATGACCAAGGCAATAATGTCATCATTAGCTCAGGAGAAAAAGCCTTTGCTGACCAAGTAGTTAACTTTAGTGTGGGTTCTGGTTCTAACACGATGGATAATCCTGATGATTCTCTTGGCGAACCAAATTATTCAAGAAATCCTTGGGCTGGATTTGTTTCACTTGGTGATAAGGGTCAATTAACCGTTGAATTTACAGAAGTTTATATAGTTGATGGACCTGGTGCTGATATTCATGTCTTTGAAGTTGGTCCACAAGTTGAAGGAACGAAATTAGAAGTAAGTTCAGATAATTCGAATTGGATAGAAGTAGGCAATATCTCTGGCGGTACTGCTTCTGTTGACTTAAATGGTTATATTGGTTCAACTGATCAAATTAGTTATGTTAGATTAACAGATTTAAGTAACGGCGGTTCAACAACACCAGGAGCAGATATTGATGCGGTAGCTGGAATCAATACTGTTACAAAAACAACATCAATTTCAACTGAAGAGAAAGATTATACTGATGATCAAGGCAATAGCATTACTGTTAGTTCAGGTGTAAAATCATTTGCAGACTATGTAGTTGATTTTAATGTTGGGACAGGTTCTAATACTATGGATAATCCTAATGATTCACTTGGAGAACCTAATTACTCCAGAGATCCTTGGGCAGGTTTTGTCTCCCTAGGTGATGATGGAGAATTAACCCTTGAATTTAAGCAAGTGTATATAGTAGATGGTCCTGGTGCTGATATTCATGTCTTTGAAGTTGGCCCACAAGTTGAAGGAACGAAATTAGAGGTGAGCTCAGATAACTCAAATTGGATTGAAGTAGGCAATATTTCTGGTGGTACGGCATCTGTAGACCTAAATGGTTTCATTAGTTCAACTGATAAGATTAGTTATGTGCGATTGACAGATTTAAGCAACGGTGGCTCTACTACTCCAGGTGCAGATATAGATGCTGTTGCAGGTATTAATACCATCCTTAAGTAAAACAGTATTTTATTATTACTCTTCTAAATAAATCTGTTTTTTTAGAAGAAAACATAAAACCAAGTATTCAAAAGATTATATTTTATAATCTAATATGAATGCTTGGTTTTTTATTAATTAATTTAATGAATCGCTCTTTATCTATAGATACTTAACTATTAAAGCATCAAGAGCCTTTTCATTTTTGGCTTTTTCCTCTTTAATTGATTTTTTTTCATAGACTAACTTTTGATTAATTCGCTGAATTTCTCTAATACCTGTGGCTATTTTAGATTTAACGTTATTTATACGTGATTGAACTGTGAAGTCGGCAAATATACCATCAAAGAAATAATCAGCAAATGTTAAAAATTCTGAAAGATCAATATTCATATCTACAAATTTTGATTGGTCGACGTCTTTTAATTCTCGATTAAAATCCTTAAGAGAATTAGAAACACTATTAAGTATTCGCTTTCCTTCGTTAATTTTATTGTGCTTTGCCATAGTAGCTAGTAGTCCACCACCTATCATGTCAAAAACACCCCAATTTGCTGCAGAATCAAAAGCGCTCTTTGCTTCATTCAACTCTTGCAAAACAATTTCTCCTGCGTCAATTGCCTCAACTAATTCTATTAATTCCTTAGATGTTTGATCATAAGCATTTCTTTTGCTCTCATAAAGATTCTTAAAATGTGTGTCTTCCTTTAACATCTTTTCCTTTAACGCTTTAATATTTTGATTATACTCTTTAGTTATATTTTCAAGTTCCTTATTTAACGATTCATGATGTTTAACTTTTTCATCTAACCTTTTAAAAGCTTCTTTTGCACGATCATATTTCAGTTTAGCTTCAACCATTTCTTGACGTTCTTTTTCAAGGGTTTCACCATATCTTCCAGCAATCATTGCTACATATGACTTTAGTGAACTTTTTTCCATTTGTTCAACGTCTTTTGATTCTTTCTTAAAAACATCCATGGCCTGCTCCATCTGAACGCTGGCTTCATTACGTTCTTCTTTTAAGATTTTTAATAAAGCTACTTTCTTTTCTAAGTTAAGTTTTTTATTTTGTAGTGACTTTAAATCCATTTATTCTCCTCCAGTAATATCTTTTCCTTATATTATATTTTTTTAAAGCTATAGATTGACTCATAATTACAAAATCTCATTTATTATTTAATATCTATTAATACTACATGGCTTATATCCCTTGGGATATAGTTTACCAACACCAATCTTTAAGTGATTAGCTAATGCAAGAGGTGTTTTAGACTTTTTTTCTATACATGCACTAACCAACAAGTTGCTACAAGCTAAGCAATCCTCAAGTGCATTATGATGTTTGAAATCAAATCCCAAATAATCTGACACAAGATTTAATCGATGACTACTGAGTTGACGCCATGTCTTTTGGCTTATTTTCACAGTGCATAGATAATCAAACGTTGGATAATCAATCTGATAATAATCAAGCATATGTCTTAAGACACTAATATCAAAACTAGCATTATGTGCCACAATGAGTGCTCCTTCTAAGATCTGCTTTAGCTCCTTTTTATAAAGTTCATCAAAGGTAGGGGCATACATTACATCTTCAGGTCTAATGCCATGAATCTGTATATTTCTCCAGTTAAAATCCATTGTAGGCGGTTTTATTAACCATTCCTTTTCTAGTACACATACCACATCAGCAACCTTTACAATGCATATTGAACAAGCACTGGCCCTTTTGCTATTAGCCGTTTCAAAATCTATTACGGTAAAATTCATAACTTTCCTCACTTTTCTTCTAAAATTTCAAACTTATTTATAAAGTCTATATTATATTTCATCTTGCTATGGTCTCTAAATATCTTATCGTGAGTTAATTCATTAGTGGGAATAACGGAGCTTATTCCTTTTCATTATCTACTTCATCATTCATAAAATTCATTTCTAACATGTTATCAATGACGGACTAATATAAATGATTAAATTAATATATTGTATTATTTATTAAATCATAATTGTAGTAAATGTATCTGTTTCGCCCCATTTTTTTGGCATGTTTATTCGCTAACTCAGCGTTAGAGAGTGCAGATTCAACATCTATAGCATCTTCTGGAAATCGAGATATTCCTATAGAAACTGTGGCTTGGATTTCAAAATCGAGAAATCTAGTTTCAACATTCTTTCTGATCCTCTCAGCTAGGTTAGATATTTCATCATGTTCGATATCTTTTGCAACTACAATAAACTCGTCACCACTCAACCACCTAAAAACCTTATCTGTTTTACGAATTGAGTTTTTAATGGTATCTGCAATGATTCTAATAGCCTTATTACCAAAACTATAACTCTTCTCGTTAAACTTTCTTAAATGATCACCATCAATAAACATAATAGCATATTGTTTGCTTCGTGACTCTAATTCCTCGAGGTAGAATGTGGCAGATTTTGCATTAGGTAAATTTGATATTTCATCGTTGAATGCAAATTCTCTCACTTTAGTATTTTCATCAATCATGTCATTCACCCGATTAGAAAGTTTTTGAAGTATATGATGAAGTAACTCACTTTCATCTTCAAATGCATATTCAGCCATATACACTTTGTAAAACAGCTTATAGTAATCCGCAACAGATAGAATTGGTTTATTATATGGCATAACAAAGGTAAATAATCTGGCCTCATCGATTTTTTCTTTCTCAATAATACCGTTAAAAATTAACTTAATCTCTTGAGTATGTTTTCTAAGTAATTGATCAGACATGTTTTTATATACAATTAAAAAACCATTTCCTTCATGTCTATAGCATTTATTAGAAATTGTCCTTTTGAGATACTTTCCCAATTTTATAATCAGTACATCACTCTTTTCTCGTCCATATTTAGCATTTAAAATCTTTAAGGGTTTTACTTTTAGTAATAGCATATGCCCTTGAGAATCAAATACTGTATTGAAATCTTCTCTAAAGAAACTAACAAAGTTCGGTAGACCTGTTAATTTATCAATGTACATATCCCTTGTAATCATATATTTAACTCCTTATTAAATTTAAATAATCTATAGCTGTACATACATGTTTATAAAGTTTTAACGATTAACTCAAGTAAAAAATCATTTCAATTTTCTTTAGCTCTTTACTTTTTAACATAATGAAGTTCAACAAACTGATTATACCTATGAACATTTTTTAATTCTAACTCTGTTTCTATATCCTGCTTTTTAAATAAAGGAATGCCATTGCCAAGAAGTGTCGGCGCAACAGTTATAATAAACTCATCGATAAGGTTTTCTTTAATGAAATCGGATAATAAATTACCTCCGCCAACTATCCAAATGTTTTTTCCTTCAGTATCTTTTAACTTATTTATAAACTCAACTATATTCTCATTAACAAAAGCAACGTGATCTGATGCCTCCTGTTTTGAAGTAGAGAATACATAACATTCTTTATTCTTATAAGGGAAATCTTCTTCAACATTCATTATCCAATCATAAGTTCTTCTACCAAGAATTATGGTATCTATTGTATCATAAAACTTAAAATACCCATTATCTCCTTCCCCCTCTACTTTGTATAACCAATCCAATGAATCGTCTTCAGTTGCAATATAACCATCCAAACTTGTAGCTATAAAAACCATCACTTTTCTTTTCATTGTTCACACCTCCTAAAATTTAATCTATACTACTATTAATTAAAAGCCTGCTTCATAATAATACCAATGTGCTTTAATTCGTTTTGTCTTATAATAATTATCACCATTAACTTCTTCCCATTCCCAATATTTTTCATTCTTTTCTAGTGTTTCATTACCACTTTGAAAGCCTCTTGGCTTATCAAGACTCGTATAATAAAAACCATAATATGCACCACTTGGAGCAATCCCAACTCCGGTACAAAAGAAATCAATAAATATTTCGTTTTCATCAAAGGAATATTTTCTGATTTGCTTCACTTGTTTTATTTGATATATTTTATCATAATTGTTTTCATTAATGCTCTCATTTAAAAATTCAATATTGTCATTTACTAGATTCGTAATTATTATCTCATTTCTATCTCTTAGCAATGGTATTATTATTAAAACCACAAATATTGGAAATATAATAGTGAGCAAGCAACCTTTCTTTTTATTCATAATTCTCCTTATAAATAATATTTTATATACCTAATTTTAAATTATTTTTACTGTTCCTTTAATTTATAAAAGAATGGTTGATTCCCAATATAGTATAAAATCTCATGGTCATTGCTCCATTTTGGCTTAAAAGGATTTGTTTCAGATTTTTCTATTTCTATGTTTTCTTTTGTCAATAAGTTATAAATTGATAATGTTGTCATCTGTTCACTTTTCATATATTCATCAAATGCAGTTATCTCTAAGAAAACCGGATAGTCACTATAAACAATCCATCCTGTGTTTGGATTTAATACATGCTCAGCTGAGTTAAAGTTTAAATCATCATACTTTTCTAATGCCCAGGTTTCAGTATTTATTTTTATATAAGCAATGGTATTATAAGTTTCATTTAGTGAACACCACAAAGTATTACTGTTATCATTCCATTTTTCTAGTTGAACCATTGCGTAATCTTCAGTATTTATTGTTTCACTTGAAATAAGTTTTAATAGGTTACCATCTTCACTATAAAATTCAATAGCGCCCTGTTTCTCAACCGCAATATATTCATTATTTTTACTGACTCGAAAACTAAGTCCTTTTCCTTCAGCAATAAGATTAGCTTCTTCATAAGGACTAAAAGACCATAGAGCATCCTTCCAATCACTATTATCTTCAGGATTTACCCATCTATATAAACCATATATTCTATCTTCGTGAAATTCAACATTATCTAATTGGTTTTTGTTAAGCTTATAACCCTTTGGAATCTCTTCCAAATCGTTATCTTGATTGGCATCATTTGAAACACACGAAACCATTAATCCCATTAAAAATATTATCACTAGGCATAATATAAGTTTTTTTATCAATCTAATCCCCCATCTTACTTGATTACTCTAATTTTTATTTTTTTGAACATAATAAATTACCCAACTAATTATTAGAACCGGTATCATTAGAAAACTGAAGATAATTAAATTAAAAACAGTTCCATAACTAGCAATACTCAAATATCCAATAAATGATATGACAAAAATTGATCCAATAAATTGCTTAATTCTTTTATTTTTTACAATAAAAATAAGGAGTAATATTAAACTTTGAATAATCATTAGCCTGATCATAAAAATTGTTTTATCATGAGTAAACAATTCTGAATAGCCTGGTTTTTTAGCAAAAGACAGATGCAAGTTTTCATATGCCTTCAGCTTATAATCGTTTATTACATAGGATTGCTCATCTTTTTTGTCTAATTTTATATTAGATTTCAAAATAGTGTTTATAGGCGTCATTATTTCTATATCAACTGCTCCATCTCCTTCATAAAAAGCAGCAGGACTAAGCATATAACTTGTTAACTTCACATCATTTAGGTAATCTGTTACTCTAGATGATATATAGCCATTCCCAGGTTCATATTCAATTAATACATCAGCCACCTGACCACTATCCATTTTAAGAATAAACTCATTAGCCATTAAATGATTGCTAAAATACTTATCTATATCCGAATCAAAGTATTCATTCGTAAAAGGATCTATATATTCAAATTGATCTTCTACTGCCCAGTTCTCTATCTCATTTGGATTAACTTCTATAGATTTGCTTTTTACTTCAGTATTATTAATGTAAACTTTGAAATCATAGGAATGCTTTTGTCCGCCAGTTAAAAACCAAATAGGCTTTTCTATATGACCATCACTTATATACTTGAATGTATACTTGACCAAATAATGTGTTTTATCAAGGGTGTCATCAATAGTGATTATTATCTTTTCATCGATCAGTTCAATACCTGATGCTTTATCTACTAAAATACCTGCCTTGCCAGGAATTGATGTAGGCGCCATACTATTAGCAAATACAATAATCATTGAAAAAAGAATACCTAAAGCTATGAGTGTTATTTTTTTCATTTACTTACTTCACCTAAATCCTTTTTTTGATAAATAGTTTCAATATATATAAGCATTACAATTGAAATCGTTTAAATGACTAATTCATATTCTCTTTTCCCTATTTTCAAATTTACTATTTTTGTAAAACCAACTCCGTCGTAGACATTAATTGGAATTCTATAATAACTCTTCTATAGCAAAATATTTCGCATTAAATTATCTTTTTTAAACGACTAGATTTCTAACAGTTAGCTTTATAGGTTTAAAAAGTACTTAAATTGACTTACCGTATCTAAATAGTATCATAAAAATTACAAATTTATAATTATTTTCTAAAACTAATATTTACACTGTGTAAATAAACGCTACAAGCTATAAAACCTATAAATCCTCCCCCTACAATTGTAACCCCGATCCACTCAAGAATACTTAGTAAAACATCACCTATAATCATACTTTTTAAATTCACCCAATAATACTGATTTTTATAATTGGTTATATATAACTCAGGTCTAGATGATTGACCGATAAATATTAGTTTAATTGATATTAACCAAATACCAACAGAGAAGATTTTATATGAAGATATAATTTTGAGAATAAACTGTTGAAAATGAAAATCTAAAATTCCAAATAGCATTCCAATGGAAATCTACAACTTAAATCTTTTCATAGCACCTCCAAACATTTTTACTTAGTTAAAATTAATGAATAGATGATAGTTTCAGCACCATCTATTCATTGATGTTTTGATGATCTTGTTTAACAGTTTTATGTTCTAATCTATTTGAATCGTTTGGATCTAAGTAACAATAACTTGAACTAAAAATGGAAAATAAATAATCACTATTAACTTGGTCGATTAGCTTTGATAAACTGATTAGATTTGACTATTTATTTAATAGTATATAATTGAAAACTAAACGGATAACAGCTATTCGATTAATAATAATTAAAATAGCAGGTAAACCTCAAATGTGTGCGTTTTTTTGCTTTAGAACTTGGTAGCATTTCCCTATAGAAATATTAAAGATCTATGAGTCATAAGATTTAATCAATTAGATTTAAGAAATATCTTAAACTACGAATGAACTATGTCCGAGTTTAATGGTAAAGTAAATTTCCTTTCTAGGACAAGTAAATCTTATTTCAACAAAAAATAGAATCTTATAATAAAGCCAAAATTTTCTAAGAGAAATGACTATTATTTTGTTAAATTTTATTAATATTTTGAAATTTAATGATATAATAATCATAATATTATAACAGTGTATTATTTAGTAATAACTAATTTTAAAATTGTCTATTGAAGAGTATTATGATTAGGAGAATTCAAATGATTAGAAAAGTTATATTTATTACATTATTTTTTAGTATAGCATTATTATTTGTACCTATTAGTACTAATGCTACATCAAAAACTTTTATCGATATGCCAAATGACTGGTCTACAGTGGCATTGGAAAATGCAGTAGCTAATGGTCTTTTAAAGGGAGATGAAGGAAAAATAAAAGCCAATAAAAAGATTACTAGAGCAGAAGTTTCTGCAATAATCAGCCGGAGCTTTGGTTCAAAAAATATGGCATCCCTAGAAGATTACGAAGATATTAAGCCAGAAGATTGGTATTATTTTGACATGGCTAAAGCTGTAAAAATGGGATTGTTTGAGGACAAAGAAAATGACTTAAATCCAAATGCTTTTATGACCAGAGAAGAAGTTTTTACAGTCATTACAAAAGTTATGAAGTTAGAGTTGAATGATGTAATTCCAGAAAATTTTATTGATATTGATGAAGTTTCTAATGAAATGAAGGCTGAAGTTTTGGCATTGGTTAATTATGGATATATTAAAGGATCAAATGGAAGGCTAAATCCTAAGAGTTACATAACAAGAGCGGAATTTGCACAACTCATGGATAACCTTATAAAAAAGTATATAAACAAACCTGGAAAACAGTCAATTCAAATCAAAGGAAATGTTATGATTAATACCCCTTCTGTAACACTTAAA
>Ga0102928_1002664_pt1 | contig 10608 bp, 9 predicted proteins | sample SalPonR1_B_D1_MG_FD_78504 | JGI IMG/M metagenome (GOLD analysis project Ga0102928, IMG submission 78504) | Salt pond soil microbial communities from South San Francisco under conditions of wetland restoration - Salt Pond MetaG R1_B_D1_MG | ecosystem: Environmental > Aquatic > Marine > Intertidal...
GAAGCCGCCGCCGGCGCCGATCGCCATCGGCGAGGGCATGCTGAGGTCCCAGGCCACGCGGTGGAAGCCGCGCGAGGCCGGCCCATCGAGCCGCCGCACCACGTTGCCGTCGGCATCGCGCACGGTCAGCAGCATCGTCGGCGCCGGCTGGCGCACTTCGGCCTCGAGCACATCCCAGCCCGGGAACGCCACGTCCTCGCCCTCGGCGATCAACGGCCGCTCGCGCTCCTGCCGCTGCTGCTGATCGGTCTTGTAGCCTTCGGCAAGGTGGTAGGTGAACACCGCGCCGAACGGCGGGTTGTCGGCCGTGTACAGACTGTCGCCCTGAGACCCCTTCTCGTTCAGGCCGAGCACGCCTTGCGGCACATACCACCAGGCTCGCCGGGTGTCGAACAACGTCGCCTCGGCGGCCAGCGTGTCCTCGTCGAGATCACGCAGGGGCGTGTAGTCGTCGAGCAGCCAGAATCCGCGGCCGAAGGTGGCGCCGACCAGGTCATTCTCGCGACGCTGGATGGCGAGGTCGCGGTACGAAATGTTCGGTGCGTTACCGGTCAGTTCGGTCCAGGCTTCGCCGCCATCGAGCGTGACGAATACGCCGAACTCGGTGCCGACGAACATCAGGTCCGGGTCGACGTGGTCCTGGACCACGCGCCAGACCAGGTGTCGCTCGGGCAGGTCGTCGGCGATCGAGGTCCAGCGGCGGCCACGATCGGTGGACTTCAGCAGGTACGGCTCGAAATCCCCGTACTTGTGGTTGTCGAGCGCGACGTAGACGGTATCGGCGTCGAACAGGTCGGCCTTGACGTCATTGACGAACGCGAATTCGGGCACGCCCGGCAGGTCGCCGACCTCGATCTCGCGCCAGCTCTCGCCGCCGTCGGTGGTGACCTGGATCAGGCCGTCGTCGGTGCCGGCGTAGAGGATGTCCTCGTCGATCGGCGACTGGGCCAGCGAGGTGATGGTGTTGTACTTCGACATCGCGAACAGGTCCCAGGGCGCGTCGAAGCTCCACTGCCGACCCATCAGGTCGAGCTCGATGCGGGCCTGGTCGCGGGTCAGGTCACCCGAGATCGGCCGCCAGGAATCGCCGCGATCGTCGGAGCGCCAGACGCGCTGCGAGGCGTGGAAGATCGTGGTCGGGTTGTGCGGGCTGACCAGGATCGGCGCGTCCCAATTCCAGCGCTCCGGATCATCGCCCGGCTCGGGCTGCGGCTGGATGTAGACGAGCTCGCCGTTGGTCCGGTCGACCCGGACCAGGTTGCCCTGCTGCCACTGCGCATACATGATGTCCGGGTTGCCCGGCTCGGTGGCCGGCTGATGGCCGTCGCCGAACAGCACCACGTACCAGTCGGCGTTGCGCACGCCGTGCAGGTTGTCGGTCCGCGACGGGCCGCCCTGGGTGTTGTTGTCCTGGGTGCCGCCGTAGACGTGGTAGAACGGCTCGGCATCGTCGACCGCGACCTTGTAGAACTGGGTCACCGGCAGGTTGTCGATGTAGCGCCAGGTCTCGGCGTGGTCGAAGGTCTCGTACAGGCCGCCGTCGGTGCCCCAGAGCATGTAGTCGGGATCGTCGTCGCGGAACGCCAGCGCGTGGTTGTCGACGTGCTTGGACGACGCGTCGATGTTGTCCCAGGTCGCGCCGCCGTCGTGCGACACGCGCGCCTGCACGTCCATCAGGTAGATGCGGTCGAAGGCGTGGGGGCTGGCGTACAGCTCCTGGTAGTAGTGCGGACCGGTCCCGCCGGCCACCCGGTCCGACATCTTCCGCCACGAGGCGCCCCGATCGGTCGAACGCCAGATGCCGCCCTCGCGCCGGTTGGTCTCGATCGCCGCGTACACGACGTCCGGATTCTGCGGCGAGATGGCCAGGCCGATCTTGCCGAGGTTGCCGCCCGGAAGACCACCACCGAGCTTCGTCCAGGTCCGCCCGCCGTCGGTGGACTTGTGCACGCCGGTGTTCGGGCCGCCGCCCATGTAGGCCGCGACGGTTCGATGGCGCTGCCAGGTGGCGGCGTAGAGTACCTCGGGATCGCGCGGGTCGATGACCAGGTCGGTCACGCCGGTCCAGACGTCGTCGCCCTCGTCCCCGACCAGCGTGCGTTCCCAGGTCTCGCCGCCGTCGGTGGTCATGTACAGACCGCGCTGGCCGCCCGGCGACCACAGCGGACCCTGCACCGCGACCCACAGCGTGTCGCTGTCGTCAGGGTGGATGATGATGGTGCTGATGTGCTCGGAGTCCTCCAGGCCCTTGTTGGCCCAGGACGCACCGCCGTCGTGCGAAACGTAGATGCCGTCGCCGTAGCCGACGTGCCGGCCGCCGACGTTCTCGCCGGTGCCGACCCAGATCGTGTTCGGGTTGTTCTCGTCGACCACGATCGAACCGATCGAATAGGAGGGCTGGTCGTCGAACAATGTCGCCCAGGTCGTTCCGGAATTGGTGGTCTTCCAGACGCCGCCCGACCCGACCGCGACGTACCAGGTACTGGCGTCCTCGGGGTGGATGGCGATGTCGGCGATCCGGCCGGACATGAAGGCCGGGCCGATGGTCCGCAGTTCCAGGCCGGCGAGCCGCTGCTCCAGCGTGACTTCGTCGTCCTGCGCGGCCAGCGGCCCGGAGAACAGTGCGAAAAGAACCAGCGCCATCAGGCAGGCGCGGCGGATGAATCGGTCGTGCATGGTGCGTCTCCAGGCAGTGGAAATCCGGCCGCCCTCGGACGACCTGTACGCCAAGCGTAGCACCGCGGCGCCGGTCCGACCGGATGCCATCGGTCATGGCGCCGACGCATACCGGATCGGCGGATTCGAATGGGCCTCGACGGAAACTGAACGGGCGGGGCATTGATCCGTGTTAACGCGCCCGGACGCTCGCCTGCCTAGAGTACCGCGATGCACTCGAAGACCTCGCTTCTCACGGCACTGGCCGCCCTGGCCGTGCTTGTCGCCTCCGCCGGCCCCACCGGCGCCGAAACGCGCTGGCGCGTGGCCTGGGCCAACGACGCCTTCGCCGGCTCCGACAACCAGTTCACCAATGGGGTGTCGCTGCAGGCGCATTCCGCGCTCGCCGATTCGCTGTCGGCCACCGGCGGCACCCCGGCCTTCGGGAAGTCGTTGCTCGGCTGGATGCTGCCCGCGCGCGACGGCCTGCGCTATCGCGAGTCCTGGACGCTGGGCCACACCATGCAGACGCCGGACCGGCTGCAGGTCGAGGAGCTGATCCTCGACGACGTGCCGTACGTGGGCATGCTCGGCTGGGCCAATTCGTTCATCGCGCTCGATGACCGCGAGCTGGCCGGCGTCGGCACACTGTTCGGCTGGGTCGGGGACGCCACGCTGGCCGATCCCCTCCAATCGGCCGCCCACGAACTTTCCGGCGCCAACGAACCTCTGGGCTGGGACAACCAGCTGGCCAACGAGCCGATCGTGAATCTCTACGCGGTCTACAAGCGCAAGTTCGTGCGTACCGACGTCTTCGACGCGGCCTGGAGCATGGACGCCGGGCTCGGCAATGCCGTGACCTACGGGCAGGCGGGCGTGGAGCTGCGCTTCGGCGACCGGCCGCAGGGCTTCGCGCTTGCGACGACGCGGGTGGCCGCCGATTTCGACTACGACGGCCGCATCCCGAGCGGCGAGGACGAACACCTGTACGTGACCGTCGCCGCTCGCGCCGCCGGCTTCCTCTACGACATCCACCGCGACGGCAACCTGCTGCGCGACGACGCCTGGACCGACAACAACACCATCGAGCCCGACGACGTCATCGGCCAGCTGGCCTTCGGCCTGCACTACGAGCGGCCGACCTGGGGACTGCACTTCGACGCGGTGCTGAGCAGCGACACCACCGACGTGCGCGGGCCGGCGGGCCTGGCGGACCCGCGCAACCACTTCGCCGTGCTGTCGCTGGAGTGGGTGCCGGGCGGGCGCTGATCGGCCGTTCCGCTCGCGCGATCCGTAGAATGGGGGCGTCCGATGTCGAAAAGGGAGCCCCACGATGACTCGAACTCGCCACCACTCCGCCGTGGCCACGATCAACCACTGGATCACCGCCCTGCTCGTCACCGCGATGCTGACGCTGGGACTGCTGGCCCGGAATTCGCCGAACGACGGCGTCGAGGACTACGTGATGTCGGCCCACATCGGGCTCGGATTCTTCACCCTGCTGTTCGTGCTTTGGCGGGTGGCCTGGCGGATCAAGGAAGGATTTCCGGACAGCATCGACGGCCCGGCGTGGCAGCGCGGCTTCGCGCGGACGGTGCACGTGCTGATCCTGGTCGCGATCACCGGCCTGGTCATCACCGGACCGCTGTACCTGTTCACTGAGAACGAGGCGATCGATGTGTTCGGCTGGTTCGCCGTCGGCCTTCCGCTCGGCGGGCTCGAGTTCCTCCACGAGCCGGCCGAGGCCATCCACAAGTTTCTTGCCGTGCCCGCACTGATCGTCCTGCTGGTGCTGCACCTGGCCGGCGGCGTGCTGCATATCTTCAACCACCGGTCCGGCCGGACGCCCGCCGACCTTTGACGATCCGGGCGGCTCATGAATCGGCTCGACCGGGCGTCTCGGTCGAGCCGGTCAGGTTGGCACCGTCGATATTCAGTAAGCTCCCTTGCTGCCAGCCGCCTGGCCGCAGACCGGCGGGTCGGCGAGATCGGCCCCGGTGAGCAGCAGGTGGCGGCCGTGCGTCGGATGGGCGCGATCAGTCCCGCTTCGGCTTTTCGGACACGTACAGCAGGATCGTGCCCTCGACGACCGCCGTGCCGTCATCGCGGTAGGCGGTGACCTTCACCGGCAGGTCGCCGGGCGTCCAGTCCTCCGGGTTCGTCTCGGCGACGGCGCGGATGTCGCTGGTGGCCTTGGCGGTGTAGTCCAGCGTCATGCCCTTCGGGATCCATCGAAGATGTTTGGGGATGCTGGCCTCGGCCAGCGCGCCCATCGCCATTTCCAGCGCGTTGGCGATCGCGATGACGTGCACGGTCCCGATGTGGTTGTGCACCTTGCGGCGCTTCCGGAACCGGACCTCGCAGTAGTCCGGCTTGAGCTCGGTGACGCGCGGCGAGATGGTCGCGAAGTAGGGCGCCTTGCTGGCGAACAGTTTCGAGAAGATCCAGTGGCCGGCCGGCCAGTTCGTGACGCGGTGGTACAGGTCGAGCATGTAGTTCGAATCGGCCATGCAAGGCGCTCCAACAACAGCGGAAGAAGAGGGCTCATTCTGCCGCAGCAGGGCGGATCGAATGACGCGGTTTCAGCCGCGTTCGGCCGGATACAGTGCCGGGTTCAGGAACGGGATCATCGCCGCGGTCACCGCCGGCGCATACAGCCCGGCCCGGTCCAGTGCTCCGGACGTCAGCAGGCCGATCGCACCGTCCTGCCGCTTCGAATCCGTGCGCCCGAAGACCTCGTCGTCGGCGTGCCCGAGCTCCATGCCGCCACGGACCTTCTCCGCCACTGCCTCGGGCAGCACGAACGCAGCACTGCGCGCCCGGCCGACCCGGCCCTCGCGATCGACGGCCACGATCCAGGCGAAGGTCAGCATGCCCTGCGGCGAATCCTCGACCCCGCCCTCGACGCCGAACCAGAAGTCGCCGTCCGGCCGTGCCTCGCGCGCTGCGCGGGCGCGGTTCTCGGCGCCGGTCAGCGTTTCGGCGTCCGTCGCGGGCTGCTCCGAAACCCCCGAATCCACCGCGACGGATGCGATCGTGACGTCATCATCGGGGAACGCATTGCGAACGCCATGCGCGACGGCGCGCAACTTGACCGGATTGGTCGACGAGACGACCAGCCGGAGCACCGGGGACGCCGAACGGGTCATGGCTTCGGCGTACCCGAGCCCGTCGAAAGCTCGATCAGGTCCACGCCCGGAATGTCGCGGAAGTCCCGACCGTTGCGGGTCAGCAGATGCAAGCCGTGCTGCACGGCCTGGCTGGCGATCCAGAGGTCCTGGACGCGCGTTCGGTGCCGACGCTTCGGGCCGTTCGCGAGATGGGCGGCCAGTTCGCCGAAGACTTCGGCCGTTCCGGCATCGATCGGCACAGTGGGCTTGCGGATCATCCTGCGCCAGGTCCGCATCCGCTTCTGGCGCGTGCCGGGATCGGTTGCCAGCTCGGCGCCGAGCCGAAGTTCGGCCAGCGTGACCGGCGAGAGGTACACCGGCCGCTCGCCGGTGAGGCCGGCGACGTCGTTCGGGCCCAAACGGCCCCGTTCGACGTCGATCCAGATGCAGGTATCGATCAGGACGCCCATGGATCGCGGAGGTCATCGGACAGGGCGGTATCGCCGCGCCGCGCGTCGGCTTCCCAGGTTTCGGCCGCGTCGGACGGGAGCGTGGCGTGGAGATCGGACAGCGCCTCCAGCGCCGTCATCCGCCCCGGGCACGGCGAGACGCGCGCGACCGGTTGCTTGCCGCGTTCGATCACGTATTCGGCACCGGTCTCCCGCACCTGGTCGAGGACCGCGCTGAGATTGCGGGCGAACCGGGTCGCGGTAATGCGCTTGATCGTCATGACGGAATCTGATTATCTGATTTCGGGTCAGTATGCACCCCGGCCGTGCAGCGTTCAAGGCAAACGGCCGAGCACCACGCGGCCGTCGTTCGGCACGCGAGCCGGGGCGCCAACGCCGCTCCGACTTGACACCCGCCCGAATCCGCGACGATCTTGGTGAGGTCATCGGCAACGGGAGAGCGACGTGGAGCCTCCGATCGAAACACCGACCCCGATCCTGCGGTCCATCGCGCCGCGCCTGCTGCTGGTCCTGGCGCTGATCGGGCTGTCCTGGTCCGGACTGGTCGAGAACAGCGCCGAACAGCAGCACCAGAAGATGCTGACCCGCGCTCTGGTGACCTTCGGCGTGGCCCGCTCGCTGAACGGAGCGATCTCGGTGATCCAGGAAACCGAGATCGCGCTGCAGCCGGCCGGGGTCGGGGTCGCCCTGGAGCCGGGCCAGGTGCTGGATCCGGTCAACGACCTGATCGAGCGCTTCTCCTGGGTGATGCTCGCCTCGGCGGCGTCGTCGGGCGTGCAACGGCTGCTGCTCGAGATCAGCTTGTGGCCGTGGATGACCCTGGTGCTGGCCGTCACCGCGCTGGCCTGGCTGTGGGCGAATGCCGTCCCTGCGACTCGATCGAAGCGCCTGCTGGCCCGTAGGTTGCTGTTGATCGCGGTCTTCGTCCGTTTCGCCGTGCCCGGGGTGATGCTGGCCAACGACCTGAGCTATCGGCTGTTCCTCGAGCCGGTCTACAACGAGGCCAGCGCCGAGCTGACGCGGACCCGGGATGACCTGACCCAGCTGCAGGCGGAGACCGACCGCGAGCTCGCCGACCAGGGCTGGTGGGACCGCACCGCCGGCACGCTCCGCGTTCGCGAACGACTGGAAAGCTACCAGGCCCTGTTTTCCAGCCTGGCCGAACACGTCATCGACCTGGTCGCGGTGTTCGTGCTCCAGACCATCCTGCTGCCGCTGCTCTTCCTTTGGGCGCTGGTCCGGCTCTGGACATCGCTCTGGCGACCTTCGCCCGCCGCATCCTGAACCGGCCCGGATATGGACGCTCCGCGGCGGAGGCCCGCGCCGCGTGTCGTGCGGCCGGTGGAGTACCATGCGGTCAGGTAACGATCATGACGCTGGCGATGAAACGCGACCCCGACGCTCGGACGTTCAGGACACCCCGCGGCCGCGATCGAGAAGGGACTCCGGCGGCAGGTGGCAGGTGCCACAGCCCCGGCCCGAGCGCCGTTGCTCGCATCGTACTGATCGCGTGGGCATTGCTGGCGCTCGGTGGCTGCGCCACGATCGATTTCGATTACCCGCGCGACACCTCCAGCGTTCTTCGCGACACGGGCCCGACGCGGCTCGGCGCCGCCATCGACCCAGTCGTGGCCGCCCGGCCGGCCGACCGGGCCGGGTTCTACGCCCTCAACGACGGCATCGACGCCCTGACCGCGCGATTGCTGCTGGCGAGGCATGCCGACCGCAGCATCGACGTCCAGTACTACCTGATCAAGGACGACCTGACCGGACGGGCGTTCATCGATGAACTGCTGCGGGCCGCCGATCGCGGCGTTCGCGTCCGGCTGCTGGTCGACGACATGTTCACCGCCGGCAAGGACGAAGTGCTCGCCGGGCTCCACGCGCACCCGAACTTCGAGATCCGCATCGTCAATCCCTTTCACCGCGGGGCGATCGGCCGACCGATGAGCTTCCTGATCGGGTTCTCGCGCGTCAATCGCCGGATGCACAACAAGTCATTCACGGTCGACAACCGGATCACGATTCTCGGCGGGCGCAACATCGCCGACGAGTACTTCGGTGCGCGGGAGGACGCCAAGTTCGGCGACCTGGACGTGCTGGCCGTCGGCTCGATCGTCCAGTACGTGTCCGACCAGTTCGACGCGTACTGGAACCATGAAACGGCACTGCCGGTGCCGGCCTTCGTGAAGAACGTGGACGACGCCGACGCGGCACTCGCGGCCCTGCGTACCTGCCTGGACGTCGCGCGCGACGAACTTCGCGACTCCCGCTATGCCGAGGCCGTCGAAGCCCGGTTCCGCGCCTACCTCGAGCCCACCGACGACCTGTTCGAGTGGGCGCCCTACGAACTGGTGTACGACTCGCCGGACAAGGCGATCAAGGGTCGCATGGCGCAAGCGGACTCGATCGTGGCGCCGATCGCCGAGTCGATTCGCGCCGCCGAACGCGAGTTCATCGTCGTCTCGCCCTATTTCGTACCGACCAACACGGGCATCGGCAGGCTCGCCGATCTCCAACGGCGCGGGGTGGACGTGACCGTCATCACCAATTCGCTGGCGGCCAACAACCAGTTTGCCGTCCACGGCGGCTATGCGCCGTCGCGCAAGCGGCTGCTCGAAGCCGGCGTGCGCATCCACGAAGTACGCCCCGACGCCGAGGTCGCCGGCACCGAGTTCGTCGACGCCAGCGGCGCGAAGGCCACGCTGCACACCAAGGCCTACATCGTCGATGGCGAGGACGTCTTCATCGGCTCGTTCAACTTCGACCCTCGATCGGGCAACCTCAATAGCGAGATCGGCGTCATCATCCGCGACCCGGAACTGGCCTCGCGCTACGCCGAGCGCGTCGAAGCGGCGCTGCCGGAGCAGACCTTCGAGGTGTTTCTCGAGAACGGAAAGCTGCGCTGGCGCGGACAGCACCGGGGCCGGGAGACGATCTACACGAAGGAGCCGGAAACGACCTGGGGCCAGCGCGCGCTGGCCTGGTTCGCCCGAATCGTGCCGCGGAGTCAGTTGTAACGACCATCCGCAAGCCGCACTGCCGGCGCTCCTCGACGAAGCGGCCGGTTCGCGCTCAGGGCTCGACGCTCTCCATCGAGTCAGCAAACAGGCCGACCCGATCCGTGTTGCTGTCGCTGTTGTTGCTACCGTCCAGCTCCAGCAATCCGGCCAGAATAGTCACCGACGCCGTGTTGGTGATCGGGTCGGTCCAGCCGGGCGCCACGCTGCCGGAGAGCGTGTAGGCCAGGAATCCGCCGGACGGCAAGGTGACTGTCTCGTCGATCGACCAGGGATCGCACAGCTCATCGGACAAGGCTGCGTCTCCGCGCCGAGCATCGTCTTCCCGGCTTTCCGCTGCCGCCGGATCGCAGCTTTCGTGCAGGTCGGCCAGCGCCTGCTCGGCGCTCATGATGCCCGGACTGGGCGTAACGTGCGCCACGGACTGCCGACCGCGCTCGACCACGAACTCCTCCCCCGTCTCCCGCACCTGGTCGAGTACGGCACTGAGATTCCGCGCGAGCTCGGTGGCCGTGATCCGCTTGATCGACATCGCGAGGGCTCCTGAAAATCAGATCATCTGATTTCAATGGTGCGCCCAGAACGCATCGACCTCAAGCGGACCGGTTGCTTTACACCAGAACAGGAACAAGGTGTCGGCTCTCTCCATCGATTCCGCGATTGGCAAAATTGTTCGCGCCGGCGGCGGAACCGGTTGGAGAACAGCAGTTGTCTCTCGGCTCTGCATTTGGCATGCTGAACACACGCTTGGCGGCTACGGGAGGATCAAATGGTGGAACCCAAGTACTCGAGTTTTGGAGATATGCGGCGGAAATGCCGGAATATTCCGAGCGTTGATATCGGCTTTTTGCAAGGAAATCATAGAACTAACGCGTTCCTAGTGGCTTCCGTTCGTCATATTCGTCATTTTCGACCGAATATCCGTTATGCGGCGTTTCAGCCGCCTAAATTCTAGTACTGCGGACATTCTCTGCGGGGCCGTGCTCGTAAGAAATATCTGACGGAAAGAAGCGAGGATTTCCTATTGACATCACGAAGCGCCAAATCGAACCTAACAGATAAGGCCGCGCGCCGGATAACCGCCGTTGATCCGGGCGCGCGGCCTTATCTGTTAGCTGCGGAGGCTTCGTTCGTCTTCAATTGTTCGCTTCGTCCGAGCGGTGACGATGCTGTAATCGCTTGTGTGCCCCGCAGAGCTGCCGCAGAACTACCCGCTAGAACTGACATCGCTGCGCGATGCAGTTCAGCTTAGAACGTTATTTCTTTACACCAGTGCTTTCAGATGTCCGGATGGACACCTTCGTTTTCAAAGCGCCACTCTTCACGTTCCCCCGCATAGCGCATGAACGGCAA
>Ga0102928_1002665_pt1 | contig 10599 bp, 8 predicted proteins | sample SalPonR1_B_D1_MG_FD_78504 | JGI IMG/M metagenome (GOLD analysis project Ga0102928, IMG submission 78504) | Salt pond soil microbial communities from South San Francisco under conditions of wetland restoration - Salt Pond MetaG R1_B_D1_MG | ecosystem: Environmental > Aquatic > Marine > Intertidal...
ATTCCTGCGAAAGAAACATATGCAACTGATCAACTAATCAGCGGTGAGAGGTGTGGGTATTAGAACCTTTCATATTATTTAAAACTTACGTTTCCACCTTTGCGATAAATATTTTGTAAGTTTGGGGTCTGAAATATTTAATCGTAGTCCATTTTGCTCAAAAATATCAAATAACGGCTACCTCACCATCTACCACATCTGCATATATGTTAAAACGATCTTTACTATTAGCACTCATAAGTTTCGCATACACTACACTCGCTTTTGGACAACTCTTTGAAGATTTTGAGGATGGAAATAAATCAAGTTATTCAGCCGGAATCGTTCAGTTGTCGACGGGATCATGGTTTTTAGATGAAGCTCTCCTTGGCAGTGCCGGCGGAGATGCAGCTAACGGGTCTCAATCAGTAAGAATGGATAACAGAGACAGCGAATCGACGCTGCAAATGAACTTTGACTTTGCTGACGGTGTCTCTGAACTATCATTTTTTGCTTCAAATTCCGGTTTTTCCGGCGACACTGGCGGAATACTTCAGGTGTTTGTATCAACCGACGGAGGAAGTAACTGGACAGAATATGGGGATCCGATTGAAGTAAGCGACACGCTGGAAGAGTATACTATCAGTACTGTGCAGACTGGAGCGTTGAGATTCAGGATAAATACTGTAGCCGGCGGCCGAATCAGCGTGGATGACTTCAGGATTGAGCCGTTTGTTGAACTTGATGACACGCCTACAATCGTTGTGAGAAGCGGGGGGGAAGCGTTGCAGGACAGTACTCTTATTGAATTTCCTGCATCTGCTGTTAACGGAAGCCGCACAATCGACATTCAGATTTCTAATAATGGTGAACCGAATCTTGATATCTCCTCTGTAACGCTGACCGACGGCACCGCCTTCTCTGTCGATACGGATATCACAGGAACACTGGCATCCCGCGAAAGCAGTACCCTATCGCTCACATTCACGCCTCCTGCGGTTGATGTTTATACAGATCAGGTTACGATTTCAAGCAATGACCCGGACAAGCCTGTTTTTGTTCTGAATCTCAGCGGTTCAGCCATTTCAGAAGATGATATTACCCCGATTGCAGAAGCTCGTGATCTTGAATTTGGTACGCGCGTGACAGTTTCAGGACGAGTAACGGTTGCCGATGAATTTTCAGGACCATCTTTTCTTCAGGATCAGACAGCAGGGATTGCTGTGTTCTGGGATCCGCTTCACAGCGCTGTTCAGCGCGGCGATTCGGTAATTGTGACGGGGCCAATCACAGAGTTCAATCCAATTGGCGGCACGCCCGGCGATTTTCTGTTACAAATTGCTGAATATCAGAACGACGATGACATCACATTTGAGGTGATAAATACGGCACCTGCAGAAGTTGAACCCAAGGTTATCACTCTTGCCCAGATGAACTCAGAAGAGTACGAAAGTCAGCTTGTTACCATCAAAGGCGTATCATTTGGAGAGACAGGAGCGTTCCAGGGTGGAACGAACTACCCGATATCAGATTTTTCCGGTTCAGCGGAGCTTCGTATTGATCAAAATGCATCGGATCTCGTGAATGCATCCATCCCCGAGGAACCAATTGAAATTACCGGGGTTGTGGAACAGTTTAACGGAACCTATCAGCTGAAACCACGCGACAGCAATGACATTGAAATTGAGGTGTTTGAAATAGTTGGAGATGACATCCCAAAAGAGCAAACATTCGACGTTGTTACCTGGAATGTGGAATGGTTTGGAAGCAGCGGAAACGGACCCGACGACACGGATTTACAGCTTACAAACGTAATTACCGTTGTTGAAACAATCGATGCCGATCTATATGCGCTTCAGGAAATTTCAAGCCAAACCCGCTTCCTGGCGCTGGTTGACAGTCTCGAGGAGTATTCCGGATTTTGGGCTGATTATTCTAGTCAGACTCAAAACACTGCATACCTGTACAAAACCTCAATTATCAACTCAATTGACAGCGGGCTTCTTGAAGCAGGTCAGCAGGAATTTGACTGGGCATTTCGCCTGCCGCTTTTCTTTGAATTTGATGCAACCGTTGAAGGTGTAACCCGGCGTATTCATGCATACAATGTTCATGCAAAAGCACTGGCAGATGAAGAGTCGTACGACCGGCGTACACTAGCCTCGCTTCGGATGAAAGTCTACCTGGATAACAACAGGCAGAACGATAACGTGCTGTTCCTGGGAGACTACAATGATCAGCTCTTTACCTCAACATACAACGAGCAGGAATCTCCCTACAAGAACTTTGTAGACGATGGCAGCTATTTCACTATTACCGGGTCGCTGGAGCAGCGCGGTTTAAACTCATTCATCGCCGGCCAGAACCAGAGCATGCTCGATCACATTACCGTAACAAACGACCTTATAGAAGATCATATCGACGGCGCACAGCGGGTGGAGAATCCAAACTACATCGGCAGCTATATTTCTACCACCTCAGATCATGCACCTGTATGGACCCGTTTCGACTTTAGCCGCAGTCTTGTAAGCATCGACAATCCGGGTGATGAATCACCAAGGGTATTTGAGCTCAATCAAAACTACCCGAATCCATTTAACCCAACTACCAACATCTCGTTTACACTACCTGAGCGTGCAGCTGTATCGTTGAAGGTGTATGATGTGATGGGACGCGAAGTGGCAACGCTTGCAAATAACCGGTCGTTCACGGGAGGTTCGCATACACTTACATTTGATGCATCATCTCTTGCGAGCGGTGTGTACATCTACCGGCTCACGATGGATAGTGGCATGACACTCTCACGAAAAATGATGATCGTGAAATAAAAAAAGAATGGTTTAATATTTTTCGAGACTAAAGAGAAGGCCTTTCGCGGGCCTTTTCTTTTTTACAGGTATGCCGCAGATAATATTTTCTGAAAATAGACAGATGATTGCATGACAATGAACTACTCAAGCGTCTGTTCGGTTGGGTTGCCTGTCAGGCTGAATTGATAAGCAGTAAATGATCATTTGATGCTTCATTGCACATATTAGTACTAACAGACAGAATCAAAGTATGAATAAAGACTTGGAAGTTGCCCTGAAGGCGGCGCGTGCCGGAGTGGAAACGGTAAAAGATTTTCGAAATAAAGCTCTCAACATCAAACAGAAAGGCTTTCATGATTTGGTAACCGATGCAGACCTTGCGGCAGAGAAAACAATTCTTGGAATACTTCTCGATAACTTTCCGGGTGATGTAATCCTGGCCGAGGAAACCGCTGACAATGACACGCTGAGCGACGAACGCACATGGATTGTGGATCCTATTGACGGAACGACCAATTTTGCTCACGGCTTCCCGATCTACTGTGTATCTGTAGCGCTTTGGGAAAACCGGGAACCGAAGGTTGCGGTGGTTATCGAAATTAACCGGAATGAGGAGTTTACTGCAGTAAAAGGGGGCGGTGCGAAGCTTAATGGTGTAGATATTGCCGTATCCGAAAAAGATGATCATAAACATGCGTTTATTGCAACAGGATTTCCGTACAACGATTTATCGCTTGTTGATCCATATCTGAAACTCTTTCGCCACCTGATGCATCAGCTGCAGGGAATTCGCAGGCCGGGGGCAGCGTCCTATGATCTCTGCTGCGTGGCCTGCGGCCGGTTCGATGGTTTCTACGAATATTCACTTCATGCCTGGGATGTAGCTGCAGCCGCACTCATTATACAGGAAGCAGGTGGCGTGGTTACAAACTGGAACGGAGGAGATGACTGGCTTTTCGGAGAACGGCTAATCGCAGGCAACCCGGACATTCACGCATATCTTCTTGAACAAATCGAATCGTTTATAAGCGAAGACCATAGAAAAAACGTGAAATAGAGCCCGATATCCGGTCAGAAATCAAACCGGAATTTTTAATAAAAAAATATCAGCATACTTCATTTAATAAATATCGATGTCTAAACTATCTAAGAATGATACATTTGTTGACCTGTCTGACTACGGCAGGCCAATAGCTGTTGCTGCAGCATCTAAGCTTAAACAGACTTCCGCAACACCGGTGCAGGTTACGTTGGCTTTTGGTGTGGCCGGCCTCATCGCGGCATATTCTATTCTTACAGGCTATTATATTACAGCCGGTATATTTCTCATTTTAAAGTCAATCATAGATGCGATGGATGGCGAACTTGCGCGGATGAAAAAAAGTCCGTCATACACCGGGCGTTATCTCGACTCCATTTTTGATATTATCCTGAACTTCATCATCATTATGACGATCTGGGCAGTTAGCAGCAGCCCGCTTTGGGCCGCATGTCTTGCATTCTTTTGCATACAGCTCCAGGGTACACTTTATAATTTCTACTACGTCATCCTTCGACATCAGTCATCTGAAGGGGACCGTACATCAAAAATATTTGAAACCTCAGTCCCGGAAGCGTACCCACAGGAGCGGCAGATAACGGTAAATATCCTGTTCAAACTCTACCGTCTCTTCTATTCAACCTTCGACAAATTTATTTATGCACTCGACCGAAAAGCACCTGAAGCGGGATCATTTCCCAAATGGTTTATGTCGATGCTTTCAATCTATGGTCTTGGATTTCAGCTTCTCATTATAGCTGTATTGCTGGCGTCTGGTTTTATTGATCTGATCATACCCTTTTTCATAGGGTTCTCAGCTTTTATATTTCTTTTTATAGCTATCAGACGCCTGTTTCTCTCAGGGCAGTCTCAGAAACGGATGATGTATAACGACTAAATCATAGCTATAAAAAAAGCCGGATTGTTTTATGACAATCCGGCTTTTGGTAACTCATCTGACTGCAATCTTTACATCGAGGCAAGGTTTCTTACCGTCTCGGTAAATCTGGACACTTTTTCTGATTCTGCTGATGATTGTGATTCAATATGTTCAGCAAGATCACGCAGTATATTGGCTTTTCGTCGGCCCGACCGCTGCTCAGATTCCATGAGACTGCGGCGTGCAGCCGAAATCTCTTCAGCAGTCATCTCCCTGTTTCTGGAGATTTGGTCAAGGTAAGCATGCGCGAGGGCATAAGATGCAGGCCAGTTAAATTTCAGCTGTCCCTGCGGGTTGAATTGATCAATTTTAACCGTACGTGAAGCAGCAATTTCGTTTTCAGTGAGATAGGCACTTGGCTTAAGCTGAAATATATCAAGTCCCCTGGCAATCTCTGAGTTTACTAAAACGCCATTATACCAATAGATTGACCAGCTTCCGCCACTTGCCATTTGCGTTGCGCTGATGGGGCCGCGATCGTGAAAAGCTATCTCAATCGGTCGCGCAGGATCTGTATAATCAAATACTGAAATACCGCCCTGGTACCACGACTGAACCATGATATCCCGTCCGGGAATTGGAATGAGCGAGCCGTTGTGTGCCACACAGTTCTCTTGCTCAGTCTGAGGAGCAGGCATCTTGTAGTAGCTTTCAAAAATCATTTCGTTATCGCTGTTAATGGAGAAAATGGCATTTGCTCCCCACTCCATGGGATCTTCAGCCCGGCATTTTGGCTGTCCGCCGCCACCCCATTCGTCAGTAAATAACACGGTAGAACCGTCATTGTTGAACGTGGCTGAGTGCCAGTAGGCAAAGTTCGAGTCAGCAACCGCATCAATCCGTTCCGGGTTAAGAGGATCTGAAATGTCAAGAAGCAGTCCGTAGCCTTCACATGCCCCGCCTGCAAGACCGATTTCGGGGTAAAGAGTAATGTCGTGACACTGGTTAGGACCAAGCGCCTGAGACGATTCACCGCCCCGCCTTAGTCTCGCGTCGATAAATTCATTTAACCGTTCTCTGAGTTCTGTGCTGTCGGCAGCTGTTGGCTGGCCGGTTCCATCGCGCTCATCAACAATTTGCTGAAGAAAATCTCGTATCATGTAACTTCTGATTACCCGCTCTTCTCCACGGTACATGCCAATAAATTCACCTCTTTCGCGGGCTGCTTCAAGTTCGCGGCGTTCTTCTGCCGTCATTTCTCTTTTTGGAGGAGCTTCAAGGTTTTCAAATATCCGGGGAGAGTTTGCGATAGCTGCACTTGCGGGATCATCAAGCGGTACCTGGATCACCTCAATTCTGAAGAGCGGACTATCTGGATCTTCGTCAGGAAATGCACTCGTACAGCCTGGAAGTTCTTCTTCTGGTCGAACAGTGGCTGACCCTGATACATAGATATATATGTTCTCATCGTCGTTCGGATCCTTCAGTACAGAATGGGTGTGCGAACCGCGGCATGTCTGCACATTGGCCAGGTACTCAGGTTCCTGTATATTACTGATATCGAAAATTCGTATACCGCGAAGTCGCTCTTCACTCACTGCAGCGTCAACACCTTCAGTACCACAATCAAGGCGGCCGCTGAGTCCTTCACCCGATACAAACAGCAGGTTCTCATACACCGAAACATCACTTTGAGATGCCGGGCAAAGAAAATCGACAGCAACACTTGGATTTTGGGGATCGCTGATATCCCAGATAATGAATCCATTGTAATTACCCTGGATGGCGTAATTATCGATAAATGCGAGGTCTGAGTTTGTAGAGCCCACAAAATCGGGTGGCGGCGGGGTTGTAGAGAGCATGTCCATGTTCCAGATAGCTTCTTCCGCATCAAACAGGCCATCGGATAAACCGACCCGGGGATCTTCAGAGGGTGCCGGAATTTCATGCACCGGCGTCAGCAGTTCTTCAGCAGGGGCCTGCATTTGTTCAGTTGTAGAACAGGCGTAAAAGCCCATCAGCATAACTGCAAACACGGAGAGCATAGCAGTGTATCTCGGCCATGTTTGGCGCCCGGATACTCTGTTGTTATTTTCAAATGAATTCATAGATAAGATAAGTGTGAGTAGTTGTTTTGTGAGGTTTTAGTAAAGTGAAAAAGAGGTCTAACGTTCTGTTTCTATCTCTTCAAGCATTAACTTCATACGTTCAATTTCTGTTATCTGGTCGGCGTTGATATCGGCGGACAGTCGAAAAGCATCCTCGTCCTGGGCTGCTCCATCAGTGCTGACAAGTGTATCTACCATTGTGACTGCGCCCTGGTGGTGATCAATCATATACCGCAGGAAAAGGCGGTCGAATTCTGTGCCTGTTGCGTTACTCAGCTGCTGAAGCTGGGCCTCTGATAGCATTCCGGGCATGTTTGTTTGGTTATGGCCGCTATGCCCATCTGTTCCGTGAATCATAAGCGACAGACCGTCAATATGCACTTCAGGAACCGGCTGATCACGCCGTTCAAGCCAGGTTTGCATGGATTTAATCTCATCCTTTTGAGAATTGATAATTCGGGCGGCCAGGCGCTGAATACGAGGACTTGCACCGTTTTGAGGCGCCATGCGCGCCATGATTAAAGCCTGGGCATGGTGGCCGATCATTCCGGTCATAAACCTTACATCTGCCTCGGTGAACGACAAACGGGCATTTTCAATACGTGACCAGTAAAGTTCTTCAAGCTCTTCGCGGTCAGCCGTTTCAACAGTGTCCGAAGACTGATCCTGATCAGACATATGTGATGTTGAAGAGCAGCCGCTGAGGAGTAAAATCGCAACAACACTGCATAGTATTGATATAGTAAAAATTGAACCGTACGAATCTGACTTCATATTGATGTTTAAATGGGTCGAATTTTAAGATAATGCAGAGCCAAGGCATGAACATAATTCTAAGAAAAGTAAAAAGCCACAAATAATAAGATATTACTCACAAGTCACAATTTTACAGTTGGTTATATGAATTATGCTACCATAGCTAAAGTCAATTTACAAAATGTAAAAGTATCTTATTGTGGTTCAATTTATCAAATACCTTTACTGTCAACACTGAATAATCCGAAAAAAAAATAATCAGATATTTATGAAGAAGTTGGTTCCACTAACGAATTAATTCATAGCAACTATAATTGGTGATGCATCAGCACAGTATGCTTCCGACAGAGCAGTTATCGAAAACACAATCGAATTTGGACAAAGAATTGGATATTTTTTGTAATTCAGTATTAGATTACACCAGAGAAAGGCCATTAAATATAAGGGCTGCTTGATATCTTTTGTAGGATCTAAGGCAGGTTTAATTCACCGTTTTGGCGATAAATCCATTAGAAAATCCAGGTTCTTAACCGGGAAGGGAGATGCGCCATATTTAAATGCTTCTCCATATTCGAAACCGGTCAGATGACCATAATGTTTTGCCCGCGCCCGCAGTGAATCAAAAAAGGAGGGATCAGATATGTAGGTTTCAGGTTCGTCACCAGGGTCTGCAACGTCGAACTGAGTGGCAAAAGCTTTGATAGCTTTCTCTTTCGTGTCAATAGTGTGGGTAATGTCATATATAAAATCGGGCTCAAACGGCCTGTCCTGCATGTAGTGAAGAACGTGAGCTGGACGATGAGGATGCTGCGGTTCTCCTGTTGGTCCTTTTGTTTCAATCTTGATAAGGCCGCTATAGAAAATAGCATCAATTAACAGTGCGGTGGCATTTCCATGGTCGGGGTGACGGTCATCAGGTGCCGGCAAAATACATATGTGGGGCTGAAATCGACGAACAATTTCAATGATCGGGATCTGAAATTCGCGCGTGTTCTCAAGCTGGGTATCCGGCAATCCAAGATTGACACGTTCAGTTAGCCCGATAATTTCTGCTGCGTGCCGGGCCTCTTCAAGCCGGACCTCAGCTGTACCACGCGACCCCATTTCTCCACGGGTTAAATCAGCAACTACAACTGTTTTTCCTTGTTCAACCAATGATACAAGCGTACCGGAACACCCCAGTTCTGTATCATCGGGATGAGCACCAAAAGCGAGAATATCTGCTTTCATAAATAGAAGTATAAATGTGAAAAAAATTGCAATTTGCTGTAACGTTATGCCATCAAATTCGTAGGGGAAGTCTGATTGCCTCAAAAACCTCAGCCAGAGTTCGTCAAGGCATAAAAATAATTCGATCATATTTCAATCCCAACAGGTAATTAATGAAAAAACTTCTTATAAGTTTGACGGAAGGATCAAAAATTGCGCTTTCTGCTCTTTGGGCGAATAAAGTTCGTGCTCTGCTCACAACAACCTGTATAGTGATCGGTATTGTATCGGTAACCGCAATGAACACCATCACAGATGGTATCGACCGATCATTTGAGGATAGCATGGATATGCTAGGCCGAAACGTGGTATTTGTTGAAAAATGGCCCTGGGGCTTTGGGGGTGAATATAAATGGTGGGAATATCGGAATCGCCGCGAAATGCGTCTTGAGTACGCAGACAGGCTGCGGGAACTCGTTCCAAGTGCATCCGCTGTTTCTGCATCTGCCAGCAGAAGCACAGCCATAAGATTCCAGGACAGGTCAGCTGATAATGTTCAGCTCAATGGAGTGACGTCATCGTATTTTGAAACAGCGGGCCTGAACATAGCGGAAGGACGGGCATTCACACGAGAAGAAGAACAGCGGGCGGCCAAGGTTGTTGTTCTTGGATTTAGCGTGGCCGATGCCCTGTTTCCCAATTCTGACCCACTTAATAAACAGGTTCGGATCCGGGGGCAACGATTCACCGTAATTGGCTTGCTTGAAGAACAAGGTAACTTTCTTGGCATGGAAGATGGTGATAACCGAATGATCATTCCTGTGTCTGCATACGGAACTATTTACGACCTGAGGTGGGGAATTCAGCTTTCTGTACAATTTCCTGATGAAGCAACATTACAGGAAGGAGAATACGAAGTTATTGGTGCCATGCGGCTAATACGAGGACTTGATCCGATGGAAGACGATGATTTTGCCATTAATCAGGCAGCTCTATTCGAACAGGAGTTCCAGGGGATGAAGGTAGTTATATATGGAATCGGTTTCTTTTTAACTCTGCTCGCACTATTTGTGGGAGGGATAGGCGTGATGAACATTATGTTTGTATCAGTGAAAGAGAGGACAAAAGAGATAGGTATCCGTAAGGCTGTTGGAGCCAAATCACGCGACATACAACTACAGTTTTTAATGGAATCGATTGTGATCTGTATTTTTGGTGGTTTTATCGGTGTTATCCTGTCATTTGGAATAACGGAATTAATAAATCAAATATTTGTGGCTTACATGGATTGGACAACTGTATTGATCGCAATTCTTATTTGTACGTTTGTTGGGTTGTTATTTGGTTTTCTTCCCAGCTACCGGGCAGCTAAGGCTGATACTATTGAATCACTCAGATACGAATAGACATGAATATATTAGAAGTTTTCAGACAATCTATTGATAGTATCCGTGCAAATAAACTGCGCTCATCCCTGACACTACTTGCAATATCTGTCGGTGTCTTTGCCATTATTGTTTCTAATACGGCGGTGCTTGTTTTGGATACCTATTTTAAGGATACGCTCAGCCTGATGGGGGGAGATGTTATCACAATTTCCAAAACTCCCGCGATATCGATGGGGCCGAGAGATTGGGAGAAGTACCGAAACCGGGAAGATATTACACTCGAGCAGATGGAGCGGCTGCAGGAATATACCGACCGATCCTCAGAAATAGGGCCAAACCGCACTTACCGAAGCACTCGCGTCTCTTATGAAGAGGTTGAAACAGAGCCAAACATTGGAATTCGTGGCGGCAATGAATTTTATCTCGATAA
>Ga0102928_1002670_pt1 | contig 10592 bp, 8 predicted proteins | sample SalPonR1_B_D1_MG_FD_78504 | JGI IMG/M metagenome (GOLD analysis project Ga0102928, IMG submission 78504) | Salt pond soil microbial communities from South San Francisco under conditions of wetland restoration - Salt Pond MetaG R1_B_D1_MG | ecosystem: Environmental > Aquatic > Marine > Intertidal...
AGTAAAATTCGGAATCCAATCACTTTACTTCCTCGTCTTTATGCGGTAGTATCCAGTCTTTGCTTGCCCATCCATCCTTTTTGGTGGTCAGATCCACGTTGGGGTCGATCAGCAGCTGAGCGGGTCGTGCATTGAGCGTGACCCAAACTTCGGCTCTCACTTTGGGGTCTTTCATTCCTTGTTCGGCGTAATGGCTTTTCAGCAAATGTGCATACTGTAGTATAAGGTCAGGCTGCATCGCCATTTGCTTCTCTTGGTGTGCGTTTAAAAATTGGTGATTGACCACCGAACCTTCTCGCCCGGTTTCTCCATCCTTCACATAAAAAGTTGCCGTACCCGCTTTTTCCATCAGCATTACCCGCCATGAAAAGCGGTAGCCTTCTTCGGTCCAAAACAGATTTCCGGGATAGACCAAATACCGCCACGGGAAAATAAGTTGGAATGCAAAGAACAGCAAAAGAAATGGGAGGAGTAGCCTTTGACCCTTGTGTCTCCTCGGTAATTTTTCAAAGTTTGAAGAATCGGAGTTCTTGATTCCAAATAAACGCGACAACCGCTCAATAATGTGCTCGTGCAAAGCATCGGAAAAGAAAATAGTGACCGCGAAAATCATCACAATCGGAAAGACGCCGATTTGGAAGAGAATGCCCGTTAAAGTGTGAAAAACAACCACGGCGATGTAGGCCAACCATCTCGTTTTTCTAAAAAAGAGACCTAGGATAATGAAGGTGTCAAACAGCATTCCGATCCAGCTAAACAGGTAGGCGGTGAAGGTGTATTTAAAAATACCGCCGATAATGGGAATGCTCGTTTTGGCGGGCAGCCAGATGGCGAGCGGTAAAGCTTCAAAGAGCCAGTCGGTATTTATTTTTGCCAGACCGGCATAAATGTAAACGATGGCTATTTGCACCTTGAAAATGAGGATAGTCCACCTTTGTGCTGTTTTGCGTTTTATCTCGGGATTGCGTTTCGCGTCCATGGAGAAGTAGCGGTTGGCGGGAACCAAAATCATCAGGAATGAGACGATGCTGACGAAATAGTAGTGATTGAGGTAGTAGGTAATGTCAATGAGCTCGACGTAGGTAAAGCAAAGAAAAAACAGGATGGTAAAGAAGCGGTAAAACCAGCCGAGCATAATCCCGACGCAAGCTATGGCCATGGCTCCGAATACCGCATACATGCCTTTTCCCGGAAGGGGCTCTATCCAGTCAAATCCGTAATAGCTGAAATGAAGTACGGGGTCGATCAGCTGCGTGTCGACCCAACCCATGGCGACGTAGCGAACCGTGCTGAAAAGCATGATTAGCCCGAAAGCCATACGGAATGAAACCAAAGGAGCAATCGAAACCGATTGCTCCAGATAAGCGGAAAGCTTAGAATATGGGTTTTTATTTTTGGTCAAGCCAATGAATTAGTCGCCGTCTCCCGAATTGAACGTAATACTTATCCCGAGCAGCGAACTCATCGAGCTTTTAAAATTCGACGTGTTGGCTTGAAGTTCATCTCTCAGTACTTCTACTTCGGGGCTGTTTACATTTTCCGAAAGGGGGCCTTCAGGCAAATTTAGGATAGCCTCGTCAATATCGATAATGGCAGCCTTGGTGGTCTCGATCAATGCGGGGCCTCCCATTACGTTTTCCAAGTATTCCTCAAATCCAATGATGTCCATCCCGCTCGGCGACCGACCGAACCAAATGTCTTTTGAGTTTTCAAAATGCTCCTTTATCAATTCTGCAGATATTCCACTGTAGTAGGCTTCTACCAGACTTCCGTCCGCAGTGGGTTGCCCTGCCGTAAGTCCGGCGGGAAGTTCCACTTTGAAGTTTTTTAGGTTTTCGTAGTCTTTCACAAATGCATTGTAGAAGAGCGAAATAGAACTACCCGCTGAAGTGCCGTCGTTGCTGATGAACTCTTGGAGATAGCCACCATTCCATTCAGCTACTATGCTATCAAAAGAAGTTTTGAGCTCATTTACGATCAGCAGCAAATAGTCTTTTCGGTTTTGGTCAAAACTTGCCACGATCTCGGCATCGGTTAAATCGTTTCTGTAAATGAGGTATTCAACGGTGAAAAAACCTCTGATATCGCGATTGAAACTGTTCGGAAGATCGAAATTAGGGTTGAGGATGTTCGCTTCAACTTGACTGGCATTAACAGGGAAAACGCCCAAAACAGTGGCGTAAGGGCCTAAGAGCAATTCTCCCGGACCGAATCCGAAAGCAGAACAGTGTTGGTGGTCTCTGACCGCTTTCACCCATTCACTGCGGAGGGTAGCCAGATTTTGCTCGTCGGTGTTTTCTATGAAATCGTTCGTAGCTTCAGAAAGTGAATTGACACTTGCCTGTAAGGACTCAAAATTGGGAACAATTAAGTCGGTCCCAACGCTCTCCAGCATGGCAGTTCGATTAAAATCAGAACCGGGAATGTTGTCATCATTATCGTCATCATCACAAGAAACAAGGGCCAATGCGCAAATTGCTGCGATCATCGCCATTTTGAAAGACCTAAGGAAATTCAGTTTCATCTCCATCTTAACGTTGTGTTTTAACTCATTTATGAAAACCACCAAAAGCCTTACTGATGCGTAAAGCTTTTGGTGGTAATTATTAAACTACTGTCCAACAGGATTAATTGTTTACAAAGAAGCCTTGAACTTCCTCATCACTGAAACCATAGATCGCTTGGATATCGTCGATGATTTCGTCAAAATTTGAAAGCAATGAAGCTTCGATCAAGAAACGGTAGGTTTCGGGTTCCTCGTCAACGGGTGCCAAAAGCTTGGCTAGTATTTGATCGATTTCTGCATCGGTGATGAACTTGTTTTCGAGTCCTCTGAATCCATGTGCGAAACCAACTCCTTCCGCGTAAGCGTGCAGTGCAGATCCCAATTCGCTTCTTCTTTCTTCTTCGTCTGTAATTACCAAAGCTTCTTGGATTCCGATTTTTGCTGCATTGCAGTAGTAGATCACCGTGGCAAAGTTTGATCTTTCCCAGTTGAGAAGGTATGCCTCAAGAGCTTCGTCACGCACGGCATTGTATGCGCTTCCTCCTTCGATGGCGGCTTTTGCCGTGATCAGATTATCGCGAATGTCGTAGAAGTAGCCTGTGTTGGTTACTTGGTTCGAACGTCGTTTGGAATACTTCGCAGCGGCTTCAGCAGTTTCAGGATTGAAGTTTGGGTCAGTCCCGTGAATTTCTACAAGCCTATCGATATCCCCGGCAGTCAGGTCGCCGGCATCAATCACGGCAGTGGCATGGTTGTAACAAGCTGCTCCAAAAGAACCTTTCTCGAGCATTTGCTCCAGTTCCAATCCGTATTCATCCAAAAGTCGGCTTCCGAGTAATCCACCTTCTTCCGATGGGTCAGGACCGGTCATATCCGGAATCACGAATTCTGTAGGAGAGTTGGCAGCAGCAACAAGCTCTTCTTTCCATACTTCAACCAAAATTCGATAATTGGGAAATGTAACGGATGAGAGAGTAGCGGGATAATCAATCGGATCGATAGTCATTCCGGTTTGAGCATTGGCCTCGGCATTTCCTGCAGCCGTGGCGAATGCAGAAAGCTCTTCTATTACGACAGCTTCCGTAGATGTATTGGCGTCATAGTCAGGTGCTAGGTACTCCGAAGGAACCGTCAGCTGAGGGGTTGGATTGTTGTTGTCATCATCATCGTCGTCGTCGCAAGATGTGAATGCCAATCCGCAAAAAAGTACAATAGGTAATAGTCGCTTAATCATTGCTTATTTTTATTTAAACTGAATCTTAATAACGGGGCAAAAGTAGAAGCAGTGCATAGTTTGGACAATACCTTTTTCACGGTATTTTGATTTTTGGTTGGTTTGCGTTTTGGTTTTTCGAGGGTGGAATCAGCTGCAAAAGGGAGAGTCGATTGGGCCAAAAAAAAGCAGGCCCCGAATGATCGAGGCCTGTTGAATTTATTATCGCTTTTCAAACCTCGAACGCAGGCATGAGAAGCATACTTCCTAAATCTTGACTTTAGAGTTTCACCACTTTTTTCGTGTAAGTGCTGTTCTCCCCTTGAATGCGGAGGGTGTAAACTCCATTTGATAATCCCGATAAGTCAATTTCTCCGCTGGTATTGTTGACTTGGTAAGAGTCTACTAAGTTTCCTCCCATATCAATGACATGAATCGTGGAATTCTTTTCATGGGTTCGGAAGTACAGCAAATCCTTGGTTGGATTTGGAAATACTCTCGGCTCTTCGCGTTCCTCATTGTCAGCTGAAAGAGCTGCCGGATCGACTCTGAAGACATTTTCCGTATTGTAATCCACTCCCCAAATTTTTCCGTCGGGGCCGATTTTTATTCCTTGTAAACTGGAAAAACCTGTTTCTATGCGGTCCAGTTCCAAGGCGGGCATCACGCTGATGTCGTAAATGATGATGTCACCGGAACTGTGCTCGGAAACGATCATGCGGTCTTCGATCACGTCAATTCCCGCAGGCTCAATCAAATCCGAAACGACGGTTTCTTGTACGTAATTTGTCACCATTTCATACTGCATGTATCCCTCATAGTCGGGGTAATCCGGTGTTCCTCCAATGTCTCCCGTGTTAATGTCGATTCGTATCACACGGTTGTTTCCGTGATCCACCACATAGAGCCATTGCTTCTCATCGTCGAGAACTAAGTGACTAACGATTAGGTCATCGCTATCTTTTAACACTTCGTCATCGGCATATCGCAAGATGCGTGCATCTGCGTGAAAGTCATTTCCGGGGCCGTGATCATCCACAAAGTCGTTTCGCACGATGTCGTTGCTGTAACCATCAAATACCCAAAAGGCATTTCCCGTTTCATACGCTATTCCTTGGCAATAAGGTGAGGCATGCGTCATATCGAGGTGGCTTCCATTTCCGCCCGAAGGTTCTGCGTAAATGTCCATATCGCTCGACCACAGAGCGGGTCCCGTAAAAGCATCACCACCATTGTGGTTGGCATCATAGACTCCGGGTGAATTGGCGAAATTGGTATTCTCACTAAAGGCGATACCTGTAGGTAGCGACATAAAGTGCCAAGCATTTCCGTCCCGTTTCCAAAGTTCAGTTTGATCCGATTCGCCGGCGTTATAAATGGTCACGGTACTCCCGCCTGTCGCTTCGGTATCTTTATTAATCACCCACAATTCATTCTTGCTCAAAACGGGGTGAAAGTCCAAATCAGTTGGATTATTGATTTGTTCGCCGGAGCCGGCGATTTCTGTAATCTCCGTTAGTGAGTTTACGTAGTCATCTATAATATTGGGGATTCCATCTCCTGCTTCTACGGTTACAAAAAGGGTGTCATTTTCGGGAACCTCGTCCTCATTGCCGTTTAGGTCACTCACCCAAATAGCCAACTCGTAGGTCCCAAAATCGGAAATGGTCCACTCCGTTTCGTGCTCAATGGAAACCGATTCGTAATTAGGGATCTCTGTGTCGGTCACTGCCATGGTGACAGCAGGGCCGCCATCAACGCTGTAATTAAAAGTGTAAGAGGTGATATCTTCAGTCCCGTAATTGAAAATGTCAGCATCAATCGTAAAAGAGCCGATTTCTACGTAAGAATATAAATTCGACCCGAATACGGATAAGTCATAGTCGGCAGGTTCTGAAGCCGTGAAGGTATAGGTGCCGCCGAGGCCCATTCCCATTAAGGTTTCGGTCAAAAACCCATTGACGATCACGTCGAACGTAAAACCTCCGTCTCCCCAGTCATCGGCAAAGAAGATGTCGTATTGCTCACCTTCGTTCAGGCACCAAGGCCCTTCGGTGATGGATACATTATTCCCGTATCCTCCCGGTGCTTGGTTCTGATCACCTGCACCGCTGCAACCAACCGAGGCATTTCCGCCAATAAAAATGGGGTCCTCATTGCAATCGTTTCCGGAAGGCAGCAACTGCCAGTAGCCTTCGTATCCATAATTGTCAGTGTTTACGACAATCTCAACTTCCACTTCTCCTGCAGCGCATTGGCTAAACGAGTGATGGTAGGCAAAAAGAATTGAAATTGATAGGAGTAAAAATTTTTTCATGGTTTACAATTTATTGGTTTTCAATGATGATAGGTGCTCTATTTTTTTTGAAAAGGTCGTTCTGCAGATGTTTTCAACGGCCGCAAAATACGAAATGATGTGAGTGCTCGATTTATAAATAGGGTTGGCTTGGGATTAAGTTAGTATTCCTATGTTATACTTAAGAGCTCTTTCCTTGCAAGGCAGTGCCGCTGATGGTTGACATTTTGTGCCCGATCATTTTCGTGTTGTAAATAAAATTAACTAGAAAACGACTCCTGTTTCTTTTTTTCGGAAAAGAAGAAAATGAAGGAACTGCCGCGATAAAGCAGGGTGATACATTTTCACTGAGGTTATCATCACCATAAAAACTTGAGAAACAGACCTACAGCCAGCCATAGGTAGCAGGCAAATGCCAGCCACTTCAGGACGCTTTCTAAAATTGGACTCTTAGGAGCCATTTCTTTGTGGTAAGTCACTTCTTTATCTTGGAAGAAGCCGAAGTAGACAAGCACTCCTGAGGTAATCAGAAAGCCCAAATTCATAAAGAAAGTGTAGTCAATTTTGAAGTGTTCCTGATCGGTAATGCTCTTTTCAGATCCTTGTGGCAAAAGACCGAACAAGTCAAATCCATAATGAAGCAATAGTGAAGCGCCGATCAGCGAAGTGAAGAGCAAGAACAAAATGAACAGCGACATCTTCCATCCGTAATATTTTGCATTGATGCGTAGAACGGGAAATACTACGAGATCGCTGAAAATAAAGGCCATTACACCCGCAAAACTCACTCCCTTACCATAGAGCAATGCTGCCAGTGGAATATTTCCCATTGAACCTATAAAGGTGAGAAAGGCGGCCACCGGCCCTACAATGACGTGCTCAAGTAAAGTGAGAAAACTGAAGGATGTTTGTCCTGAACCGGTATTGATAAAGAGCGTTTGAAAAAATGAGTCGGGCACAAAAGCAGAGACCAAACCCGCGATGGTAAAGCCCACCGTAACGTCTTTCCACACCATCTTCCACTCCATCGCATACTGCTTTCCCACTTTGATCCAGCTTACTTTCGATTTTACCTTTTTAGAAAAGGGCTCATCTTCAGAATCATCGTCTTCGTCGGATTGACCCAAATTCTCTCTGGCTTTTTTGATCAATTTTTTCGGGTTGATGACACGAATCAAAATGTAGCTGAAGAGAATCAACAGAAGTCCGCCGATATACTCGCCCACCACAAATTGCCAACCGAGGAAAATCGAAATGATGATACCCAACTCGATCACCAGATTGGTAGAGGACAAGAGGAAAGCGATGGCTGAACTGAAGCTGGCGCCTTTTTTAAAGAGCGATTTGGAAGTGGCCAAAGCCGAAAAGCTGCAAGAGCTGCTCACAAAGCCGAAGAAGGTTCCCAAGAGCATGCTCTTTCCACTGGCATCGCCCATGGTTTTTTGCATCCGTTTTTCGGTAACGAAGATTTGAATCATTGAGCTGATCAAGTAGCCCAGAACAAAAGCCCAAAGCGCCATCCAGAAAAATCCGGCTGTGGTGTAAGCGGCTTCTCCCCATTGGTTTAAAAAGCTTTCCATGGGTTTGGTTATTTGTTAATTATTTCAACCGTCTTCCCGCAATGTGGCATGCGCTCACCGAAGTAGGGATTGTTAATTTCTTTCACGTCGGCTATCCAAAAAGCGCCTTCGTTGTCAAATGCCATCGGGCAAAATTGCTTGTAGATCGTTCCTTCAACAAGCGCTTCGGAAAAGAATGCCTCTGCTTCCTTGCTGAACGAGAAGAAATGTTTTCGCAAGTCTTCAATGTTCTCAGAATCGGCCATACCGGAAGCCATGGTTTTGAGTGTTTCAGATTCGGCAGTAAGCGTTTCTGACAAGTTATTCGCAGCCTCTTTCGCCGCATCGAAGTCAGAATCGAACAACGATTCCTCAATTTGTACATAGTGCCGGAATGCTTTTCCCGTCATGTCATTCTCAAAGGATAAATCGGCAGTCTCGTCATTGATTTCACTTTCGGTCTCCATCTTCTCGGGTGTGGCGTCTTCTGCGTTTTGCGGACCTTCGCCGGAGCAGGCTCCCAGAAAGATAATTCCTATGAATGCAGTGAATTTGGTGATTTTGATAAGTTGAGATTTCATTGTTTTGTGGTTTTTTGATTTATGATTGATTTGATTCTTGCTTCCGCTGTTGGCGGAAAAAATAGTCTTCAGCTACTTCGGCTAGAGTTCCTCTTTTACCGATCCGCAGGTTAGCATTTGATCCCCGAAGTAGGGATTTCGAATTTCCTTGGAAGTGCTCAGCCAGTAGGCTCCTTCGTTGTCCATGGCCATAGGGCAATATTGCCGAAAGGCAGTTACATCCACTTGAAATTTCATGAGGGTATGGTAGAGCTGGTCACTCAAGAGTGGGAAAAGTTTCCTTTGATTTTCCAAGTTTTCTTCGGCCGCTATGGAAGCGGTTTTTTCCTCTAAAATGCGCAGATCCGTCATCCAAGTGCGGTGTGCTTCGCCTTCGATCAAACTCATATCCACCTTTTCCAAAACGTCTTTCAACTGAGTGGCCGCTTCGGCGGAAGCTGCCGCGTCGCTTTCTACCAAGTGGTCTTTGAGCAGAATGTATTCGTTAAAAATAGCCTTGACTTGATCGGTAAAAGCAGACGGCACCTCCATCGTTTTTTCCATTTTGTTGACTTCGGAATTGGACTGTCCCGGTTTTCCGGATCGTTCATTCGCAGGACTGCCTCCGTGATTGTGTCCCGTCATTGTTGCGCCTCCCTCGGGCGCCATCATGCTCGGTTTTCCCGCCAGTTGCGCCGCTGCGTCGATGCTAAATGTGCCGCTGACCGCTATTTCTTCCCCGGACTCCAGTCCGCTTTCCACGATGTATGAATCTTCCAGCGACGGTCCCAAGACCACTTCTCGCATTTTAAAGTCAAGGCCCGAATCGGAAATGCTCTTTACGTAGACCACCGATCGTTTTCCCGTCCACATCACCGCCGACTTCGGGATGACCATCTGATTGCTGCCTTCTTTTATTTTTGCCTCAACGGTGGCTGAAGCAAACATTTCCGGCTTGAGTTTCCTATTTGGGTTATTCACCACTACTCTGGCCTTTGCTACCCGCGACTGTGGATTGATCAAGGGATCGATAAAGTCAATTTTCCCGGAGTAGGTTTTCCCCGGAAGGGAGGCTACCGTAAAAGTCACCGAGTCGCCTTCTTCAATCCACGCCAAGTCACTTTCGTAAACATCAAGCATGGCCCACACTTGAGACAGATCGGCAATTTTGTAGAGAGTCTCTCCCTCCTTTACGTAGTCTCCAAGGTTGACGGTCTTATCCATCACAAACCCCGAGTAATCTGAATTCACCGGGAATTCTTCACGTGCCTTTTCCGATTCGAGAATTTCGTCAATCTGCGCCTCGGTCAATTTCCAATTCTTCAATTTTTCACGAGCAGCTTGGTACAATTCAGGTTGACTCTCCTCCATTTTTCGAGCCTGAAATAATTCTTCCTGAGCCGTAACCAGCTTTGGCGAATAGAGATAAGCCACCGGGCTGCCTTTGGTCACATATTCACCGGTGAAGTTGACGGTGAGTCGCTCGATCCTTCCGGGGAAATGAGAAGTTTGGCTGTAAACCAATCGCTCGTCTGCCTGAATTTTTCCGTTCAAGTTCAGGACTTTGATCGGCTTCATCGTGCCTACTTTGGCTGTGCGTACATCGGCCAGTTTCATGGCGGTCGGCGACATGGAAACCGCCATCGGATCAGCGTCCTCGTTTTCGCTTTCGGAAAGAGGAATCAAGTCCATGCCGCAGATCGGGCAGTCTCCGGGCTCGGCTTGTCTGATCTGAGGATGCATGCTGCAAGTGAAAACTTGATTTTCACTTGCTTGATTTTCTGATGATGAAATGGTTTGATCATTTGATGGCTTGAGAAGCCATCCGACTGCAAATCCGACGATCAGAGTGAGCACAATCAGAAATATTTTGTTTTTGAATAGCTTCTTCATGATGCTTGATTTTTAAGAGAACTAGCGATAATTTTTGAAAGCAATTTTTTAATCGAAAGGATGGTATCCATGAGCTGACCGGGGTCCGGATAAGCTCGGCTCTTTTGGCAGAGCAAAAGCCAATACTCCGTCTCATCAGCCTCCTTGGCGGCTATGACACATTTGGAGATGAAATCTTTTCGGCTATGTGCGTTTTGAGCCTCACGGATATTGGCCCCGACCGAGGTGCCTGATTTCAACAATTGCCTGGCTATTACATATTTCCTTAAGCCTTCCAGCTTCTCAGTGTACTCAATCACCGCAAGAGCAAACTCAAAGCTCAATTCCAATATTTCATTTCTCTTTTCCATTATTTTATCTATTTACATCAAACCATCCAACCATCAAACCATCAAACCATCAAACCATCCAACCATCCAACCATCACATCATCAAACCATCACACCATCACATCATCAAACCATCAAACCATCAAACCATCACATCATCAAACCATCACACCATCCAACCATCAAACCATCAAACCATCACATCATCAAACCATCACATCATCAAACCATCACAT
>Ga0102928_1002676_pt1 | contig 10590 bp, 8 predicted proteins | sample SalPonR1_B_D1_MG_FD_78504 | JGI IMG/M metagenome (GOLD analysis project Ga0102928, IMG submission 78504) | Salt pond soil microbial communities from South San Francisco under conditions of wetland restoration - Salt Pond MetaG R1_B_D1_MG | ecosystem: Environmental > Aquatic > Marine > Intertidal...
CTCGACCGTGAGGTCGACCCGGTCGGGATCCTGCGCGAGATCGAGCAGCACGGCATCACCCATGCGATCTACGTGCCGGCGGTACTCGCCTTCCTGCAGATCGTGCCCAACGCCCACGACCACGACCTGTCGTCGATGGAACTGATCGCGTACGGCGCATCACCGATCACCGAGGGCGTGCTGCGCGGCTCGATGGAGCAGTTCGCCGGCACCGAGTTCGTCCAGGTCTACGGGCTCACGGAGACGACCGGCGCCGTGGTCGAGCTGCCACCGGAGGACCATGATCCCGAGAACAAGCCCGAGCTGCTGCGGTCGGCGGGCAAGCCGTATCCGTGGGTGGAGATGCGCATCGTCGGCGAGGACGGCAACGACGTCGCCGACGGCGAGATCGGCGAGGTGTGGCTGAAGGGCCCGCAGATCATGGTGGGGTACTGGAACAAGCCCGAGGAGACCGCCAAGGCGCTCGACGACGAGGGCTGGTTCCGCACCGGCGACGCCGGATACCGCAAGGACGGCTACCTGTTCCTCCACGATCGGGTGAAGGACATGATCGTGTCGGGCGGCGAGAACGTGTACCCGGCCGAGGTCGAGAACGCGATCATGGGATGCCCGGGGGTGGCCGACGTGGCCGTGATCGGCGTACCCGACGAGAAGTGGGGCGAAGCGGTGAAGGCGATTGTGGTGAAGTCACCGGACGAGGACGTCACACCGCAGGCGGTGATGGCCTGGACGCGCGAGCGCATCGCCGGGTTCAAGGTGCCGAAGTCGGTCGACTTCGTCGACGAACTCCCCCGCAACCCGTCGGGCAAGATCCTGAAGAAGGACCTGCGCGCCCCGTACTGGGCCGATCGGGAGCGTCAGATCGGCTGACCGCACCGTCGCACGGTCGCGCTTCGCCGACCGACGACGGCCGAACGTAGGGTCGCCGGGATGCCCGACGCCCATCTCGACCCGCTGGTCCACGTCGCCCGGGACGACCATCCCGACCGGATCGCAGAGGCTCGCGCCCGTGCCGGACGGGCCATCCGCGACATCGGTCACGCGCTCGTCGGCCACCACGCCTCCGTCGAGCTGCTCGACGATGTCGCACAGACACTCGACGATCTCACCCGCCGGCTCGACGAGGGTGCCCTCCGCTCACGCAGCGAGGTGCGGCGCGACGGTGACTTCGGTGAGGAACCACCGGACGGGTCGCTGATGACCACGTACGACGAACGGCCGGTGTCGGGCCGGGCCAGCCCGTGGGGCCTCGACATCGAGGTCCGGCGCGACGGCGACGACGCCGTCGCATCGGTCACGCTCCGCGCGGCCCATGAGGGTGCGCCGGAGCGCAGCCACGGCGGCATCGTCGCGGCACTGTTCGACGACGTTTTCGGGTTCGTGCTGCAGATCCGGACACAGTCGGCCTTCACGGGCGAACTGCGGGTGCGCTACGAAGCCGGCGTTCCGATCGGCGTTCCGCTGCACTGCCGTGTCCGCCTCGACCGCCTCGAGGGCCGCAAGATGTTCATGTCCGGCGAGTTGACGGTCGCCACCACGGGCGACGTGTTGGCCCGGTCGGGTGCCACGTTCATCGCCATCGACCCGAGCCGATTCGCCGCCGATTCTGCCTGAGAGCCACTTCTCCGCAGCCGATTCACGTGTCCGTCGGCGGATCGGGGGCGGCGGAACCCGCCGTCACTGCTGCGAACGCAACCGCTTCAACTCCTCGCGGTCGCGTAGTCGGCTGCGTCGCCGGCGTCGCCAGACGAAGGTCACGATCTCGTCGATCACGATCGCCGCCGCCACGGCGATGGCGATGATGAGGACCAATGGGGCGCTGGTGTCGATCCAGAGGAAGTCGAACTCCACGTCCTGGCTGTTCTGGAACGCCACGATGATCAAGCCGATCGCGAGGAGGAGGACCAGGACGCCACCCCACACGATGCCCGTTCCGCGGTAGTCACGAACCGGTTCGGCCTCCGACGTGGAGGCGGCCGTGGACGAGCGCTCCTCGTCCGGCGTGTCGGTGGTTGCGCCGGTGTCGGTGTCGGTGGTCGGTGCGTTGCGGTCCTGTCGGGCCATGCGGCACCGATACCCGGTGACGCCGGGCAGGAAACGTTGCGCCGACCCACCCGCGCAGACGGTCACGACCGGTTCAGGTCACGCCGATCGCAGGGGGAAGGAGGGGGTCGAGCAGTTCGTCCCAGGTCGAGATTCCGCAGCCGTCCGTCCGATCGACCATGGCGTCGATGGGTGCGGTCTCGAGTGTGCCCACGATCGTCGCCGTGTCCTCTCCCCCGAACTGCTCGGTGCAGACCTGATCCTCGGGCGGGCCGTCGACCAGCCGCTCGACCACGGCAGGGTCTCCGAGGGCTTCACACGCCTCCTGCGGATCGACCTCGACGTCGTCGCCGTCCAGCGTCGCCTCACCCGGGGAGCACGACACGGTGTAGGTGACGTCGACGTCGGCCTGGGGTGCTCGGTGCCGGATGGTCAGATCGGCGCTCGGGTACGGCTGCCCGGCGACGCTGTCGAGCGACTGCCTGGTGACCGAGTCGGGCGGATCGACGGCGTCGTCGTCGTCACACGCAGCGAGTGCGAGTACTCCGACCGCGAGCACGGCGGCGTACCGACGTCGACGGCGTGATCGATGTTGCCGGCCCCCGGCGGCATGCGTCGAGTTCTGGTCGAGTCCCGTCGGTGGCGTCATGAGGGGGACCTACCACGCCGGCGCCTGATTCATGCATGGGTCCGGCCCCGCCCGTCGTCTCCCCCGCCCGTCGTCTCACCTGCCGTCGTCAGCCGCGTTCGTAGTTGCGGACGATCTCCTTGACGTCGGTGGGGCGCTGCTGGATCGGTTCGTCGAGCCAGCATCCGTCGTCGGCCACGAGCAGTCGGTCGTCGAGGAGCTGCCTGGTGCGGGCATGGATGGCGTCACCCTCGCAGTACTGCAGGATCCAGGCACGGCGCTGACGATCGGTGACGTTCGGGCCGCTCTTGTGCATCACGAGCGAGGAGAAGACGAGCACGCTGCCCCGCCGGACCGGCACGGCCACACCCTCCTCCGAACCGTCGTAGCCGGACCGGAACGGTGACCCGTCGACGTCGTGATGGCGGACGGTGCCCTCGCGGTGGCTGCCCGGGATCACCCACAGGCAGCCGTTCTCGGTGTCGGCGTCGTCGAGCGCCAGCCAGCAGGTGACGTAGCGCTCGGGGATCGTGGGTGCGTAGCCGTTGTCCTGATGCCAGGGCAGCACGGTCCGCGCCTGGGGCGGCTTGGCCACACCCTGTTCCCAGTAGAGGCGCACCGACGGGCCGAGCAGCGGCATCACGATCGGGCCCCAACGCGGATCGGTGGCGACCGCCTTCAGCTCGTCGCTGGCGAGGTGCATCATCGGCCGGTACGACAGCGGCCCGTCCTCGGCCTGCCCGAGCGCCAGCTCGAAGGTGGTGCGTTCCAGATGCCCGAGGATGTCGTCGCACTCGTCGGCCGAGAACAGGTCCTCGACGAGGAAGAAGCCCTCGCGCTCGAATTGGTCCTGCTGATCGGCCGTGGTCTCGATGGTCGCCATGGTGAACTCCTGGTGCGTCGGCGGTCGCTCGTCAATGTAGGACGAGCCGCACGTCGCGGGAGCTACCGGGCGGGAGCTACCGGGAGGCGCCGGCCCTGTCGCCCACCGCGCGCAGGGCGTGGCGCACCATCTGCTTGGCGTAGCCCCACTCGTTGTCGTACCACGCCATCACCTTGACCAGGTCGCCGTCGGTGACCGCCGTCATCGTGAGGTCGACGAGCGAACCGTGACCGTCGCCCACGATGTCCGACGACACGAGCGGGTCGTCGCTCACGCCGAGCACACCCCGGTACCGGTCGCTCTCGCTCTCCTCGCGGAAGATCTGGTTGAGTTCTTCGGCGCTGGTGTCACGGGAGGTGACGGCGACGATGTCGGCGATCGATCCGGCGGCCACCGGGACCCGGAGTGCTACCCCGTCGAAGTGGCCGCTCACCGCAGGCACGACCTTGCCGGTGGCGTCGGCTGCGCCGGTGGTCGTCGGCACGATGTTGGCTGCTGCGGCTCGGCCGCGCCGCCACTTGCCGGCCGGGGCGTCGACGAGTTCCTGGCTCGAGGTGTAGGCGTGGACCGTCGTCATCGTCGCCTTGCGCACTCCGACCCGCCGGTCGAGGACCTCCATCACGGGTGCGATGCAGTTCGTGGTGCAGCTCGCCGTCGACACGAGCTCGTTGCCGGTGACGTCGTCGTCGTTCACCCCCGGCACCACCGTGGCCACGTCGCCACCCTTCGCCGGGGCCGACAGCACGACGCGTCGCGCGCCGGCGTCGAGATGTCGGCGCATCTCGTCCTCGGTGCGGAAGATCCCGGTGCACTCGAAGACGAGCTCCACGTCGAGATCGCTCCACGGCAGCTCGGCGGGGTCCTTCACGCCGAGCACCTGGATCGACCGGTCGCCGCCCACGACGAGGCGGGAGTCCTCCGATCGGGCGTCGGTGCGGCTGCCGTACACGGTGTCGTGGCGGAGCAGGTAGGCGAGGTTCTCGGGATCGGCGATGTCGTTGACGGCGACGACCTCCACCCCGTCCTCTTCCAGCAGTGCCCGCAGCGTCGCTCGACCGATGCGTCCGAGCCCGTTGATCGCCACACGTGTCGTCATCTCTCACTCCTCACGTTCGTCGTCCCGGTGGTGCCCCTCGAGTACCAGCCGGCGCGTACCCGTCGATCCCGCCCCGCAAACTCGACGTTGCATCCGGTGTCGGACACCGGATGCAACGTCTCGGTCCGTTGCCGTTTGGCACCGCCGATCCTCGGGTACGAGCGGCTCCATGGACCGGGTGCGCCGTGATCGGAGCTGCTGATCGTGTCGCAACCCGCCACCGGCCGGTCGTCCGAGGAGCGCGACGACTCTGGACGCGATGACGACCGCGGGCGCATCGAGGACGGGTGGGGTGCGGCAACGATCGACGACGTGGCCGAGCAGTTCGGCGTCGATCCCGAACGCGGGCTGAGCACCGACGAAGCAGAAGATCGTCTCGGCGACGCCGGTCCCAACCGCATCCAGCGCGTGGCCGAGGATCCGGCCTGGCGGGTGTTCGTGGAGCAGTTCCGCAGCCCGCTCATCCTGCTGCTGGTGATCGCCGCGGCCGTGGCCGGTGCCGTGGGCGAAGCCCGTGATGCCGTCGTGATCGGGGCCGTGCTCACGATCAACGCGATCATCGGCTTCGTCCAGGAGTACCGGGCGCAGAAGAGCATGGCCTCGCTGCAGGAGCTCCTCACCTTCACGGCGCGGGTGCGCCGCGACGGCGAGGAACAGCAGATCGACGGCGCCGACCTCGTGCCCGGCGACGTGGTACTCCTCGAATCCGGCGACCGTGTTCCCGCCGACGGCCGGATCGTCGATGCAACCAACCTGTCGGTCGACGAGTCGACCCTCACGGGCGAGTCGACACCGGTGGACAAGCACACCGATCCGGTGGAGCCGGACGTGCCACTGGCCGACCGGGCGAACGAAGCCTTCATGGGGACCTCGGTGGTGCGCGGCGCGGCGACGATGATCGTCACCCGCACGGGCATGGACACCGAGATGGGACGCGTGTCGGCAGAGATGCACGAGGGCGAGGACCGTGAGTCACCGCTCGAGGCGCGTCTCGGTGTGCTCGCCACCAGGTTGGCGGTCGTCGCCCTGCTGGCGGCGGCAGCCGTCGTCGGGGTGGGGATGCTGCGCGGAGACACTTTCGGCGACGCGCTCATCGACGGCGTGGTGCTCTCCGTCGCCTCCATCCCCGAAGGTCTCCCTGCGATCGTCACCGTGACCCTGGCGCTGGCGGTGCGGGCGATGGCGAACCGGGGCGCGATCGTCGAGAACCTCGACTCGATCCACACCCTCGGGGCCACCACCGTCGTGTGCACCGACAAGACCGGCACGCTGACCCTCAACCAGATGACCGTTCGCGTCGTGCACACTCGTGGCCGGCGTTTCGACGTGAGCGGCGAGGGATACGGCACCGACGGCGAGATCACGTCCGACGACGCAGAGGGCGGCGATGCAGAGGGCGGCGAGCTGCCACGTCAGGTCGTGGAGGTGGCGGCGCTGTGCAACGACGCCGAACTGAGCGACGGCCAGATCGAGGGCGATCCCACCGAGGGTGCCCTGGTCGTGCTGGCGGAGAAGACCGGGACGACGAAGGCGAGCCTGGACGAAGAGCTCCCGCGCATCGCCGACGTGCCGTTCTCGTCCGACCGCAAGTACATGGCGACCTTCCACGACGACAGCAGCGACGACGGAGGCGATGTCCGGCTGCTGGTGAAGGGCGCGCCTGGCGTGATCTTCGAGATGTGCGCCACCATGGCCGACGACGACGGCGAGGTCGATCTCGACGACGAACGCCGAGCCGAGATGGAGGACCGCCTCGAGGAGCTGAGCGACGAGGGACTGCGCGTGCTCGCCCTGGCCCAGCGGCGCAGTGACCGGCCGGCGGAGGATGCATCCGAGGACGAGCTGGCCGAGATGGTCGGCGGGCTGCGGTTGGAGGCCCTGGTGGGGATGGAGGACCCGCCCCGGTCCGAGTCCGCCGACAGCATCTCCGAGGCCAGGGAGGCCGGCATCCAGGTGAAGATGATCACCGGTGACCACGCCGGCACCGCACGAGCGATCGCCCGGCGCCTCGGCATCGAGGGCGACGTCGTCGAGGGCACCGAACTCGACGACATGGACGACGACGAACTCGCGGAGCGGATCGACGACATCGCCGTCCTGGCGCGCGTCGACCCACAGCACAAGGTGCGAGTGATCGACGCCTTGAACGCACGCGGTCACGTGGTGGCGATGACCGGTGACGGCGTGAACGATGCCGCAGCGCTGGAACGCGCCGACGTCGGTGTGGCGATGGGCCAGCGAGGCACCGAGGTCGCCAAGGAAGCCGCCGACGTCGTCCTCACCGACGACCGCATCGCCACCATCATGAACGCCGTCCGCCGGGGGCGCACCATCTTCGACAACATCATCACGTTCGTGCGCTTCAACCTGGCCACGAACCTCGGCGCCCTGCTGACGATCCTGATCGCGCGCAGCATCGGGCTGCCGACCCCGTTCACCCCGCTGCAGGTGCTGTGGGTCAACCTGATCATGGACGGTCCGCCGGCGATGGCGCTCGGCGCCGACCCACCCCGGCCCGACGTGATGCAGCGACCGCCGCGCGACCCCGAAGCCCGGATCCTCGATCGCCGGCGCATCGTCACGCTGGTGGTGCTCGGTGGGTGGATGGCCGCAGTGACGCTGACCGTGTTCGCCGTCAGCAGGGGCACGAGCGACGAACGCGGTGTCACCATGGCGTTCACGACGTTCGTGCTGTTCCAGGTGGTGAATGCCGTCAACGTCCGCAGCGGCTGGACGTCGGTGTTCTCCCGGCGCACCCTGACCAATCCTGCACTGTGGATCGCGCTGGTCTCCGTCACGGCGTTGCAGGTCGTCGCCGTGCAGGTGTCTCCGGTGGCCGATTTCTTCGGCGCCGAGCCGCTGCCGTTCACTGCGTGGTTGGTCGCCGTCGCCTGCGCGCTCAGCATCGTGGTCCTCAGTGAGACGGCGAGGGCCGTCCGTCGCCTCCGCAGCGACGACGCCGAGGGATGACGACCGGGATGGACGAGTTCTCCGCCCACCCGGCGTTGATCACGATCGGCGCCCTGCTGGCCGTGGCGCTCGCCGCCAACTGGCTCGGCGAGCGCACCCGGTTGCCCCGCGTGAGCCTGCTGCTCCTGGTGGGGGTCCTCGCAGGACCACTGGTGTTCGACGCCCTGCCGGCACAGCGCGAGCAGTGGTTCCCGGTCGCCGCCCGCATCGCGCTGGTGATGGTCGGGTTCCTGATCGGCGGCGAGTTCACGGCGGATCGGCTCCGCCGTCACGGACGCACCGTGGCCGTCATCACCGCAGGCCAGGGCCTCGCCACGGCAGTCGTCGTCGCCGGCGGTCTCCTGCTGGCCGGGGTCGACACGACGGTGGCGCTGTTGCTCGGCGGTGTGGCGACGGCCACCGATCCCGCCGCCGTGCGATCGGTCGTCGACGACGAGGATGCAGAAGGTGACGCGTCACGCACCCTGTTGGGCATCGTCGCCCTCGACGACGTCGTGGGCATCATCGTCTTCAGTGTCCTGCTCGCCGGCGCCGGCACTGTCGCAGGTGCGGATGGCGGGATCGGACAGGAGCTCACCGACGGACTCTGGGAGCTGGGTGGTGGCGTGCTCGTCGGTGCGGCCCTCGGCCTCGTCGCGTCCCAGCTCACCGGCCGCCTCGAGAAGGGCACACCGACGCTGGAGGAGGCACTGGCAGCCGTGTTCCTCTGTGCGGGGATCACATGGTGGCTCGACGTGTCGTATCTCATCGCCGCCGTGATGATGGGTGCGGTCATCGCCAACCTGGCCGGACATCACGACACGTCGTTCCGGGCGGTGGAGGGAATCGAGTGGCCGTTCCTCGTGGTCTTCTTCGTGCTGGCCGGCGCCCAGATCTCCCGGGAGACACTCGCTGCGGCAGCGGCGATCGCCGGATTCGTGGTGCTGCGCACGCTCGGCAAGACCATCGGAGCGGCGTCGAGCGCCCGAGCGGTCGGCACGGCCTGGCGCCGGGGAGTCTGGTTCGGGCCGGCACTGCTGCCGCAGGCGGGCGTCGCTCTCGGCATGGCCCTGTCGGGCGCCGAACGGTTTCCTCAACATGCCGACGAGATCGTCGGCGTCGCCGTGGTGTCCACGGTGCTGTTCGAACTGGTGGGGCCGATCGGTGTCCGGGAAGCGCTCCCCCGGCTCGAGCAGTCGTCGACTGGTTCGTGATCGAGAGTCACACCACCGCCGAGGCTCAGGAGGTCGTGGCGCTGTGGACGAGACGAGCGTCGGCAGCAGGCGACCTCCGGGTGAGGCCGTGTCCGGGCCGGCTGCGATCGGGTCGCAGTACGCCGTCGACCGGGTCGATGACGCCGTCGAAGAGCATCGCTTCGATCCGAACGTGGTCATGGAACCATTCGATGTGGCGCAGTGGTCCGACGGCTGCGAACGCATGCATCGAGAGTTGCGGGGCGGTGTGGGCGGAGAGATCGATCTGTTCGGCTTCGCACATCGATGCGACCCGACCCACGCCGGTGATGCCGCCGCAACGTGTGACGTCGGCCTGGAGGCAGTCGACCGCACCGGCACGAAGCAACGCTCGGAAGTCGGGCAGCACGGTGGCGTACTCGCCGGCGCTGATCTCCATCCCGGCCGGCGAGCGATCTCGTAGCAGCCGGAGGCCGTCGAGATCGTCCGATGAGACGGGCTCCTCGAACCATGTGACGTCGAGATCCGCATAGGCCTCGGCGAAGCGCAGTGCCTCTTGGCGCGTGAGTGCTCCGTTGGCGTCGACGTAGAGCGCTGCATCGGGTCCGATCGCCGTACGTACCGCAGCCACCCGTGCGAGATCGTCGTCGGGGTGACGGCCGACCTTCATCTTCACTCGCGGGATGCCCGCTGCGACCCACTCGCTCAACTGCCGGCACAGACGATCGGTGTCGTAGGACGTGAAGCCGCCGCTGCCGTACACAGCGACGGAATCGTGGCGTGCGTCGAGCAAATCGATCAGCGGCGCGCCGTGGAGACGTGCCTTGAGGTCCCAGAGCGCGACGTCCATCGCCGAGATCGCATAGGCAGCGACCCCCGGCAGGCGGATGTTTCGCACGGCGGCCGCCATGTCGTCCCATCGGGCACGGACACGCATCGCATCGCCACCGATCACGACGTGGGCGAGAAGGTCGCTGATCAGTGTCGCCGCAGCCTGGTGAGAGTACGTCCAGCCGGTGCCGACCTCACCGGCGGCAGCCACCTCCACCACGACGACCGTCGTCGAGTCCCAGGCCAGGGTCCCGTCGGACTCAGGGGCGTCGGTCGGAACCACGTAGGCGGACACCTCGACGCGTTCGACGGGCACCGGCTGATCGTGCGTCACCATCGGCGACGACCACCGCGGACGTACAGCACTCGCACTGTGACTGCATGCCCTGCAGCCGACCGACCGAAACGACCGGCGACATCCCTACGACCGGAATGCCTACGACCGGAATGCCAGGCGACGGTCAGCGGGTTTCGAGGGCGGGACGAACGGTCGTGCCGAGGCATGGTCGACGACAGGACGGGTACACCCGAGTGGGGAACCGCGTACTGGAGGATGACTCATGGCAAGCACAGTCAGCGACTACGTCTGGACACGACTCCGTCAATGGGGTGTCGAGCACGTGTTCGGATACCCGGGTGACGGCATCAACGGCCTCGTGGCGGCGCTCGGCCGCGCCGAGGACGCGCCGTTGTTCGTGCAGTCCCGTCACGAAGAGATGTCGGCGTTCCACGCCTGTGGATACGCCAAGTTCAGCGGCAAGGTCGGTGTCTGCATGGCCACGTCGGGCCCGGGGGCCATCCATCTGTTGAACGGTCTGTACGACGCCAAGCTCGACCACGTCCCGATGGTCGCCATCGTGGGCCAGACCAACCGGTCGGCGATGGGCGGCAACTATCAGCAGGAGGTGGACCTCGTCAGCCTGTTCAAGGACGTGGCGCACGAGTACGTCCACATGGCGACCGTTCC
>Ga0102928_1002679_pt1 | contig 10584 bp, 8 predicted proteins | sample SalPonR1_B_D1_MG_FD_78504 | JGI IMG/M metagenome (GOLD analysis project Ga0102928, IMG submission 78504) | Salt pond soil microbial communities from South San Francisco under conditions of wetland restoration - Salt Pond MetaG R1_B_D1_MG | ecosystem: Environmental > Aquatic > Marine > Intertidal...
CCTGATATAACTGATAATACTAAAATTGATTATGTTTCATCTCTTGGTTATTCAGCTGGGTATCTTGGGGGAGGAATACTCCTGGCTATAAATCTTTTGATGATTTCAAAACCCTCTTTGTTTGGGATAAATGGTACTTTAATGGCTACTAAATTAAGTTTTGTAACAGTATCAATCTGGTGGTTTTTATTTTCAATACCTACTTTTAAATATTTACCAGATCCTGAAAAAAGAAAAGAAATTTTAGAAGTAAAAAAATATGCTGCTATTGGTTTTAATAGAGTAAAAAACACCCTGGAAAATATTAGGCAGTATCGGGAATTATGGAAATTTTTAATAGCATTCTGGCTTTTTAATGATGGAATTGGAACCATTATCAGAATGGCTACAATTTATGGAAGAGAAGTTGGAATTGGTCAATCTGATCTTATAGGGGCTTTACTTTTAACACAATTTATCGGTATTCCCTGTGCTCTTATTTTTGGAAAACTTGGTGAAAAAATTGGTGCTAAAAAAGGAATATATATTGCACTAATTGTTTATACCCTGATCACAATTAATGGCTATTTTTTAGATACAGCTCTTGATTTTTGGATATTAGCAGGAATGGTAGGCCTTGTACAGGGTGGAGCTCAGGCTCTTAGTCGTTCATTATATGGTAGTATGGTTCCCAAAAATAAATCTGCTGAATTTTTTGGATTTTTTGGTATTTCAAGTAAATTTGCGGCAATAGTTGGCCCAACAGTATTTGCTTATATGGGGCAACTAACTGGTTCAAGCAGATATGGAATAATTTCTGTGGCTGCTTTTTTCATTTTAGGAATGATCGTTTTAACAACTGTAAATGTAGAAAAAGGAAGGAAAGAAGCTCAGCATTAACTGATTTTCTTTCCCAAAAAATTCTTTTTTTCTATTTTAATTTTTAATTCAAGTTCAGAAATTGTTCCATTCAAAAAAGAAAAAAGCAATTTATATAAACGTAAAGCCTCTTTAATACCTTCATTATACCTTTTTTCAAATTTATTATATAATTGCTCATTAAGTATTTTAAAATTAGAATTTCCTTTATAACTATAAAGAGCTATTTCTATAGGAGCTACTTTATCAATAATTTGAATAATAGATGATTTTATACCCTGGGGACTATAAAAAATTCGATGAAATTTTTTGAAATCCTGATAAGATTTATTAATTTGTTTATAATTTCTAGAAAAACCAAAAACTTTTTTCAATATATAAATATAGAATTCTGTTAAATAGTCAGGTAATTGATCACCAAAATCAAAAAAATTAACTGGAAAAATTTTTTCAATATTTAAATACCACTTTTCTTTAGCAACTTTTAAATCAAGTTCCATTTCTAATTTTTTATGATCATTACCTTCCCCACCATATTTATAAATAAATGGATGGACTTTAAGATCAAGAGCATAGTGAGCTATAAATCCACTTAAATAAATTAATAATTTGTCATATTTTTTTTCATTTTGTTTGTCTTTTTTTATCTCTTTTAAATATTTAGAAATCTCTAGAATAAGAATATCAGTTTTTTCTTTATGCATCTTTTCCCCTAATTCCACACCATTTTTTTCTTTAATCCAGGGCCAAAAATCACTATAAAAAAAGAAATCAGGTCCCTGACAGCCAAAATTAAAAATTTCTGGATTATTAGAAAATAAACTAATAAGTTTTTTATTTTCACTTTTTTCTATCATTTCCTCACCAGCTATAAGATGAGTCCAAAAATCAGGCATAATTATCTCCCCTTCATCTGGGAAAAAATCTCTTCAGTCTTTTGATTTTTATCCCAGCGATAATCATCCACTATCTCCATAAATATAGATATTATTTCCTGGATAATATCAAATAAATTATCATCACTTAATTTTCGCTTTTCCTGAGGATCATTAATTACAAATTCTTTTTTTATACTTGCTGGTTTCCCGGAAAGTATAAAAATTTTATCAGCAAGTAAAACTGCTTCTTCAGGATCATGAGTTATCAGGAGAACACTCAAATTCATCTTTTCATAAAATCTAAGTAACATTTTTCTCAAATTAACTTTAAGTTGAGTATCAATAGATTTAAATGGTTCATCCATTAAAAGAAAATCTGGTAATATTGAAAGTCCTCTTATGATCTCTAATCTTTGTTTCATTCCTCCACTGAGCTGGGCAGGATAATTATTTTTGAAATTATCCAATCCATTTAATTCCAGGAGCTTATCCCTTATTTTTTTAGCCTTTTGTTTAGGAAGATAATTTTCCTGAACAAATATCAAATTTTCTTCCACAGTTTTCCAGGGTAGAAGCCTTGGATTTTGCAATATATACCCTTTTCTTAAATTTTCATTGATTACAATTTGACCACTATCTTTTTCAATAAGTCCAGCTGCCAGTTTAAAGAGAGTTGATTTACCACTCCCTGATGGTCCTAAAAGACATACTATTTCACCTTTATTGACTGTAAAGGTGGCTTTTTCTAATACTTTTAAATTTTCAAATTTTTTATCAATATTTTTAAATTCAATTGCTTTTTCCATTTTCTTTCCACCTCATAACTTTAGACTGTAAAGGGGCAAGAATTAAATATTCAACAATTAGCATAAACAGAACAAGAATGATTCCCCAGGCAAATAATTCAGCTGTCTCCAAATTACTATTTGCCATACTTAAAGCATAACCTATCCCACTGGAAGATCCTAAATATTCTGCGAAAACAGTTGATTTCCAGGCAAAAGCAAAAGCTATACTTAAGGCAGAAAGTAAATAGGGCATAAGTGAGGGAAGATATATCTCTTTTAATATCTTTTTTCGTGATGATTTAAAAACAGAAGCCATTTCTATTAATTCTTTATCAATTGATTTAATACCTTCATAAATGTTTATAAAAATTATTGGTAAACTAACTATAAATATTAAAAAAATTGGAGTGAGATCTTCAGAAATACCAAACCAAATAACTGCCAGTACTAACCAGATAATAGGTGGAGTAGATTGAATTACCGTAATCAAAGGTCTAAGAATTTTACGCAAAATCCAGCTTTTAGCAAGTATTAAAGCCAGAGCAATTCCAAAAATAACAGCACTACTATATCCAATAAAAGTTCTACGAATTGAAATGAAAAAATGATGTTGTAATTCTCCACTTTCAAATAATGTAATTAACGCATTTATAACCTGAGTTGGATTAGGTAAAATAAGAGGATTAAAATTATCAGCTAAAATCATCCAACTGATAAGCACCACCCAGAAAGAGATGGTGCTTATTAAAGCTGTTTTTAATTTATTTTGCAAAAAATTAATTATAGAAATTTTCATCTGGCATTTTACCACCTAAAAGTTCAGGATACATTTCTAAAATTTGAGAAAAATAATTTTCTGTTAATTTTTTAGTTTCTCTATCAGAATAATAATTCAAATTTATCCTTGTAAATGATTTTTGCAGAACTGGTTTAGGTAAATTAAAGTTTTTTGCTCCAAGTTCAGCAGCTTTTTCTGGATTGCTATTTACCCATTCTAAGCCTTTTATATAAAGTCCATTTAGCACTCTAGTTTTTTGGGGATTATTTTGGGCAAATTCTTTTGAAACAAAGAGACCTACAAAAGGAATTCTTTGATCACCATCATTGTATTTTGCCCATTCTTTTTGAATATCCATTGATAGTACAGCATTTTCATTTTTTAATAGATTTACAGTAACAAGTGGTTCAGGTAATAAAATTGAATCTACTTTTCCAGTCATAAAATAACGAGCTCCATTAGGAAGAGGTCTATATACAATATTTACATCTTTTTCAGGGTCTAAGCCATTTTTATTTAGAAAATATCTGGCTAAAAAATCAAGTGGTCCTCCTTTTAAAGGAAGGGATAAAGTTTTTCCTTTTAAATCATTCCAATTTTCTGCCTTAAAATTATTTGTTAACAAATAATCTATAGCCCAGGTATTTACATTAAGCATTTCTAAATTCATACCCTTATTATAAGCCTTTGCACCAACATTAACCCCGGTCATCATCATATCTATTTGATTTTTATTAATAAGGGTTAAAGCTCTCTGGTGGTCAGGTGATAAATTTATGTCAAGATCAACTAAATCTTCCATCTGTCCTGTTTCTTCTATCCAAAGTAATGGTAGTGCTGCTGGAATAGGTGGTGTCTGAATTTTAATCTTAGTTGCTTCAGCTTGAACATTATTATTTGCAATCATTGGTACCATAAATAAAGCTAATACTAAAAAACCTATAATTAAAAATTGATTTTCATTTTTTATTTGCATAATCATCACCCTTTTTAAATTATTATTGCTATTTTCATTATATTCTTGTTTTTTATTATTTTCAAATCTATCAACCATTATTTAACTACACATTTATCATTATTAAGCGTACTTCGCCAAATAACAATTGTTTCTACTAATTCTCCTAAAGTAAAAGCTATTGCTCCTACTACTGCTGCTGGTATAGTTGTTGAAAGAGAAAGCACTCCTAAGACTATTAAAACGACAAGACTAACTACAATTAAATTAGCTGTTTTTGCACTGGCAATAACCTTGGTTGTTCTTTGTTTCATAAGTACACCCCAATAAGATTCTCTAAAAGCTCTAATGAGGGGATAAATAGAAAAAGCAAGAATTGTTTGTTGAGCTAAATCTGTTACTTCTTTTGAAACTGCAATTATTCTATGTAAAAGAAAATATCCCACTGGAGTTAAAGCTACTATAACCATAATTATTGAAATTAAAATTCCAGCCATAATAGAAAATCTTTTAACTTTCTTCCAATTTTTATCATAAACTTTATCAGTATAAACCATTGACAATTGATTAAGCATTCTAAGTGAACCTGAAAAAAGAAAAACAGTAGTCCAGGCAACTCCATAAGCTGCTAGCGAAATAGTCGGAGACTGTCCCCTTGCAACTCCACTTTGAATAATAGGTTGTAAAGCTTTAGTTAATAACATCATTAAAGCTAATGGAGCAAAAAATTTAAATATTTTTATAAAATTTAGATTTCCCTGACTATGATCTGGCATTTTCTCAGCTGCTTTAAGGGGAGAATGATAATAATATACTATAAAGCCAAATATAAAACTTCCTTCAATTGCTATCCCCACTATCCAGGCAATACTACCTGCCATTACGCCTGTCATAATTTCAGTGCTTACTACCCACCATAAAAAACCACTGATTATAATCAAACGCAATAAAACACCGGGAACAACAATTTTGGTTCTTTTGAGAGCTGTAGCCATACCCTGGTATATATTTCTAAATAAAACTACTATGGGTAAAAAACTAGTCACAATCAAAGCTGTTTTGGCTAATGCTATTTCCTTTGGATTTTTTATTCCAATCATATCCTTTAATAAAAAGTTGCCTAAAGGAGTAAGACCAAATAATAAAATTATTGAAAATAAGAAAAATGCCATAGTCCAGACAAACTTTTTAACTCTTTGGTAGTTATCTTTACTATCTACTAAAGAAACCATTATCTGTCGTCCCATTATTGTAGGCGCATTAGCAATATTGGTTATAGATTTTACAACTGTAAAAATCGCTATACTCATCTCTGGTAAAGGTAATCTAGCTAAAGATGCATTTATTATTGTGTGAGTCATAGAAATCATCATTGGCATAACAGCAAGGGGTATAAAAAATCTTAATAAATTAATATAATTAACTTCTTCATCTTTTTTTCTCATTAATATTCTCCTTTATTTTTTAAATACACATAATTTTTTATTACCTATAAAAAGAACTTCAAGATTATATTTTTCAGCAATCCATTTCATTGTTTTTTCACTAAAAAAAGTAATATGAGTTTTATCCCATTTATACCACCAATCTTCAAATATAAAATTATCTTCATCTTTTTTATGAAAATGAGTCATAATTGCCATAATACCATTTTCTTTTAATATAAATAATAAACTTTCTATTTCTTTTGCGGGGTTTAATAAATGTTCAAAAACTTCAGTAGAGGTAATTAAATCATATTTTTTATTTTTATAACTTTCATCAGGAAAAAAATAGGGATCATAAAGATCCACCTTTACTTCTTTTTCTTCCAAAAGATCAGCTAGAACAGGACCGGGTCCACAACCGAATTCTAAAACCTTTGCCTCTTTGGCAAAATCAAAATATGGCTCTACAGCTCTTTCAATAAAATCTTCAAACATATTAACATAACCTTCATTCTCATGGGTATTATCATGTTCTTGATATCTCTCTTTTTCAGATTCAGTTGAAATTACATCTTTTTTATCCATAAAAATCAAATCACATTCAGGACAATGATAATAATCTTCTTCTAGTGTTTCAGTTTTTATATAATTAGATTTACTACCACATAATCTACAGTTTTGAGATTGCATTTTATTTAACCTCCATTATTCATTTGCTTTTTTAGAGTATACCATTTTATTTTTATGATTAAAAGCATATTTCATATATTTTCATAAGAAAAAAGTGGAGATAATTAAATCTCCACTTTCAATATGTTTTTAATATTTTGTTTAAGTGATTTTGTTACTTATTTATTTTTTTCTTCCTCTTCTTCTTTTAAGAATTCTCTAAAGAATACTATAAATACTCCTAACATTAAAGCTAACACTCCAGCAATTGCTACATTAAGTTTTAAATTTGTTCCCATAGGTTGAGTAGGTGGAACTGACTCAGCAATGAATTTAACATCACTAGACCTTTGAGCTTCAGTGAGTCTAGCTTCTTCAACTTTTTCGGATAACATACTATAAGTTTTTTCCACATCTTCTACTCTTTGAGTTAAAGCTTCTTTTTTGATTTCTGCTTCCCAAATTACATCCTGTAATTCTTTGATATCTTTTTTAGTGCTTTCATATTTTTCTTTATAAAAATCAACTTGTGCTTTTAAGGAATCAATTTTTAATTCACTTTCTAGTTTATCAGCAACTAAACCTCTATAAGTTTCAACTTCATTTTGATAAATCTTTTTATAATTTTCTAAATCAGATTTTAATCTTTGCTCCTGTTGATTCCAGTCATATAATTTATTTTCCAGTTTTTTGATTTCTTTTTTTTGGGTAGAAATCAACTCATTATATTCACTGATTTGTTCATTTATTTCTTCTGGAGCGAAATTTTTATAATATTTTATCTGTTTTTCTAATGAATTTATTCTGATCTTTTCCTGCTCATAATTAAAAATTAAATTCTTATAATCTTTTTCATATTCATTATAAATACTATAATAGTGTTTAATATTATCTTGTAAATTACTCAATTTTTGATTTTTATTTTCTAATTCATTTTTTAAATTTTTAACTTCAGATTCTATTTTTGGTATTTTTTCTTTATAATAATTTATTTGGCTGGGTATACTATTAATTTTAACTTGATTATTTGTATAATTATCTTTTAATTTTTCGAAAAGAGGATTCATAATTTGATTAGTCAAACTTAAATCTTTTAATATTTCAATCTTTTCTTTTTCTAGAACATTATTCCAAAAAGCATCTTCATTTAAACTTCTCTTTAATTCCAATTTCTCAGGTTCTTTATCAAGAAATTCTTTAATATTCTTATTGGTGGTTGTTAAATTATTTAATTCTTCTTCTAAAGATACTTTCCGTTTTCTATAGTTTTTAACTCTATTTTCTTTTATATTAAGTTTTTGTCTAATTAAATTTAAATTGTTCTTATTTTTAAATTCTAACAATTCTTTTTGTGCTTTTCTATAATCATTTTTAACTTCTAAAATTGAATCACTAGATTCAGTTTCATTAAAATCTCTTTCAAATAAACCTTTCCAATCTCCATCAATTTGACGTTTATTTAATTCATTTTCTAAATGCTCTACTTTTGCTTTTGAATTTGCTAATTTTTCTTTCAGACTTATTATTTTATCAATACTATTAGAATTTTTAATAGTTTCTAAATTTAATTTTTCTTTTTGATATTTATTCAATTTATTATATTCTAATTGTATTTCTTCTTTTAATATTTCTTTGTTTTTATTTTTTTGAAAATCTAGTAATTTTTTTTGTGCTTTTAAATAATTCTGTTTATTTTCGTCTAATACAGAGTTGCTGTATTCTGATATAGTTAATTTCCCTGCCCATTTTCCATCAATTTTCATTTGTTTTAATTGAGAATTTATTTCTTCTAATTTTCTTTTTTCAGAACCTAATTGAGTTTCTAAAGATAAATATTCATTTTCATACCCAGATAATTTATTTTTTAATATCTCTAATTTGCTGTTTTTCAGTCCTAAACGAGATTCTTTTTTGAAATCTTTTAATTCTTCACGAGCTTCTTCTAATTTTTTTTCTGTATCTTCAAATTGTTGTATTATTACACTACTTACTTCTCTAACTTCGCCTTTCCTTATTTCCTCACTGGCTTTCATAAATTTATTAGCCCAGGTATTGGCAATTTCACTACATTTTTCAGGGTCAACTCCTTTAACCTTCATAACAAAAAATGGATATTGCACACCATTTTCATCTTCATTTTCTCTTTCGCGAGTCGATACCTCTAAAGACATTTTTTTCTCCAAATTATCAATAGTATAAGGAGTACCATCTTCATGTGTTAAATTTAATTCATTGATTATCTCCTGTTTAATATTATCTGTTAAAGCTATGTTTCGATAAGTATTAACAGGCAAAGTAGAAACATCCAGAGATGTAGTATAAGTTGGAGGCATTATTAGCAATGAAGCATCCGCCTCATAGGTAGGCTCTGTAAATGAAACAGTATAAATTCCAGCTGTAAGAACTGCAATAAAAAATAAGCCGATAATAAACCACTTTGCTTTCCACAATAACATTATGTACTCTCTTAGATCAATTTCATATTCATCATATCTTGGCTCTTCGTTCAAAATAAATTCCACCTTTCTGATTATTTATATATTTTATAATTAATTCTATTTTACTATGTTCTAGATCATTTATAAAAATCCTGTAATAAAATAAAAATTAGCATTTTTTTCTTTTGTTGTATTTTTTTGATTTTTGTCGAAAAAAATAAGAGGTGGAAAAATCCACCTCTTTTAATAGTTATATTATATATAATTATGCTGATACATATTTTTAATTTTTATTTTTCTTCTTTTAAAAATTCTTTAAAGAAAATAATAAATACTCCTAACATTAAAGATAACACTCCAGCAATTGCTATATTAAGTTTTTTGTTCGGCGAAACTGGATTATTAGGTATAACTGGAGAATTAATGACATTAATTTGATAATTTTTAGCACTTAATTCTTGTTCTGCTTTACTATATTGTTCTTCTGCCAACTGATAATTTTTTCTAGCTATTTCTAGTTCCTGTTCTAACTTATCAATCTCCTCTTTTTTATTAGCAATTTCAACCTGTAATTCTTTAATATCACTTTCAATCTTTTTTGTATTTGATTTTAAAATATCTAATTCTTTTTTGTCAGATTTCAAAGATTGGTTAATATTATTTTTTATTCGAATCAAATCTACAAAAGTAGGATTTAAAGTTTCCTTTTTAGAATTAACATTATTTAATTGTTCTAAATTCTCATATTTATCTAATAATTGTTTAAGTTTCTTTAAAGTAGAATCAGAAATAACTTCTTCGGTAATTAAAAATTTATCTGTTTCAGATAATTGAATATTAATTTCATCCAATCGACTATTATTTGTTGAAATGTTTTTTTCTAAATTATTTATATTTTCTTCAACTCTAATTAATCTATTTTCTAAATTATTAAGCTTTGATTTCATCAAAGATAAATTAGTTTCTTCATTAAAAATAGAAATTTTATTTCTTTTTTTGAGAAAATTTTCTTTTTTTGAAAATTTATTACTTTCAAGGTCGTTTAAATAGCGGCTATTTGTTTCATTTATATACTTATATGTATCTTGTTCGAACAAAGCAACCCATGTATCTAAAATTTTAGTAATTTGATTAGATTTAGTTCCGGTAAAGCTTATATTAACAAGTTTAGAATCACTTACTTTTGAAAACTCAATTTTTTTAATTAAATTTTGAGAAGTAATATTTTCATCTTCTTCATCTAAATTATATTTATTTATTATTTCATCTGCTATATTAGCTTTTTTTAAAAAAGGAAGATAATCATTTTGTCTCAAACTTTCTCCATTTAATAATTCAAAATCAGGAGCATAAATAGTTGCTTCTGTTTCATAAGTAGGGGTTAAATAAAATTGACTAAATATTCCCGCTCCAACAACAGCAATTATAAATAAACCTATTATAAACCATTTTGCATTCCATAATAGCATTATATACTCTCTCAAATCAATTTCATACTCAGCGTAATATCTTTCTTCTTCCATCTAATAACCTCCTAATAAAAACTAATATACAGATTGGAATTTTTTAAAAGTTCTAATATAGAATTCTACAATAATCTATATTTTCCTTTATAAAATATCATTTTATTACTTTTTAATCAAAATTTATTTTTTCCAATAATTATTTCATATTTGACACAAGAAAAATAATCCTATATTATTAAATTGATGATAAAACATAGTATTTAACTCAACTTTTTTCATGAATGGAAGGTGATAAAATGACAATATATAATAATAGCTCAGAATTAA
>Ga0102928_1002681_pt1 | contig 10583 bp, 10 predicted proteins | sample SalPonR1_B_D1_MG_FD_78504 | JGI IMG/M metagenome (GOLD analysis project Ga0102928, IMG submission 78504) | Salt pond soil microbial communities from South San Francisco under conditions of wetland restoration - Salt Pond MetaG R1_B_D1_MG | ecosystem: Environmental > Aquatic > Marine > Intertidal...
ATGGAAGTTGCGTCACAAATATCAGAATGAAGATCTGAAAACCTACCGAGTCGCTTTTCCGATCTGGAACCTGCCAAAATTTCTCCGTGGAACGAGGAAAATGGGCGACGTGACCTTGAACTTTTCCCCGTCTCACAAGACCCCAGTGTTTAGAAGCATTATTCAGGAACGAGAAGCCCAGCAGACCAATCGCCACTACAAAGTATTTTTCACGAACGACCGACTGAAGGATCTGCGTCGTTGCTCGATCTGTCTGGCTCATGTTCGAGCTAACAGTGCTGCGGACGCAACCGAACAAGCGTCTGAAGCGCTGTATGAAATTCTTGGGTTGGTCAATCTGGCCGCCGATGGCGGCAAATACTGGCGATCATCTTCACGCGTGGCCGGAAAATTACCGGTTTCGGGCGTTTTGATTGGGCCACACACCACCACCCACCTTGAGAACGGCAAGCTGACACACGACGGTTTCTGGCACGAAAACTGGGCTGGTGGTCCGAGTGAGAAAGCTCTGGCGGACAACGAAATGACTGCTTGGGAAAATCGTGTCCAGCAACTTTTGCAGGGAATTTCTAAGTCCCCTTGGCGCAATAGCTGCAAATCCGCCGCCGCACGCTATTTTAAGGCGTTCTCGAACCCTAACCTCGAGGAGTCGTTTCTTGAAGGATGGCGACTTTTTGAAAACATCTCAGGTTCACGACGCGAGAAGATTAAAGACCAGGTACTTCGTGCGTCGAACATCTTTCAGGACAATACTGAATATCTTATCATAGGGCGACATTTGGAACTGCGCCGCAACTTGTTGGCTCACGGCCATGCCATCAAAACGGATGATGAAGAAACGCTAGCCTTTCAGATGCTGCGTTTTGTGGTTCCATTTCTGGAGAGGTACATTCTAAATGGCTTCAATTTTAAATCGCCAGAGGAATTCCATGAGTTTCTTGACCTTCCTGCACAGCGGCCTGACCGAGCCTGTAGAAGGTCTGAGCATGAAAGACAGCTCGACTTGCTCGCAAAAGCAGCAAAATTTCGTGGTGAGAAGGACTGGTAAAAACCTCATAAAACGAATGTGATGGCAAGATTTACTGAACCGAGCGGCCCAAGCTGATTAGACACGCAAAACAACTGCACCTTTGCAAACTCCGCTCCCTGCGCATCACCGCCCTTCGGGCGGTTGCATGACCGTCGGGGGCGCGCCGGAAGCGGACTGGGGGATTTTTGCGTCAGGGGCGGAACACTACAGCATCACCGCCCGCCCCGTCGCGGCACTTTCCTGTGCGGCCAGCCCGATACGCACGGCGGCGATGCCGTCGTCCAGCGTGACCTCGGGTGCCCCCTCGCCGTGCAGCACGGCGTTGAACCGTTGATGCTGGTAGAAGGTGGATCCGTTGTGATCCCCCGCCGCCAGCAGATCGGGGTCGACCGGCACCTCGCTGACCACCGGGCCCTTGGGCGCCCGGGGCGACAGGACCAGTTGCGGCACCGGGGCAGCGCCCAGAGCCTTGGGCCAGAACCGGCCCGGACCGGGCACCAGGCACTCGATCTTGCCCTTCGGCCCCAGGGCGCTGATTTCTTCCTGGTACCTGGACCCTTCGGCGAACATGCACAGTTCCAGCATCGCCCGCGCCCCGCCGCGAAAGTCGAGGATGACATAACCGTTGTCCCAGACATCCGGCACCCGGCCCTCGTAGGTCTCGTCGCGGTGATTGAGGGCCTGGCCCGCACTGGCCATGACGCGCACCGGTTCGTCCTGCAGGATCAGGCGCATCAGGTCGAAGAAATGACAGCATTTCTCGACCAGCGTGCCGCCGGTATTGGCGTTGAACCGGTTCCAGTTGCCGATCTTGGGCAGGAAGGGAAAACGGTGTTCGCGGATGGTGAGCATCGAAATGCCGCCCGTGGCATGCGCAGCCTGCTGCACCAGCGCGGCAATGGGCGGCATGTAGCGGTATTCCATGGCCACCCAGATCGGCGCGGGGTAATCGGCCTTGAGATCCTCAAGGAAGGCCATGTCGCCGGGATCGGTATAAAGCGGCTTTTCACAGAGCACCGGAAGGGGCCGCAGGTCGCGGATGCGGCGCAACTGCTCGACGTGCAGGTTGTTGGGGCTGACGATGACGATGGCCTCGACCCCGGGGTGCAGGATCAGGTCGTCCAGCGTCGCGCAGACCTCTGCATCTCCGGCCAGCGTCGCGGCGCTCTGCGCCAGGTCCGGCACCGGGTCATAGACCGCCGCCACGCGCCCCTCGGGCAGCAGCTTGATGTTCTCGATGTGCTCGCGCCCCATCATGCCGCAGCCGATGATGCCGTAGTTGATCATGCCTGTTATCCCTTGCCCAATCTGCTGATGTAGATGACCTCGGACGGGTCGAACCATGTCCTGGAGAATTCGACGGCCCGCCCCGCCGGGTCGCAGCCGATGCGTTCGACGTAGCCCGCCACCGCGCCCGCGCGCATCGGAAAGCGCGGATCGCCCCAGTCCGGGAGCGGGGCCACGCTGACCTTGTCGGTGGCGCTCATGATGACCAGCCCGAGGCGTTCACGGTAGAAGAGGTAGAGCGATTCCGAGACGTCGGCCGGGCGTATCTGCGCGGCACTGGCACCATCCAGCCAGATTTCCTCAAGCGCGGCGGGCCGATCGTCGAGGAAGCGCAAGCGCCGGAACCGCCATCCCTCGTCGGAGGGGCCGAAGGCGGCGGCGCCCTCGGGCTTCGGATGCCGCCCGACCGAGAGCAGCGTCGCCGTGGGAAGACCGCCGCCCGCGATCCGTTCCAGCCGGAGCAAGGCATAGACCGAGGAAACCGTCGCCCGTGCCCGGATGTAGTTTCCCGACCCCTGAACGCGCTCCAGCAGCCCCTTCTTGGCGAGGGTCCCCAGCGCCTTGCGCAGGGTTCCGACAGAGATCCCCATCCCGTCGGCCATGTCCCGTTCGGGGGGCAGACGTGTGCCATCGACCAGCCGACCGGCGGCAATGTCGCGGATCAGCATTTCGCTGATCTGAACGTACTTCGGCAGCGCCGCCGAGGGGCGCCCCTCTGCCGCTTCCGCCGAACCGTCACGGGCCATTCCCGTCTCCTCCCTCTCCCCCGGTCGTGTTGGGAGCATGAAATTGATACACTATTGATGCATCATTCGCCAAGTGCTACGCAAGGGGAAACGACCCCGAATCCGGGGCGCACTGGAAAGACCGCGGGGAGGAAAGACACATGACCGTCGTGCCCATCACGTCGCCCGACCTCGATGCGCCGGAGGTCAGCTGGTTCTCGGCGCTCTGCGGGGACGACTACCGGTACATGGGCGTGCCCGACACCGCGCTTGCGCCCACCTGGGAACACTGTCGCAACATCACGCTGGAGGCCGAGAAACAGGGCTTCCGGAACATCCTTGCCCCCTCGTCCTACCAGGTCGGCCAGGACACGCTGGCCTTCGTGGCCGGAATGCTGCCCGAGCTGGAACGCATGAACATGCTGGCCGCGATCCGCTGCGGCGAGATGCACCCGGTCATGCTGGCGCGCACCGTCGCGACGCTGGATCACATGGCCAAGGGCAAGCTGACGCTGAACATCATTTCGTCGGATTTTCCCGGCGAAAAGGCCGAGAGCAATTACCGCTACCAGCGATCGCGCGAGGTCGTGGAGATCCTCAGGCAGTGCTGGACCCGTGACGAGATCAATTACGAGGGCGAGATCTACAACTTCAAGGGCCTGCCCACGGACCCGGCCAAGCCCTACCAGCAGAACGGCGGTCCGCTTCTCTACTTCGGCGGCTATTCCCCGGCGGCGCTGGAGCTGTGCGGCCAGCATTGCGACACCTACCTGATGTGGCCCGAGCCGAAAGAGCAGATCGCCCAGCGCATGAAGGATGTGAACGCCGTGGCCGAACGCTATGGCCGGACGCTGGATTACGGCCTGCGCGTGCATGTCGTTGTCCGTGACACCGAGGCCGAGGCGCGCGAATACGCCGAGAGCCTGGTGTCTCAACTTGATGACGAATACGGGCAGCTGATCCGCGAACGCGCCCATGATTCCGGTTCGCTAGGGGTCAGCCACCAGTCCCGCGCCCGCGAGCTGTCCGACAAGTATGGCTACGTGGAACGCCATCTGTGGACCGGGATCGGCCGGGCACGGTCGGGCTGCGGCGCTGCGATCGTCGGCTCGGCCGACCAGGTGCTCAGCGAGATCGAGGACTACAAGAAGATGGGAATTCGCGCTTTCATCTTCTCGGGCTACCCTCATATCGACGAGGCCCGGCATTTCGGCCGACTGGTCATGCCGGACCTCGAGACAAGCTCCCTGCCCCATGAATACGGGCGGGTGCCCAGTGAAACCCCAGACACGCCCCTTTCGGGCAGAGGCCGCAAGTAATGGACCGTATCGAACTGCAACCCGACCTGTCGCTGTCGCGTATCGTCTACGGCATGTGGCGGCTGAGCGAGGACACCGACACCAGCCCCGCCCATGTGCAGGCAAAGATCGAGGCCTGCCTCGAACAGGGCATCACAACCATGGACCAGGCCGACATCTACGGCGGCTACATGGCCGAAGAGGTGATGGGCGCCGGACTGACGCCCGAGATCAAGGACCGTATCGAGGTCGTCACCAAGTGCGATATCGTCGCCCCCGCGGGCCGCTATGCGGACGCGCCGGTGAAATACTACGACACAGGCCGCGCGCATGTTCTGGCCTCGGTCGATCATTCCCTGCGCCTGATGGGGATCGACAAGATCGACCTTTTGCTGATCCACCGCCCCGATCCCCTGATGGATCATCACGAGACCGGCGCGGCGCTGGACGAGGTCGTGGCCTCGGGCAAGGTCCGCGCCGTGGGCGTGTCGAATTTCAAGTTGCATGACTGGACACTGCTGCAATCGGCAATGAAGACGAAACTGGTCACCAACCAGATCGAGCTGAGCCTGGGCGCCCACCAGGGCTTCACCAACGGTGACGTGGCCTACCTGCAGGAACGCGGAATCCCGCCCATGGCCTGGTCACCGCTGGGCGGTGGTGCCCTGATGACCGCCGACAACGACCTGGGCCGCGCCCTGGATCGCGTCGCGAAGGCCGACGGGGTGGACCGCGCCGCCGTCGCCACGGCCTGGCTGCTGGCACATCCCGCGCGCATCATGCCGGTTATGGGGTCGAACACGATCAGCCGCATCAAGGGCTTCTCCGACGCGCTGGATGTGGACATGACGCGCGCGCGGTGGTTTGAGCTCTACACGGCCGCGCTCGGCGACGAGGTGCCGTGAATTGGATGGCAATTGGGAACATGGCATGAACGGCTTCGATCCGGCGAAGGAACAGCGCGCGTATCGCGATGCCCTGGGCAGTTTCGCAACCGGCGTCACCATCGTCACCGTGCCAAGCGCGGACGGGCCCATCGGCATCGCCGCCAACAGCTTTGCCAGTATCTCGCTGGAGCCGCCGCTGGTGCTGTGGTCCCCGGCCAAGGCCTCCAAGCGATTCGACTATTTCCACCGGGCACCGCATTTCGCGATTCATGTGCTCGACATTCACCAGCGCGCGATCTGCGATGGTTTCACCCGGAACAAGCACGCCTTCGACGGGCTGGACTGGATCACCGGCGATCACGGCGTGCCGCACATCCGCGGCTGCCTTGCGCGCTTCGAATGCACACTGGACGCGGCCCATGATGCGGGCGACCATGTCATCATCGTGGGGCGCGTGAATCGGGCGTCCTTCCGCGAAGGCCAACCGCTTCTCTTCCAGGGGGGGCGCTTCGTCGGCATCAAGAGCTGACACCTGACCCGTGGCGCGGACCTCGGGGAGGGGCCCGCGCCGCAAGGGACCGGACCATCAAAGAGTCCGGCCCGAAAGAAAAGGGGCCATCCCGGCCCCGAAAACAGGGAGGAGGAACCGCCATGGCGGTTTTGTTGAGGGTCCTTTGGCCGCTCGAACGGCTGAACAGCGGCATTCTGTCCGTGGGTCGGGTGATCGCGGTGATCGCGCTGGCCGTCATGGTTTGCCTGATCCTGGGGCAGGTCTTCTTTCGCTACGCCCTGAACGACGCGCCCAACTGGACCGAGGAGGGCGCCCGCTTCGGCATGATCTGGATGACCGGGATGATGGCCCCGCTGGCCTACCGCCAGGGCGGGTTCGTCGCCATCGACATGCTGGAACGGGCGCTGTCGAAAACCATGGCGACGCTGCTTGGGCTGCTGCTGCTCTTCATCGCGCTCTGGGTGCTGGTGATCGCCTGGGACAAGGGGCTCAACAACCACGTCGACAGCCTGTCCGGTCGGGGCTGTTCCTCGTCGCTGCGCTGGCCCTTCGGGATCGAGATCGGAAAATGCGGCGAGAAGTTCGCCAACAGCTATCAATATGCGGGTCTGTGGGTCGGTGTGAACCTGCTGATCCTTGTGAATGTCGAGCTTATCCTGCGCGGCATCGTCACTCTGCTGGGCGGCGAGGACCGTCTGAACGATCTTTCCGATGACAAGATGGCGGGGGCCGACTGATGCTCATATGGTTCCTTCCGCTCTTCCTGATCCTGATCATGATCGGCCTGCCGGTGGTCTTTGCCCTGCTGGCCGCGCCCTTCGGGCTGCTGGTGGTGGACGACCAGGCCCGGCAGCTCTCGGTGCTTTACCGCAACCTCTACAACGGGATGGACAGCTTCCCTCTGATGGCCCTGCCATTCTTCATGCTGGCCGGCGAGATCATGAACCGCGGCGGGATCACGATCCGCCTGGTCGAGTTCTCCCAGGCGATCATGGGGCACCTGCGCGGCGGGCTGGCCCATGTGAACATCCTGTCCTCGATCCTCTTCGCGGGGCTGTCGGGCTCGGCGGTGGCCGATACCTCGGCGCTGGGCTCGACCCTTGTTCCGGCGATGGAAAAGAACGGCTATACGCGCAGGTTCGCCGCCGCCGTCACCGCGGCCAGTTCGGTGATCGGGCCGATCATCCCGCCCTCGGGGATCATGATCATCTATGCCTATGTCATGGGCGAAAGCGTCGCTGCGCTGTTCCTGGCAGGGATCGTTCCGGGCGTCATGGTGGGCCTGGGCCTGATGGCCGTCGTGCGGCTGCTGGCCGACCGCTACGACCTGCCCAAGGCGGAACGCATCGTGCAATCCAACCAGAGCCTGAGTATCACCGAATACTGGGTCAGTTTCGTGCTGCTGCGGATCAACATCGCCGGACTGCTCATGGCGATCTATTCGGGCCTGGCTGTCCGGGTCGGGCTGGCCAGCCTCGACGCCAACGGCGACAAGATGCACAGCGTCAACCTGTGGATCGTCTTCGCCGTGACCCTGCTGATCGCCCACGGCCTGCTGGTCTACTACCGCGGCAAGGTTAGTCACGATTTCCGCATGGTCTGCAAGAAGGCCGTGGCGCCCCTGCAGACCCCGATCATCATCCTGGGCGGCATCCTGATCGGCGTCATGACCCCGACCGAGGCCAGCGCCATCGCCGTTTTCTACGCCCTTGTCGTCAGCTTCTTCGTGCTGCGCTCGATGTCGATCCGAGACCTTGTCGCGGTGCTGCAACGCTCGGCGCTCGCGACCTCGGCGGTGCTGCTGCTGGTCGGCGCGGCGGTGGCCTTCAAGACCGTCGTGTCGCTGTCATACGCACCACAGATATTGACCGACATCATCCTGGGGCTGAGTGAAAACCCGTTGATCCTGCTGTTCCTCATCAACATCCTGCTGTTCGTGGTGGGCATGTTCCTCGATGCGGGGCCAGCGATCATCATCCTCGGGCCGATCCTTGGCCCGATCTTCGTGGAGCTGGGGGTGCACCCGGTCCATTTCGCAATCATCATGTCCGTCAACCTGACCGTGGGCCTGGCCACGCCGCCCATGGGGCTGGTGCTTTTCGTGGCCTCGACGGTCAGTCGGGAAAAGGTCGAAACAATCGCAAAGGCGATCATGCCCTTCCTGGCCGTGGAAATCGCGGTGATCTTCCTGATAACCTATTTCCCGCAGATCTCGATGACGGTGCCCTACCTCGCGGACTTCCTCGGATGTCCGCCGGACGTCGGCTACATGGCGTGCATCAGCCCTGAGCCACAAATCGCAAACTGAAACGACCAGCAAAAAGGGAGGAATACCAAATGCTGAAACATCTCCTCACCGCCGCCACGATCACGGCGGCCTCTGTCGCGGCCCTTCCGGCCGCGGCGCAGGACACGATCACCCTGCGCGCCACCGCCAACTCCAACGAGAACGACGAGGACTATGACGGCCTCATCGTTTTCAAGGACTACGTCGAGGCCGCCTCCAACGGCGACATCGAGGTGGAGCTCTTCATCGGCACGCAGCTGTGCTCGACCGGCGCGGAATGCATCGAAGGCGTTTCCGAAGGCTCCATCGACATCTACATCTCGACCTCGGGCGGGGCCGCGGGGATCTTTCCCTACGTGCAGGTCCTCGACCTGCCCTACCTGATGGCCAATGATCGCGTCGCGGAACGTGTGCTGCGGTCGGATTTCGTGCGTACCATGCGCGAAATGGCGCTGGAGGATTCCGGCGACACCGTCCGCCTGATGACCATCGGCAACACCGGTGGCTGGCGCAACTTCGCCAACACCCAGCGCCGCATACAGACCCCCGAGGACATGGAAGGCCTCAAGATCCGCACGGTGGTCGCCGACCTGCCGCAGGAACTGGTCAAGGCCCTGGGCGCTTCGCCCACCCCGATCCCGTGGCCGGAACTGTTCACCAGCTTCCAGACCGGCGTTGTTGACGGCTCCAAGAACGGCATCACCGACATCATGGGCATGAAGTTCCCCGATGCGGGGCTGCAATACCTCACCCTGGACGGCCATGCCTACATGGGCGCGCTATGGTGGATGAACAACGAGAAGTTCCTGTCCATGAGTGAGACCAACCGCCGCGTGGTGATGGATGGCTTCTACGCCCTGCAACAGGCCACTTTCGCCTCGCCCAAGCGCAAGTCGATCGATGCCTACAACGCCTTCGTCGAGGGCGGCGGTGACCTTTACGTGCCGACGCCCGAGGAAAAGGCCATGTTCGCCGAAGCCGCCGCGCCGGTGCAGGACTGGTTCCGCGAGAACATCGACGGCGGCGACCGGATCCTGGACTCGATGCTCGAAGCCGTGGAAGAGGCCGAGGCCGAGCTCGCGGAGACCTACCAGGAAGACCTCCAGTAAGAGACGCCAGCGTCACGGAAAGGGCCGCCTTCGGGTGGCCCTTTTTCGTTTACCGAACTGCTGCGGCCTACTCTGCCCGGTCGCGCAGTTTGCGATACCAGCGCCGGTTCAGCGCCACGAACTCGGCCATGGCGCCGCCGATACCGCCGGATTGACGCCCCTTGAGGAACAGAAAGCCCGACAGCCCGCCGAGCGCCGCGCCCAGCGCGTCGATCATCAGGTCGGTCATGGTGTCGTCGAGACCCGATTTCTGCATGTTCATGCCAAAGAGCTGGTCCATGCCGTATTCGAAAATCTCCCACACAGCGCCGATGGCCAGGGCCACCGCGCCCGACAGGACCGCCAGCGCCCAGGGGGGTGCGGCATAGCGGTCGCCCTCGAAAAGCATGAAGATCATCAAGAACGCCATGGCCGAGATCGCGAGCGCCGACAGGAAGTGCAACACGACGTCCCACCACCAGAACCGTTCGTAGAAATCCGCCACCTCGCCCAGGAAAAGCGCGGCAAACAGGAAGATCACGATGGCCGAGAGGATCGAGCCGGGCAGTTCCAGTCCGAAGAACCGGGCAAAGCGGACTGGCGCGAGTGTCAGCACAAGCGTCGAGACGGCCACGAAGACCGGCATCCACTGGCCCGTGGCCAGACCGGTCACGATCTCGACGATCAGCACGCCCTGGATCACCAGGACCAGAAGCGGGCCTTGCAGGCGCATAATCGGGCCTCCGAAACGGATCTGTCCTGCCCTATATAGGAAGGATGACACGATCCGAACCCCTGAGGCTGGGCAGTTACAATATCCGTGCCGGGCTTGGCACCGACCTGCGGCGTGATCCGCTGCGGGTTCTGGGCGCCATCGCGGCACTCAAGGCGGATATCGTGGCGCTGCAAGAGGCCGATCACCGGCTGGGCCGCCGTCCCGCAGCCCTGCCCCTTGATGCAATCGAGGCGCATACCGGCCTGCGCCCCTGGCCGGTGACAGAGACCGCCGAAAGCCTGGGCTGGCATGGCATCGCGCTTCTGGCCCGGCCGGGCCTGGTGCCCGAGGCGCTGCACCGGGTCCCCCTGCCCGGGCTGGAGCCTCGCGGCGCCATCATTGCCGACCTGCCGGACCTGCGCGTGGTGGGCGTGCACCTCGGCCTGCTGCGGCGCAACCGCCGCCAGCAGCTCGACCGGATCCGCGAAGCGCTGGAGGCGCTGCCCCCCTTGCCCACGGTAATCCTGGGCGATTTCAACGAATGGAGCCGCAAGACGGGCCTGGGCCGCCTCGCGCGGCACTACACGGTGCTGACACCCGGGCGCACCTTTCCCGCCACCCTGCCCGTCGCCGCACTGGACCGGATCGCCCACTCGGCGACCCTGCGCGTCACCCCGCTGGACATCCCGGCCCGCGCCAAGGGACCGCACCCGTCCGACCACCTGCCGATCCTGGCCGAGGTGGTGCCGGTGTGA
>Ga0102928_1002682_pt1 | contig 10583 bp, 7 predicted proteins | sample SalPonR1_B_D1_MG_FD_78504 | JGI IMG/M metagenome (GOLD analysis project Ga0102928, IMG submission 78504) | Salt pond soil microbial communities from South San Francisco under conditions of wetland restoration - Salt Pond MetaG R1_B_D1_MG | ecosystem: Environmental > Aquatic > Marine > Intertidal...
CTGCTGATGACGCATTTGTCTCGGTTCAGCGAGGAGCTGGTGCTCTGGACCTCCGCCCAGTTCGATTTCATTGATCTGCCGGATCGCTTCTGCACCGGCTCGTCTATCATGCCGCAGAAAAAGAATCCGGATGTGCCGGAGTTGGTGCGGGGCAAGACCGGTCGCGTCAATGGCCACCTGATCAGTCTTCTGACCCTGATGAAGAGCCAGCCGCTGGCTTATAACAAGGACAACCAGGAAGACAAGGAACCGCTGTTTGATACCGTGGATACCATCAAGGGCTGCCTGAAAGCCTACGCCGACATGATTCCGGCCATTCGCTCAAAGGCCGACAACATGCGGGTGGCGGCCAAGCGGGGGTTCTCGACCGCCACCGATCTGGCGGATTACCTGGTGAAGAAAGGCGTGCCTTTCCGGGATGCCCATGAAATCGTCGGCAAATCAGTGGCTTTCGGTGTGGCTGAAGGGCGTGACCTGTCTGATATGACCCTGGAAGAGCTTCAGCAGTTCTCTGATCACATTGGCGACGATGTTTTTGACGTGTTGACCCTGGAAGGCTCTGTTCAGGCCCGGGATCACCTCGGTGGTACAGCGCCGGACCAGGTCCGTGCTGCCGTTGGCAGGGCGCGCAGTCAGTTGGGCTGAACCACTCCGTGTTTGCGGGGCGGGTCCGCTAGCCGCCGATCCGCCCCGTGGTCAGATCCACCGCCGCAGGCGTCAGCTCGTCCAGCGGCTGCGGGCGGAATAGCCGGTAACCCTGGCCGTAATGAATGCCCAGGGTCCGGACCTTGCGGAGGGCGTCGTCGCTCTCGATAAATGTGGCCACGGTGACCTTGCCGGCGGCCTCGGCAATCCGGTGCAGGGCTTCAAGCATCACCTGCTGCACCGGGTCCTCCTCCAGTTGCTGAACCATTCTTCGATCCAGTTTGATGATATCCACTGGTAGTCTGGCGGCCAGGCTGTAGCTTTCCACTGAAGCGCCTGCGCCGTCCAGGGCGACGCGGAAGCCCGCCCGATGTAACGCATCGCAAAGCACGGCCACATCATCCGGATACTGGGTGGCGTGGGCTTCGCGGATTTCCAGGCAGAAACAGCCAGGGCTGAACGCCGAGTCACCCAGGGCTTCGGCCATAAAGTCGGGAAAGGTGTCATCCAGCACGCTGGCGAGGGACAGATTGAAGCCGCAGTACTTGAGTCGCGGTTCCAGCAGCGGCTGGTCACTGAGCCAGTCCAGGGTTTGCCGGATCACCTGACGGTCCAGGCGTTTGGCCAGATCAAAACGTTCGGCGATGGGCAGGAAGTCGTCGGGCTTGAGTGCCGCCTCATTTTCTGCGGTCGTCGGAATCCGGCAGAGGATTTCAATGTGATCACCCCAGGTGGGGCTGGCCACCGGCTTCATGGCCTGGTACTCCAGGATCAGGTTGTGATTGTCCAGCGCCTCCCGGATCTGCTCCACTCGCTTGCTGGCGGTTGAATCGTCGGCCTGGTGGGCGATGGCCCTGGCGGCGTGGACCCGGTTGCGTCCGGACGTTTTGGCGGTATGGCACAGGTCTGCCGCCTGGCTCAGCAGCTGCTCCGGATCCCTGGGAATGTCGCTGTCCAGGATCAACAGGCCGCCGGAGGCAGTGGTCTGAAGCTTGTAGCCCTGCCAGTCGAAGACAAAATCCCCGATCAGATCCAGGGTCTCCTGGGCAATCCTGCGGGCCCTTGGTTCCGGGCAGTTCTCTATCAGCAGCGCGAAGGTATCGCCCGCCAGCCGGGCCAGGGCATCGCGCTGGCGAACGCGCACGCCCAGATTGCCGGCCAGCTCTCTGAGATAGCGGTCGCAGGTGCCGCTGCCGGCCAGATCGTTGAAGCGTTCGAATTCATCCAGGTCGAGATACAGCAGGCTGTCGCAGGATTCCCGATGGGTTTTCTGTTCCAGGGTCTTGAGCATCTGGGCGATGAAGGCCTTGCGGTTCATCAGCCCGGTAACCGGATCGTGACGTATCCGGTATTCCTCGCTCGAGGCGTGGTTCAGCCTGGGCTCAATGTGTCGGGCCACATGCACAGCGCCGGTGACTTCGCCGAACCCGTTGGTCAGGCGCTGGTAGTGGAATTCGTGCACTGGCAGGTTGCGGGACTGCTGGGCCATGGGCATTTCAACCACAAAACTGTCACGCTCGAAGGCCCGGTGCCAGAGCCGCTCCATCAGCCTGCGTTCGTTCGGGAACTCCTGCAGAAGGTCGCTCAGGTTGTCGCCTGCTACCGGGTTTTGTCCGAAGGTTTCGGAAAACTGCCTGGCCCAGGCGTCATTGAAATGTAGCAGGTTGAAGGAGGCATCCACGGCGACCACCAGGTCTGAGGTGGCGCTGGTGATGGCTGCCAGCATGGTGTTCGCCTGCTGGCGAGCACTGCCGAGTTGCATGTCGGCCGTGCGGTCCACCAGGGTGCCCCCGAGCCGGGGAATCCTGCCGCTCTGTTTGAGGGCCCGACAACTGAGAGTTACCCGTCGCTGGTTCTGTTGCGAGGTGACGATGTCAAGATCGAGGGAAAGCGCCTCGCCCGTGCGCAGGCAGCGCCGGAACATGGCCCGGACCCTGGCCTGCCCGGTCTGGCAGTAGAAAAGCGCCTGCTCCGGGGTGATGTCGGCGCCGGGTCTCAGCTCAAGAAGCTGGAACATGCCCTCGGTCCAGATCATTTCATTGGTGCGGGTGTCCAGTTCCCAGATCCCGAAACCGGCACTGCTCTCGGCGCCCCGCAACAGCCGGGAATCGCAGGTGGAACTGTCGCGCAGGGTTATCGTGGCGGTCGCCGCCTTGTCGGAATCCCGCATGTCGAGCCTCAGGCTCAGGCAGGCGGTGTAGAAAAAACCTTCCTTGTGCCGGAAGGTCACCAGAACATTCTGGCCCCGTTCAATCCGGTGGCGGTTCGCGGGTGCGAAGGGGTCATCCTGGCGTGATGCCAGGATCTGATGCACCGGTTGCCCCTCCAGGTCGCTGCCGTCATAGCCGAGCACCGCCTCGGCCTGATTGTCGGCGAACAGTACTTTGCCTTCATCGTCGATGCGTAAAACGGTCTGGCGCCCGGATGCCGGGGACTGATCCGAACGGTACCGGCGGATGATGAACTCTTTCACAGCGGGTGAGCCTCGCGTGTTCTCCAGCTTTTATTTTTCTAAAGGTTTTGCCACGATGCCGACATCATACTCATACTGATGCTGAAAAGAACCTCTCTGCGGAGCCGCCTTGACCGCCCACGTTGCCCCGATTTCCCTCGACTTTGAGGAGGGAATAGATCGCAAGACCCTCCGTCGTCTGAGGGACCGGTTTCTACTGGTCAATCAGCAGCGCTGGGACCGTGCTCATTCAGCGTTGTCCTATCGTCAGCAGATGGTGCTGGAAATTCTGCCCCTTGTGTTTCATCTCAACCATCCGGCGTTGCCCGGTTACCTCGACAGCGATTGCCCCTATGGCCTGAGTAACTACAAGCCGTCGCCCGCCACGATCAACGCGGCCCGGCGGCTGGCCCGAACCTTCTCGCTGAAGGATGAGGGCAAGCGCAAGCCGGATCTTGAGGCCATGTTCCTGATGGGCAGTCCGGGAACCCTGGGCCACTCGGTGGCCAGTGATCTTGATGTCTGGCTCTGCCATCGGAGCGATTTGCCGGAGCGGGGCATCCGCTGTCTCGAACGCAAGGCCGCCAAATTGGCCCGCTGGGCGGAATCCTTTGGTGTGGAGCTTCACGTGTTCGTCTTCTGTGCCTCGGACTGGCGGGCCGGCCGGCAGCGTGCTGAGGTGACGGGCGAGAACTGTGGCAGTGCCCAGCACTTCCTGTTGCTGGACGAGTTCTACCGGACCAGCATCCATCTTGCTGGCGCCTGGCCCATGTGGTGGCTGATTCCTCCGGAGCAGGAAGAAAACTACGACGACTGCATGCGCAAGCTGGTGGATTTCCGGTTTGTGCGTGCGGAGGACTACATCGATTTTGGTCCGGTTCCGGCGATCCCCGAGGCGGAATTTCTCGGCGCAGGTGTCTGGCAGTTGTACAAGGGGATTGATGCGCCCTGGAAGTCCATTCTGAAACTGCTTCTGATTGAGTGTTACGCGCGGACCACCGGCGAGGCCTTGTTGTCCAGCGAGTTCAAACGGGCTGTGTTCCGGGGGGAGACCGATGCTAACAGCCTCGACCCCTACGTCATGCTTTATGATCGACTCGAAGGCTGGCTTGCCGGTCCGGAAGTGGCCTCGAGGCTGGACCTGATCCGTCGGAGCCTGTATCTGAAAGCAGGGTTGCCACTGACCCGGTCCGAGGCTTCCGGGGAGCAGTGGCGCGCCCGCCTGCTGCGCCAACTGGTGACACGCTGGGGCTGGTCCGAGAGTACGCTGGCAGAGCTGGACGAGCGCCAGCGCTGGCGCGCAGAGGATGTCACCACCCTGCGCCGAACCATTGTTAACGAACTGACCCATGGTTACCGGTTGCTGTCGAAAATGGCCAGGGAGCATGGCCAGCGTGCTGCCATCAGTGCCAACGATATCAATCTGCTGGGCCGCAAGCTCTATGCGGCGTTTCAACGCAAGGCCGGCAAGATTGAGCAGATCAATCCGGGGCTGGCACCCTCGCTGGCCGAGGAAAACCTGGCTTTTCACCATCAGTCGGAGCAGGGGGGAGGCGCCGACGGCTGGTTGCTGTACCGGGATCTGGAGGATCCGGCCGATGCCTTCTGGCAACCCGTGATTCGCCGCTCCGGCAACCTGGCGGAACTGATGGTCTGGTGTTACTGCAATGGTCTGCTGACCCGTTCGACACGACTGAACGTGCGCTCCGGAACCAGTATTGCTTCGGTCAGCGAGTTGCGGGAAATGCTGGATGCCCTGTCGGCGTTCCTGCCATTTCCGATTGCGCCGGCGGAGCGGGAGGCGCTGTCCCGGGGTGTCCGGCCACTGAGAAATCTGCTGCTGGTGAATGTGGGCGTCGATCCCCAGGCGCATCTCACGGAAAAGGGGCTTCACAAGCTCAGTTCGCGACACGATTCGCTGGGCTTCAGTGGCGGTCGGGAGAACCTGGTGATCAGCATTGATCAGATTACGTTCAACAGCTGGCACGAGGTGAGCCTGCAACACTACGCCGCCGGCGACACTCTCATTCAGTGCCTGAAGAATGTTCTCGCCTCGGTGGCCGCAAATCCCGCCGACCTGCCCGATGTTCAGGTGCACTGCCACAACCGGGGCCACGGCTCAGCCATTGCCCGTAGGGTTCAGGAGCTGTTTGTGGATGTGCTTCGACCCTTTTTTGCCGGCGGTACCGGCCCGCACCCGCTGCGCTATGTAATCGAGATGGATCGTCGCTACTTTCTGCTTCAGTTCAACGGCCTGGAGCCGGGATTCGTGGCCCTGGAGAGCTTCGAGGCGCTGATGGAACACCTGGCATTGCCCCAGGAAAGGTACCTGCCGGTGGTATTCGATCGCTACGCCCTGCAGGAGGAGCCGGCCTTGCGGGCGGTTTGCCTGGCCAGCGAACCGGATAACATCCAGGTTTTCTACCGTATTCTGGGCGACCGGGCCCGGCTCTGGGTGGTTGACGAGCTGGGCTCGGTGTTCAGCTGGGAGCAGGCGGTGACCAGCCGCCGGCACTTGCTGGTGCCGGTACTGCGGTTTCTCGATAACCTGATTGAACGGCGGTTGCTCCGTCACACTGATTCGGCCGGCGTGGTAGCGGGCGTTCAGTGTTACGAGATGGTCCGGCGCGACGGTAACTGGCGAGCCGAGTACCGGCCGGAATCGGATTCGGGCGTACCCCTGCCCGGGTTCGAGGTGCAGGCCGTGGGCATTCACGAGGGCGACAGTCGTCTGCGCTTCGACATCTTCTGCGGTGACCAGGAATTCAGCGTCCAGGAGTATGGTGACCAACTGATTCCGGCGGTGGCCCACTACATCCGGTCCCTGCGCCAGAGTGACGAGGTGTATCCGGTGTATCTGACCGACGTTCACCTGCCCCACGACCTCGATCCGAGGGTCTATCAGCAGGATATCCAGACCAGCCAGTATCTCTATTACCGATCCGTGCTGGAGGATTCCCTCAACAGGCATCTTGCCAGGACGCACTGACCTCGCGGCCCGGGGCGGGTCTCAGGTATACTGCGCCCATAGTGAACTCAGGGGTAGCAGCTATGCGAACTTGGACTCTGCCGATCATGATGCTGATGCTCGCTCTGGCTGTGAGCGGTTGCGGCCAGAAAGGGCCGTTATACCGCGACAGCCAGAGCGCTTCGGTGACGTCCGGAACGGATTCTGCCCAGGACCGTCAGGATCCGGAAGAAAACCGCGACTAGCGCTCTGGCCCCGGCCCCGTTAAACGAATCAGGAAGCTCATGGATCATTTCAACTACCGCGACGGCGAGCTTTACGCCGAGGATGTCCCTGTCTCTGCCATCGCCGATCGCTTTGGCACGCCGGCCTATGTCTACTCACGGGCAACACTTGAGCGGCATTACCGGGCCTATGACGATGCCCTGCGGGATCACCCGCACCTGGTATGCTACGCCGTAAAAGCCAACAGCAACCTGGCGGTGCTGAATGTTCTGGCCCGGCTCGGGGCCGGCTTCGATATCGTCTCGGCCGGCGAGCTGGAGCGGGTGTTGCGGGCCGGTGGCGACCCGTCGCGGGTCGTGTTCTCTGGCGTTGGCAAGCAGGAATGGGAAATGAAGCGTGCGCTTGAGGTGGGCGTTCGCTGTTTCAATGTGGAATCCGACACCGAACTGGACCGGCTCAATGCAGTAGCGGGCGAGCTTGGCGTGAAGGCGCCAATCTCGCTGCGGGTGAACCCGGATGTTGACGCCGGTACCCATCCCTATATATCCACCGGGCTGAAAGAGAACAAGTTCGGGATCGATATTGCCGAAGCGCCGGAGGTCTACACCCGTGCCGCAGGTTTGCCGAACCTCGAGGTTAAAGGTGTTGATTGCCACATCGGCTCCCAGCTGACCAGCGTGTCTCCGTTCCTGGATGCCCTGGACCGGGTGCTGGCCCTGATCGATACCCTGGCGGCACAGGATATTCATATTCGCCATCTGGATATGGGCGGCGGCCTCGGCGTTACCTACAACCAGGAACAGCCGCCTCAGCCATCGGATTATGTGAAGGCACTGGCCGAAAGGCTGGGTGACCGCAAGCTGGAACTGATCCTTGAGCCAGGCCGGTCCATTGCCGCCAATGCCGGTATTCTGCTGACCAGGGTCGAGTTCCTGAAGTGCACCGAGCACCGGAATTTTGCCATTATCGATGCGGCCATGAATGATCTGATCCGCCCGGCCCTGTACAGCGCCTGGCAGGCGATCATCCCGGTCAAGCCGCATCAGCAAGGCGAGGAGAAAGCCTGGGATCTGGTCGGTCCGGTCTGTGAAACCGGCGACTTCCTGGGCAAGGACCGGCACCTGCGCCTACAGGCTGGCGACTTGCTGGCCGTTCGTTCTGCCGGCGCCTATGGTTTTGTGATGAGCTCCAACTACAACACCCGGAACCGCCCGCCAGAGCTGATGGTCGATGGTGACCATGTGCATGTGGTCCGTCGCCGTGAAACCCTCGAAGACCAGCTCGCACCCGAGAGCTGCCTTCCGGAATGAGTGGGGGCGAGGAGATGACACAGCAACGCCGGACCCAGGGCCCCATGCTTCGATTTACCAAGATGCACGGGCTGGGTAATGACTTCATGGTGGTGGACGCCATCAGCCAGCCGTTCCGCCTGCGCCCTGAGATGATCCGGGAACTGGCCAACCGGAACTTCGGGATTGGCTTCGACCAGCTGCTGGTGGTAGAGCCGCCCGGGCTGCCGGATGTCGACTTCCGTTACCGCATTTTCAATGCGGACGGCTCCGAGGTGGAACAATGCGGCAATGGTGCCCGTTGCTTTGCCCGATTCGTCCGTGATCAGCGTCTGACCAACAAGAAAGTGATTCGGGTTCAGACCGCGAAGGGTGTAATTGAGCTTCGTGTGGGTCGCGAAGGCATGGTCATGGTCAATATGGGCGTACCCGAGTTCAATCCGCCGGCCATTCCGTTTGCCGCAGACCGTCGCAAGGATGTCTACACGGTGGATGTCGACGGTCAGACGGTGGAACTGAGTGCCCTGTCCATGGGTAATCCCCACGGTGTGCTGCTGGTTGAAGATGTGGATCAGGCGCCGGTGGAAACACTGGGCCCCAAGCTTGAGAGGCATCCCCGCTTCCCGTCCCGCGCCAATATCGGGTTTCTGCAGGTCCTGGATCGCGCCCATGTTCGCCTGAGGGTGTTTGAGCGGGGCTCCGGCGAAACCCTGGCCTGTGGCAGTGGCGCCTGTGCCGCCGTTGTGGCCGGCTGTTTGCGAGGCCTGCTGGACTCCAGCGTGGAAGTAGAGCTGCGCGGCGGTAAGCTGGTCATTGAATGGCAGGGTGAAGGGTCCCCTGTTATGATGGAAGGGCCTGCAACCAGCGTATTCGAGGGGCAGTTAAGGCTGCCAGGTGAATCTGGTGGTCGCCGCCGCAGGAGCGGTCGCCCCCATAAACAACGATCCTGACAGCCAGGAGTACCCCATGACAGAACAAACGGCCCGCCAGAAGGCCGGTGAGCTCACCCGGGAAGAGGTGGCGGACTACCTGCGAGCCAACCCCGATTTCTTTGTCGACCAGGACGAACTGCTGCGCAGTCTGACCCTGCCCCATGACAGTGGCCGCGCCATTTCCCTGGTCGAACGTCAGGTGCATCTGTTCCGGGAGCAGCGTGACACCCTGCGCAGGGAGCTGGTGGAGCTCGTGTCCATTGCCCGTCACAATGACCGGTTGTTCGAGAAGAGCAAGCGCCTGTTGATGCAGGTGATTGAAGCCCGGACCCTCAACGATATGGCCGCGGCCATTGATGACAGCATCCGTGGCGATTTCGGGCTCGATGCCGCCTCCGTTCTGCTGTTTACCGATGTCGAGTTGCCCGAGGCCTCCCAGGGCGCGTTGCATGTGGTGAGTCCGTCCGTGGCCCGTGAACGGCTGGGCAGCTTGCTGGAAGGTGAGCGTGCCGTTTGCGGCCAGTTCCGGGAGAGCGAACGGGAGTTTCTGTTCCCGGACCGCGAAGAACCGATTGCCTCTGTGGCCCTGGTGCCGCTGAGGCATGATGAGCTGGTGGGGGTGTTTGCGGTCGGTAGCTGCCAGGCCGGCTATTTCGACCAGAGCATGGGTTCCCTGTTCCTGAGCTACATCAGTGATACTTTGAGCCGCTTGTTGCCTCCCATGGTTAAGCGCCATACCGCGGCTGCCCCGGTCACCGATATGGCGACGGAGTCCCGCTAGGGTGTCAGAGGTTCGGGAGATTCCGGCGGTTCCCCATGAGCTTTCCGGACCGCTGACGGATTTTATCCGGCACCTGGCTTCTGAAAAACGTCATTCCCCCAGAACCTGCGAAAGCTACCAGCGCGACCTGCTGCGTCTGGCAGGCTGGGTGAGCCAAAGTGGGTTAACCGCCTGGCAGCGGGTGAGCAATCATGATTTGCGCCGCTACGTGGCAACGCTCAGCCGGGAAGGTTTGTCAGGGCGAAGTATTGCCCGGCATCTCTCCGCCACCCGTCGCTTTTACCAGTTCCTGCTCAGGGAGAAACTGGCGTCGGATAACCCGGCGCTGGATATTCGTGCCCCCAAGAGCGGCCGTCGTCTGCCCCGTGTGGCGGACGTGGATCAACTGAATCACCTCCTGGATGGTCAGCCAGACGACCCTCTGGAAGTCCGCGACCTGTGCATGTTCGAGTTGATGTACTCTTCCGGGTTGCGTCTGGCGGAGCTGGCGAGTCTGGACCTTGATACCGTGGATCTGCGCGGCGGCGAAGTCCGGGTGCTGGGTAAGGGTGGCAAGGAGCGGCTGTTGCCGGTCGGGCGCAAGGCGATTGCGGCCATCCAGGCCTGGCTGCCACTCAGGGCTACGCTGGCCAATGACGGCGAAGTCGCCCTGTTTGTCAGCCAGCGGGGAGAGCGGCTCAGTCACCGCAGTATCCAGGCCCGCATGAGCCGCTGGGGCGTCAGCCGTGGTGCCGACCAGAAGCTCCATCCCCATCTGTTGCGACACTCTTTTGCCAGCCACATGCTGGAATCCAGTGGTGACCTGCGCGCGGTTCAGGAATTGCTGGGTCACGCCGACATTGCCACAACCCAGGTCTATACTCATCTTGATTTTCAACATTTGGCACGGGTTTATGACCAGAGTCACCCCAGAGCACGCCGCGATAAGTATCATGGCAAGACCAGTGATGAGAGTTCCTGATACCGGCAACGGCCAGGCAGGGCATTATCAGTCATTAACAGTAGAGCAAGGGTAAGCGGGAGCGTTCCATGGCATCGGATCAGTCCTGGAAGGAGAAGTACCTTCAGGAACTCGAGTCTGCAGAGAGTCGGGAAAAACAGTGGAAGGCGGAGCGGAATACCCTTGAACGCATGCTGGTTCGTACCAGTCTGGCATCCGAAGGGCAGGCGCCGGAGCTGGACCGGTTGTTGGTCCGAATCCGCAAGGATCTGCGGAAAAACCGGGTGGATGTGGACGCCTGGAAGGAATTGCAGGACCAGATTGATCGCCAGGTCGCCCTTCTTGACGAAC
>Ga0102928_1002683_pt1 | contig 10579 bp, 8 predicted proteins | sample SalPonR1_B_D1_MG_FD_78504 | JGI IMG/M metagenome (GOLD analysis project Ga0102928, IMG submission 78504) | Salt pond soil microbial communities from South San Francisco under conditions of wetland restoration - Salt Pond MetaG R1_B_D1_MG | ecosystem: Environmental > Aquatic > Marine > Intertidal...
AGGACCCGTGTTTCGGCCCCGTGGTCGCGGTCGGTCTCGGCGGCATCTATGCTGAAATCTTTGGGGATGTGTCCTTCCGCGTGGCACCGTTTGACGAGGACGTCGCGTGCGAAATGATTTTCGAGCTGAAATCCTTGCCGATCTTTCAGGGTGCCAGGGGGCGTGAGCCGGCGGATATCGACGCCTTCTCTGAAACACTGGCCCGGCTATCGCAATTTGCGTGGTACCATCGCCACAGGTTGAGAGAACTGGATATAAACCCCGCGCTTGTACGACCCGCGACCCTCTCCGCGACCGGAAGGCCCGGTGGCATCGTCATCGCCGACGCGTTGATGATTCTTTCGGACGTCACGACCGGAGGGCATGTCCGGGACTCGGATCATGCATAAGGTCGCGTTCATCGGCCTTGGAGTGATGGGCGGGCCAATGGCTGCCCGGCTTGCACGTGCGGGCATGGCCGTCACTGGCTATGACCATGACAAGGTTCGGTGCGCGCAAGCCCGCAGCGACGGCGTGAAGGTGGCGACATCTGCCAAAAGTGCCGCTGCTTCCGCCGAAATCGTGATCACCATGCTCCCGGATCCCGGGACCTTGACCGACGTTCTTACCGGGACGTCAGGGGTGCTGGCGGCAATGTCTCCACAAAGCTTGCTCATCGACATGGGGACAAGCGGTCCCGATACTGTCGCGATTGTCGCTCAGGAAGCCGGTGATCGAAATATCCGTATGATCGACGCTCCGGTCGGACGGCCTCCGTCGGCCGCGCGGGATGGACGTCTGATTATCATCGCCGGAGGGGAAGAGGCCGACCTAAAGCAAGCTGTCCCCCTTTTCGAAATCATGGGCGAGGTCACCCACCACGCCGGCCCACTGGGCAGCGGCGCGCGCCTGAAACTTATCAACAACTACATGTCGATGGTCGGCATGGTGATGACTGCAGAGGCCCTTGCCGCCGGCCGAAAGGCGGGCTTGGACCGGAAGGTTCTGGTCGAGGTGCTGAGCCACACGGCAGCCGGGCGTGGACAGATCATCATCAATTTTCCCGGAAAGGTCCTTGCGGGAGATATCGCACCTGATTTTCCAATCCGCCTCGGTCTCAAGGACCTCGGATTGGCGCTCGATATGGGGCAGGAATTGGAGGCGGAATTGGTTCTGGGCAAGGCAGCCCAGCGAACATTCGTAGAGGCGATTGCATCTGGCCGTGGTGAACAGGACTGTACCGCGCTGTTGCTCTTTCTGGAAGAAGCGGCGGGATTGGCCCCGTCTGTCGCCTCGGCACCTCTCGCTGCATATCGCACGGGTGCCGGTGACAGCCGCAGCAACGAACACAAGGGTGGGAAATGAGAAAAGTCCTGATTGCCAACCGCGGGGAAATTGCCCTTAAGGCAGTGCGCGCAGCCAGACGCTGCGGTTTGCAGGTGGTCGCGGTGTATTCTTCTGCCGATGCCTCCAGTGCTCATATCTTTGCCGCGGACGAGGCGATTTGTATTGGCGGGGCGTCCCCCAGGGAAAGCTATTTGCGTGGCGACGTGCTGATAGAGACAGCCTTGGCAACGGGTTGCGACGCGGTCTATCCAGGGTATGGCTTTCTGGCGGAGAACGCAGAGTTCGCCGAAGCTTGTGCAAACAAAGGTTTGACATTCGTAGGCCCCGATCCTGAAAGCATTCGCACGATGGGTGACAAGGCAATGGCGCGTGCCGCAGCGGCGCGCCTGGATGTTCCGGTAGTTCCGGGTTCGCCGTGCGCGTTCACCGAGGTTTCAGAGGCGGCAGAGCATGTCGATTCGGTCGGCTTTCCCATGCTGGTCAAGGCCAGCGCCGGCGGTGGCGGGCGGGGTATGCGAGTGATACCTCAAAAGGAGAGTTTCCACAGGCTATTCGAACAGGCGAGCGGAGAAGCTGAGGCCGCATTCGGCGACGGCGCACTGTATCTGGAACGGTTCTTCGAGCGCGTGCGTCACATCGAAGTCCAGGTCTTCGGTGACCATCATGGAAATGTCCGGCATCTCTGGGATAGGGACTGTTCAGTACAACGCCGCCATCAAAAGCTGATCGAGGAAGCCCCCGCAACACTCTTGCCCACCAACACCCGAAAGGATATGGCGGATGCAGCGCTGCGTCTGGTGCGGGGAACGAAGTATCACAACGCCGGCACCATTGAATTCATCTACGACATGGACAGTGGCGAATTCTTCTTCATCGAGATGAACACTCGGATCCAGGTTGAACACCCGGTGACCGAACGGCTGACTGGCACTGATCTGATAGCTGAGCAGTTCTGGATCGCTGCAGGCAACGAGATGCGGTTGCCGGAGCTTGAAACAGTGCCCGACGGGTGTTTCATCGAATGGCGTATATGTGCCGAGGACCCGGCACAGAATTTCACCCCCGTCCCGGGGCGAATTACCCGATTGGAACTGCCAACAGGCCCGAACGTCGCGTTCGAAAGTCATGTCTTTCCCGGTTACGAAATCTCGCCCTTTTACGATTCGATGATTGGGAAACTGATTGTTGGGGGTGGGAATCGCGACGAGGCTCTCGAAAATTCCCGGCACGCTTTGCAGGCCCTCCGGATAGAGGGTGTCGCCACCACTATCCCTTTTCATCTTGCGATGTTGGATGAGCCCGATTTCATAGAGAATGACATTCACACCCGTTGGATTGAAGCCAAGCAGTCGGAGGCCAAAAGTGGATCAGCCCATGCATGACAACCTAACGGCCAAGGATCTGGAACGGTTGACCGAATCCATGTCGCGCGAGGGGCTTTCCCGATTGGAATGGTCGCTTGACGGTCTCGATCTGGAAATAGACTGGGAGGGCCCGGCTGGCGATGAAGCAAATGTCGTCAAGACACGAGAGGAATCGTCGTTTCCGCAGGAAGATCTGATAACTGATCAGCCTGAAGTGACCACATACCATGCGGTCCGGGCAAAGGCGGCGGGTGTGCTCAACTGGCAAGTGAGCCGCGCGCCCGAGCCCGGTGATTGCGTCAAAGCCGGCGAGCTTGTTGCTTCCACAAGAGTCGGCACCGAAAATGCCGAAATCATCTCGCCGATAACCGGGCGGGTCTTGCACGTTCAGTCTTTCGAAAACGGTGCCTTCGTCGCATGCGGACAATGGCTATTCTCCGTCGGATCATAAGAAGAGACGAGGAGGCTGTGCGCGGTCCAAGGCATCATCGAGCAGCCACGTGGGCACATCAGGCGGCTAGGCTCGACACCCTTCTCAATGCGCGACAGAATGCCGGCGACACGGACACCCGGCTTTACAAGAAGGCGCCGGGTGCTGCGTCGGCGCTGTGCTTCATGGGGCATACGCTGATGGAGACCGCAACGGGCAGGTCGTGCAGCAGGCGGATCTCACCCACGCCGATGGTCATGGTGAGCGCGAGGTGGGGTCTTGTCAGAGGAAATCAGCTTGAGACGGACAGGGCGGCTGCATAGCCTCACCGGATGACTAAACGCAGCCCATTTCGCTATTTCAAAACTAGTCGTGAGATCATCCGGCTGGCGCTCATGCTTTACATCCGGTTTCCGCTTCCGTTGCGGAACGTAGAGAGGTTCTCTATTTTATCGTGCTTATTGAAGCGGTGCATCGTGCCATGCTTGCTGGTCTTACGCATTTCAAACAAGATTTTCTGATCAAAAAGACATTGAAAAAATTGGACTTTTTACAGACTTTTAATCAGTGGGTCGCAGGTTCGAATCCTGCACGGCTCACCACTGAAATCCTTTTCAGCCCGGACACATGGGTTACAGCTTGTTCCCGAGACATGGGTGACGTCCTTGTCCTTTCGGGGGCCCCGCCGCTGCGGTTCAGACCGCGCCGCTGCCCGCCGCCTGGGGTGGCAGGCAGGGCACGCCATCGCGCGGCGGGCCTGTCGTCCATCGCCTCCGGCGCGGGTGCGTGAGGAGGGGCATCCGCACCGAGCCGGTCGCCCGGGAGATCATTCGTAGCCCGTCATCTCCAGATATCCGGTGCCCGCGTGGCTGCCGCTCAGCATGACCGGGCCCTCCCAATAGGGCACGGAGGTCGACATCCACGCCCCCGGGTTCAGCGCCGTCACGGTCGTGTCGAGGCCGCGACCGGGCAACCGGACCCGCCACTTGACCGGCACCTCCCGCCCGGCGACCTCGTGCCATGCGAGCGGTGTCGCTGCAAAGGCCCCGTCGGCAAGTGCCGTGGTTTCGCCGGATGCGCTGATCCACGTCCCTGCCGTGTAATCGGTGTCGCCGCGCAGCACGAAGCCCATGAGCTTGTCGCCACTGTCGAAGGAGAGCGAGAACCAGTCCCAGCCCTCCTGATCCGCGCTGAGCGGTTGCGATGACCATTCCCGGTCGAGCCAGGCGCGGCCGGTCACCGTGACATCTCCGCCGGGCAGGGTCAGCGTGCCGGACAGCTTGTAGAAGGGCTGCGAATAGTAATGGCTCGCCTGCCCGGCCGACGATTTCACGGAATAGCCCTGCTCCCCGTGCAACACCAAAGGGCCGGTTGCCGTCAGATCGACATCATACGCAAAATCCGTGCCCGAGGCCGTCAGGCGCAAGTTGTCGAAATCGGGGCCCGTCATGGTCCAGTCGTCGATCCAGGCGGAAAACGGCTCGGTCGTGACGCCGGCCTGGCCGATCCCGCCGCGGGCGCGCCGCTCGGCCACGTGATGCGCCTCTTGCGTGGTGACCGCCGCATGGCCCATCCAGAGCTGCGGGGTGTCCCATCCCTCGCCGTCGCGCGGGGCGAGGGCGGAGCGGAACAGCGTCCATTGCAGCCCGTACGGCGTGCCGTCGGGGCCGGTCATGTTGGCGGTCAGGTACCACCATTCGATGCGGAAATCGGGATGCGGCCCGTGATCGGCCGGAAACTCCGGCGCGCGGCCCGGCACAGGGGTGGCAAAGCCGTCGGCCGTCGTGCCCAGCCCGGCGAAGCCTTGTGCCACGCCATGAGCGGGCAGCAATAGCAGCAGCAGAAGGGCCCTAACGTTCATTGCGGAACACTCCCAATAGCTGTGCGGGCGGAAGTCGCGAGAGCCGCCAGGCGGGCCAGAGCGCCGCCAGACCGGCGGCCCCAAGGGCGAGCACCGTCAGCCGCAGGTAATCGAGCGGAAACAGATACATCGGCAGGCGCCAGCCGAACGCCTCCACGTTGACCACGGCGAGGAGCGCCCAGGCGAGCGCCAGGCCAAGGGGCAGGGCGAGCGTTGCGGTCAGCGCCGCCAGCACCAGCGCGCGCAGCAGATCGAGCCGCGCGAGGCTGCGCCGCGTGACGCCGAGCGCCCAGACCGGGGCCAGTTGCGGCAGCCGCATCGCGGCGAGCGTCAGCAGGCTCATCAATATGGCGAAGCCCGCCACCGCCAGGGTGAGCACGTTGAGCGCTGTGGTGACGGTGAAGGTGCGTTCGAACACCGCGAGCGACATCGCCTTGAGCGCGGCCTGATCGGTCATCGCGGCCTGCGGCAGACCGGCCTCCGCCAGGGCCCGGCGCAGCGCCGCGACCTGATCGGGAGCGCTGCGCAGCCCGAAGCGCAGGGCCGTCACCTCGGGGTAGAGATCGCGAAACAGCGGCTCGGTCACGATGACCTGCCCGATGGGATTGCCGTAATCGCCATGGATGCCCAGCACGGGCAGGCGTGCACCGGGCGCGATGACCACCTCGCTGCCGAGGCCCAGGCCCGCGCGGCGGTACATCTGTTCGTTGACGAGCACCCCCTCGCCGCGCGCCAGCCTGTCCCAGGGATCGGTGACGGCGCGCAGGAATTGCCAGTTGTCGCGATAGGTGGCGTGGTCGCGGGCGGCGTATATCTCGGTGGGCATCCCCGCGACACGCCGGTCCACCGACAGGAGCGGGAGGATAGCATCGGCGTGATCGCGCGCCACCGCGCGGATGACATCGGCCTGTGCGGTATCCTCGGCCCTCACGTAGAGCTCCGAGGCGAGGCGCTGATCGAGAAAGCCCGTGAAGGTCAGCCGGAACGACGACACCATGGTGGAGACACCGACATTGGCCGCCATCGCCAGCAACAGCGCCATCAGCGCCAGCGACAGCCCCGGTACCTGTTGCCGCGTGTCCGCCCAGAACCATTCAGCCGTCGCGCTGCGCGCGGGTCCTTCGGCCCATCTCAGCACCAGCCCCAGAAGGGGCGGCAGCGCCAGTGCCCCGCCGATCAGCAGCGCGCCCAGCATGGCAAAGCCCGCCAGCAGCCCCTCACCCCAGAGCGCGAGCGCTCCAGAGAGCACAAGGAGCAATGCCGCAATCGTTGCCTGACCGACCCCCGAACGCGCCATCATCAGCGCCCTTGGCTGCGCCCCGCTCAGAAGCGGCATGTGCGCCAGCGACCAGAGCGCCCCGCTCGCCGCCAGGGCCGTGCCGCCCAGGGCGATGCCCAGCCCCGAGAGCCACCAGACCGGGCGCAAGCTGAGCTGCCCCGCCACATCCGCGCCGTAGAGGCCCCGCAGCGTGGCCGCGACATCCGGCAGGAGCGCCGCCGCGATGCCATAGCCGAGCGCCACGCCGATCCCGCCGGCGATGAGCGCCAGCACCGCCAGTTCTGCCGCCATCAGCGCGATCAGCCGCCGCAGCGGTACGCCGAGCGCGCGCAGGGTGCGCACCATCGGGCGGCGCTGCTCGAAGGCCAGACCGATCGCGCCCTGCACGATGAACAGCCCCACCGCAAAGGACAACAGGCCAAAGGCGGTGAGGTTGAGATGAAAGCTGTCGGTGAGCCGCGCCACGTCGCCGCCCTCTTGCGGGGCGCTGCGGATGAGGCCGGGCGCGACTTGCTCCAGCGGGGTCCGCGTGAGCGGCTGATCGGCCAGCACGATCAGCCGGTCGATCTGCCCGGGCCGGTCCAGTAGGCGCTGCGCCACCCCGATATCGGTGAGCGCGGTGTTGGGGGCCACGTCGGGCGCGGTCACGCGCTCCGCCGTCACATCCGGCAGGCGGGCGAGCGTTCCGGCACGGGCGAAGATCTGCCCCGCCCCCGACAGGAACGCGCCGAGATCGGCCCCGCCGCCTGCACGCACCGGGCCGAGCCCGCCGGGGGCGGTCAGCGGCTCCAGCCCGACGAGGCGCACATCGCCGATGCGCCCTTCGATCACCGGCGAGACAGCCCAGCCGGCGCGGCGCAGGGCGACATAGGTATCTTGCGACATCGCGCCGCCGTCGCGCGCGGTGATCTGCGCATATCGCCCCTCGCCAAGCGTGGCTGCCGCCGCGTCATAGCTGGCGCGGGCCTCGGCATTGATCGCCTGCACCCCGGACCAGAGCGCGGTGGCGAGCGCCAGACCGGCCAGCAAGGTGATGAGCTGCAACGGGTTGCGCTGCCAATGCGACAGCAGCGCCGAGAGGATCACGCGGCTCACGTCAGCCGCCCCGCGCGCAGGTGCAGCCGCCGGGGCAGGCGCGCGGCGAGCCGCTCGGAATGGGTGACGAGGATGAGGCCCGCGCCGGTTTCGGCGACCAGCTCCTGCAAGAGGTCCATGACCGCATCGGAGATTGCCTCGTCGAGATTGCCTGTCGGCTCGTCGGCCAGCACCAGCCTTGGCCCGGCGGCAAGGGTGCGGGCGATGGCCACCCGCTGTTGTTGCCCGCCCGAAAGCTGTTCGGGGTATTTGTGCAGGTGGCCGGTCAGCCCGAGGCGCGCCGCCAAATCCGCGTCGCGCGCCGCGTCGTGCCGCCCGGCCAGCCGCGCCTGAAAGGCGATGTTGGCGGACACGGTAAGCGACGGGATCAGGTTGAACTGCTGAAAGATGACGCCCACGGTGCCGCGCCGCAGGGTTGCGCGACCGGCGTCGTCCAGCGGCGTGAGATCGGTGCCGTCGACGATCACCTCGCCGCTGTCGGCGATGTCCAGCCCGCCTGTGAGGTGCAGAAGCGTGCTCTTGCCCGAGCCGGATTCGCCCGTGAGCGCCAGCATGTCGCCTCGGTCGAGGCCGAACGAGATGCCCCGTAGCACCGGCACCTCGGTATCCGGGTAGCTCTTGATGACGTTTTCAACGCGTAGCAGCATCGGATTTCCCTGGTCACGGCCCGGGGGTCAGTTAGCGCAGCGAAGCTGCGGTGCAAAGGGAACGATCCACATCGGCACCGGATACGATGCGGCGGCGAAGGAACCGCGCCGGAGCCTTTTCGCCCGATGCCCCTTTGCGCCCGCGGTGATCGCCACGGTCCGCGACGCGCGCTCAGTCCGGAACGGCCAGCCCCATGCGGCGCAGCGCCCATGCGGTGAGCGCGCGCAGGCCCGTCCGCGTGGCGGTGTCGAGCCCGGCCACCACGTCCGCGGCGTCGGTCGAGGCGGCGGCGGCGGTGGTCTCGATGGTGCGGCTGCCCAGGATGGTGGCGTCGGCCTCGCGCACCAGCCGCGCGGTCAGGCGCAGCCGCGTGGTGACCGTCTCGCCGTCGGGGGCGAGCTCGGCCTGCAGGTCCGTCAGTTCCGACAGCAGCAGGTAGTCCGCCGTCCCGCCGACCGGTCGGCGGCCCACGTAGCGCAGCGCGTCCGCGTCCTCGAAGCTGCGCAGCATCAGACCCTGCAGCATGACGGGGGCGGTATCGGTCCAGCGCGCCTGCGGCAGGTAGGCGGCCCGGAACGGGTCGGGCCGGATCAGGATGCGGTCGGTGTCGAGCGCGCCGCCCGCCGTCGGCGTCTCGATCACCAGGTCGCGGCGCAGGCTGCCGCGCACCTCGGGTGCCTCGGCGGGGGCGCGCAGCCCGTAGGCTTGCAGGGGTGTCGTCGCGTCGGTGATCGAGGTGATCGTCGCGCAGCCGCCCAGCAGGAGGGCACAGAGCAGGGGCACGGCACGGGCCAAAGTGATCATCTGCGGAACTCCGGGGTCTGGCGGTTGAGAAAGAACCGCGCGGGATCGCGTTCGATCTGCCGCGCGAGGCTTTCGAGATTGGCGATGAGGTTGCGCGTCTCGCGCGCCAGCCTTGTGTATTGCGGCAGGCCGGTGGTGGCGAAATCCTGCACCGGCGCGCCCGAATCCGCCACCACCCGCGCGAATTCGTCGAAGGCGCGCCGCGCCGTCCCGGCGGCACCGCGCAGGTCGTCGGTGATCGCGGGGATATCCTCGGAGACCGTGGCGATGGTGCCGTCGAGCCGCTGCATGACGCCGCGCAGGTCGGTGACGATGGCCTCCACGTCCTCGTTGAGCACCCGGTCGGCCCCGGCGAATGCGCGTTCGGCGGCGGCAAGGCTGCGCTCGCCCGTGACCAGCGCCGCGTCGATGGCCGCGAGCGTGTCATTCGCATTGGCAAAGGTCTCGGTGACCTGCTCCATCGTCCGCGTGGCATCGTCGGCCAGCCCGTCGATGCGCCCGGTCGCTCCGCGCAGGTCCGCGCCGACCTCCGCGACGACCCGGTTGACCGTCTCGGTCGCGCCGCGGATATCGGCGACGATGGCGGGCAGGTCGGTCTCCGCCACGGTGTTGATCGCGGCGATGGTGCGGTCGGCATTGGCGATCATGGCGCGCGTTTCGGCCACCAGCGCGGTGCCCTCCCCGGTCACGAACCCGTCGAAGCTGACCGCCGCCTCGTCGATGGTTTCCATTGTCTCGACAAGGCGGTCGATGGCCCGCTGCGTGGCCGCGATCGTGGCCTCCGCCTCGGTCAGCCGCTCGGTCGCGACGCGCCCTGTGGCCGCGAATTCATCCAGCATCGTTCGCGCGTCGGTGACCAGCAATTCCGATTGTTCGCGCAGGAAAAGGGTGGTCGCCGTCAGGTCCTGCGAGATGGCGGGCAACTCGCCGGTCATGAACATTTCCGCCGCGTCGAGCGCCACACGACCGCTCTGCAGCGCCGCGTCAGCCTCGTCGAGCGAGGTCTCGATCCGGCCCGAGAGCGAGGTCAGCGCCTCGAGCGTACCGTCGAGATTGCCCAGCGTGCCCTCCACCGCCGCGACCACCGGGTTGAGCTGTTCGGCAAAGCCCGCGATGTCCTCGGTCGCCCCGGCGATGGTGCGGCTCACGCCCGAGAACTCGGTCAGCGCGTCCGAGAGATCGCCCGAGGAACGCGCGAGATTGTCGAGGATCTGCTGCACCTTCTGCTGGTTCTCGTCGCTCAGCAGCTCGCTGATGTTCTCCATCACGCCAAGCGCCTCGTCGATGATCCGGGGGGCGTCCTCGCTGAGGGTCTGGAGCACCGAGCGGCCCGCCTCGATCTCGGGGATGCCATCCTCGGCCTCCAGCAGCGGCGCGCCGGGATCGCCCGCGCTGATCCCGACATAGGAGACACCCGTCACCCCCAGAGATTCGATGGTCGCAACGCTATCGGTGCGCACCGGCGTGTCGCCGGAGACCTCGAGCCGCGCCGTCACCGTGCCGTCGCCCTCCGACGAGAGCTGCACCGACACGACCTGCCCCACCGGCAGCCCCGAGAACCGCACCTCCGATGCCCGCGACAGCCCGGAGACGGAGGTGAACCGCACGTCGTAATAGTCGAACTGCCGGTCGAGCTCGACCTGCGCGAACCACAGCAGGAAGCCCAGCAGCCCCAGGAACCCTGCCAGCGCGAAGGCCCCGATCAAGACATAGTTTGCGCGCGTTTCCATCTCTTCAGCCGGTCCTGTCCCTGGTCTCGGTCGCCGCGCGGG
>Ga0102928_1002684_pt1 | contig 10579 bp, 9 predicted proteins | sample SalPonR1_B_D1_MG_FD_78504 | JGI IMG/M metagenome (GOLD analysis project Ga0102928, IMG submission 78504) | Salt pond soil microbial communities from South San Francisco under conditions of wetland restoration - Salt Pond MetaG R1_B_D1_MG | ecosystem: Environmental > Aquatic > Marine > Intertidal...
CCGCGCTGGGATGAAAAGGAATTTGAGCTTGCCAGGCAGCGTGTTCTAAGCCGTATCGCACAGCAAAAAGGGGATCCCAACAGCATCGCTTCAAACGAATTTGACAAGTTAATCTACGGCGAAGACCACATACTCTCTAATAATCCAATCGGTACTGCCGAAAGTGTGGAATCCATAACTATGGCAGACTTAAAGTCTTTTTATCAAAAGTATATTAGCCCTTCGCTGGCCGATTTGCATGTTGTGGGCTCTGTGGCTGAAGAGGAAGTTGTGGTATCCCTTGATGGCCTTACTGCAAACTGGGAAAGCAGCGGTGCCAAAGTACCTTCCTACGAAACACCGGAGCCTATTACGGAGTCCAAAGTCTATTTCTATGACGTGCCGGATGCCAAACAGTCAGTTCTGAATTTCGGGTACCTGGCCATGCCGGAAACCGACCCGGATTACTATCCCGCAACCGTAATGAATTATATTCTGGGCGGAGGAAGTTTTGCATCCCGGCTGACCCAGGAATTGCGTGAAGGAAAAGGCTATACCTATGGCATCGGTTCCGGCTTCTCAGGCACCACTATAGCCGGCGCTTTCCGCATCCGAAGCAGTGTTCGTACCAATGTCACCTACGAATCGACACAGCTTGTCAAAGATATCCTTCAGGAGTATCCGAACACCTTTACAGATAAAGATCTCGAAACCACCAAGAGTTTTCTGCTTAAAAGTAACGCCAGGGCTTTCGAAACCTACGGTGCAAAACTGAACCTGCTGCAGAATATGAGTGCTTACGGCTGGTCAGCCGACTATGTGAAGGAGAGAGAACAGATCGTAAAAGAGATGACTAAAGAGCGAATCAGCAACCTGGCCAATACTTATGCTGATCCCGACAAAATGATCTACCTGGTAGTGGGAGATGCCGAAACCCAGCTCGATCGACTGAAAGGTCTCGGCTACGGCGATCCGGTGCTATTGAATTAAATTATCCCGGAAATTATTAATTAAGCAGATCCGCCATTCAATGGCCTGCTTAAATTAATTTCATTTACTAATTTCCAGATATCCGTTCAAATGAGTGAAAAGTCACAAAATAAGAGACACATAGTAATAATCGGCGGAGGTTTCGCAGGGATTAATGCGGCTAAAAACCTCAGGAAGACGGACGCCAAAATTACACTCATTGACAAAACCAATCACCACCTTTTCCAGCCACTGCTCTACCAGGTGGCCACTGCCGCACTTTCACCCGGTGATATTGCTGTGCCTATACGTGCCATATTAGGGGACCGCCAAAATGTTAAAGTGCTGCTTGGAGAAGTAACTGAAATACACAAATCAGAGAAATCGCTGATGCTCAAGGATGGACGGAAGGTTGATTTCGACTATCTCGTCCTCGCCCCGGGCGCTCAGTATAACTATTTCGGAAATAAAGAGTGGGAAGACCATGCACCGGGATTAAAAACCATATCGGATGCGCTGGAAATTCGGGAGCGTATCTTGCTTTCCCTGGAAGAGGCGGAGCAAATTGACGATCCCAAATTGAGAGAACCTTACCTGACTTTTGTCATCGTAGGCGGCGGGCCAACCGGCGTAGAGATGGCCGGCGCCATTGCGGAAATTGCCAAGCGAAATATGATGCGAGACTATTCAAATTTCAGTAAAAATGAGACGCGAATTTTTCTGGTGGAAGCCGGCCCGAGAATCCTGAACGGTTATCCGGAATCCCTATCCGAAAAAGCCCGGAAAACTTTGGAAGATATGGGTGTCAGGGTACTGCTCGATACTCCGGTAACCGAATTGGGAGAGAATAAGGTGAAATTCAGCGAAGGTGTTATAGAAACACCAAACCTTATTTGGGCCGCAGGCGTAGCCGCTTCTCCCCTTCTTTCATCCCTTGAAACCGAGCAGGATAAAACCGGCAGGGTTAAAGTAAATGAAGACCTCTCTATTCCCGGCCACCCTGACATTTTTGTGCTTGGAGATGCCGCTCATTTCAAACAGGATGGCACCCCGCTGCCGGCCCTTGCCCCGGTGGCTATTCAGCAAGGCAAATATATTGCAAAGGTCCTGAAAAAAGAGGCTACAACCGACAACCGTGAAGCTTTTCATTACATCGACAAAGGAACAATGGCAACTGTGGGACGCGCAAAAGCGGTAGCAGACATCCGGGGATTTAAGTTCAGCGGATTTTTTGCCTGGCTGCTATGGTGCTTTGTACACATTCTTTTCCTTATCGGGTTCCGGAATCGATTTAAGGTATTTGTTGAGTGGATTTGGTTCTATTTTAGTTTCAAAAGAGGGGTACGCCTGATCACAAACCGCTTCACCGAGTAACTTTTCTCTCATCATGAGGTGAAATATACCGGTACCTATCCATCCCTTACCTCTAGTCAGCAGCCGCCTAACTCTTCAGAAGATGGACAAAAGCAAGAAGCAGAAGCGAAGATAACCGCTAGGAACTCATACAACAGCTGCAGACTATCGTCACGCGCCGCTTTAAGGCTTTTAGAAACGAGAATACTGATACGTGAATAGGCAAAGGGGCCACGATAGAGAAAAACAGCTGCGAGCCAAGCAGGGATGGGAAGAGAAAAAGTAAAATCTAAATCCGTCAGATAGCGAAAGAAGAACCGCAGCCGCAGGATTCAGAGGCGTTGGGATTATCGAAAGTAAACCCTCGTGCATCCAGGCCATCAGGGTAGTCAATGGAGATACCCTCCAGATACATCATATGACGAGGATCAACCAATATTTCAATTCCACGGCTTTCAATTACTTCATCCTCGTCTTTCTTGTGGTCAAGCCCGAGCTTATAGCTCAAGCCGGAACACCCGCCACCCTCAACGGCAACGCGTAAATAGAGATTCTCATCCAGGTCCTGTTCTGAAATGATCTTGCGCACTTGCTTGGCCGCCCTTTCGGTAAGGCTTACTGTTTTGTCTCCGGTAAAGTTTTCTGCGGAGGCGTCAATACCTTCAAACGGAGAAGACGGAGTCTTGGCAGCCGCCTGACCTTCAGACTGTTCCTCCTCATCGCCGTCAACCAGATCAGCGATCACATCGTCTAAGTTATCTTCTTTTGCCATTGGATCCTGTCTTTTCCTATTCTTTAAAAAGTTTCACAATTCTGTGAAAAGGTAAAATAATCAATATTATCCTTAGTAAATAAATTCAATATTCCGGCGCTCACCAAATTCACCAGTATGCCGGAAGCTTTGCTCTCATCGCAATCTATCAGGTGTGAAAACTTAACAACAGTAATTTCACCGTATTCATTTAGATATCGAAATAATTTTTGTTCCTCGGGACCATATTGAAAGGTCACTCCTTTCGGTGAATGCTTTTTCTTTAAAACTTCAATTCTTTCGCGGCTGGCTACCTTGTTTTGATCTTTATTTCGAACATATACTTTTGAGTCGTCTTTATCACGCACAAAGACCGGCTTGCTTTCAGCTTCAGGTACTTTAATAACCAGGAGATCCCGTTCGCCAAAATGCACGATCTCTATGGTGATGGGAACATTAGGGTCACACAGCCGGTTGGCGGCCTGGTTCAGCAAAAACTCCTCTTCCTGGTAGCCTTCCACCCCGATCAGGGATTTATCGTCATCAACACCGATTAAAAGAGTTCCTCCGCTGGTATTTGCAAAAGCCGCAATTTCGCGGGCAATCTTCTCTGCTGAAGGAATTGTTCTTTTGAATTCAAGGAAGGTCCCCTCTCCTGTCTGAGCCAGGTTTTTCACATCCAGGTAATCCATCTTCGAAATGGTCGCCGTTCTGGAATTTTCGAAATACATAGCCGCCCTGTTTTCTTTTTAGTTACAACGAAACTAAAATTCTTTTATTAAGAAGAGATGAAACAAATTCCGTCTCATCCACACCCAAAGCCTGTATCCTTAAACTAAATCATTATTTCTTCCTTGGGATTCCTTGTCATCAAATCATAAAGCACGTCTTTAGGATCTTTTTCTTCAAACAGCACTTTGTAGACTGCTTCCGTAATCGGCATTTCAACTTTAAGCTTATTGCTCCAGTCATAAACCGACTTTGTGGTTTTTATTCCTTCAGCAACCATATTCATCTTCGAAACGATGTCATCCAGCTTTAGTCCCTGGCCGATATGATAACCGACATACCTGTTTCGGCTGTGTTCACTGGTACAGGTCACCACCAGGTCACCGACGCCCGCAAGCCCGGAAAACGTATCCTGCGATGCTCCAAGCCTCATTCCCAGACGCTTTATTTCATGAAGGCCTCTCGTGATGAGAGCTGCCTTGGCATTGTCACCCAAACTGGCACCATCAACAATCCCTGCGGCTATCGCCATGATATTCTTGACCGCTCCGCCTATCTCAACCCCGATAATGTCGTAATTGAGATAAATTCGAAACATCGGCGTCATAAATGTTTCCTGGATGATGCCGGCAGTTCGCTTTGAAAAAGAGGTGGCTACAACGGTTGTGGGGCGAAACTTGCTGACCTCCTCGGCATGGCTGGGACCCGATAATACACCAATATGATCGTCAATAATGACTCCCTCCAGCACCTCACTGAGTACCTGCGACATGGTCATGAAGGTGTCATTCTCAATACCTTTGGCAACGCTCACTATAATTTCCTCTCCGGTAAGATGTGGCTTAACCGTATTGGCAACCTCACGCATGGCGTGTGAAGGTGTGGCAAAAACAATCAGATCCCTTCCCGGCACGCACTCTTCAAGATCAGTGAAAGAAGCAACGGCATCGGGTAAGGTTACATCGCTGATATAAGAAGGGTTGCGGTGCTGGTTGTTAATTCCATAAGCAATTTCAGACTCCCGGGCCCATAAATTGACCTCATTGCCTGCTCTTGCCAGCACGATAGACAGGGCTGTTCCAAAACTGCCGGCTCCTATGACGGTTACTTTCTTCACGTTACTTAATTCTGTTCTTGTTGCTGCTCCTGGTACTTATCTTTGTTAAGCCATCCGGTGGCAGGCTTAAAGGATCCTACCCTGTTTTCGGTGCCCTCAATCAGGCGCTTAATATTACCTTTATGCTTAATAATGATACCTAATCCTACCAAGGCACCAAAAATCAATATGCTCCCTGCAATCGGCCAATCATAAACATACCGTAACACAAGCAATACCAGGGGATAAATAAACGCGGAAATTAGCGATGCCAGGGATACATACCGGCTGGTAAACATGACAATGGCGAATACAATAGCCGTGATACCTACTGAAACGGGTTCAATACCGCAGAGCATACCCGCGGCCGTCGCCATTCCCTTCCCGCCCTCAAAGTTTGCATAGATGGGAAACATATGTCCGATTACCGCTACTACTCCGCAGACGATGCGTAAAAAAGGATCAACATCCCAAAAAGAGAAAAGTGCAACCGGACCGGTCCCGATATAATAGGCAAGCTGGCTGATCCAGAAAGAGGTGGAATAACCCTTGAAGAAGTCAATGCCCAGTACAACCACCCCCGGTTTCCAGCCAAGCAGGCGAAATGTGTTTGTAGCTCCCGCATTACCGCTGCCATGCTCTCTTATATCCACGCCTTTGGCTACCTTTCCTACCCAGATGGAAGAAGGAATGGACCCGATGAGGTAACTCAATACAATAACGACAGCAAGTGCAATCATAGTCAGTTAAATTTTGATGTGCTGAACTACTCTAATATAAGAGATCACGGGGAATAGTCGAGTATTCCTCTAAAAATGTAAAGACCAGCTGTTATACGTGACGTTCTGCGTGGTAGGAAGAACGTACAAGCGGACCGCTTTCAACGTGTTCAAGCCCTAACTCCTCACCGATTTCTTTATACTCTGCAAACTGATCGGGATGTACCCACTCTTCAACCGGGTGGTGCATTTTAGTGGGCTGCATATATTGCCCGATGGTAAGCACATCAATCTCATGATCTACACAGTCTTGCATGAGCTCAGCCACCTCGTCGGGTTTTTCCCCAAGCCCTACCATAATACCGGACTTGGTACGCAAGCCCTGATCCTTGCAGCGCTGCAGCAATTCCAGTGACCGCTCATATTTAGCCTGTGGACGGACTTCCCGGTACAGGCGCGGAACCGTCTCCAGATTATGACTCAGTACATCAGGGGGCGTGTCGATGACAATTTGCAAAGCTTCCCATACGCCGCGGAAATCAGGAATAAGCGACTCAATGGTAACCCCTTCAATCTCTTCGCGAAGCATGCGGTGGCATTCCGCAAAAATAGGAGCACCTCCATCTTTTCGTTCATCACGGTTAACCGACGTCAGCACAACATGCTTTAGATCCATTTTACTGGCCGCATCGGTTACCCGGCGCGGTTCATCCCAATCCAGTCCCTGTACGGGTCGTCCGGTTTTCACTGCGCAAAATGAGCAGGAGCGCGTGCAAACATCTCCCAGAATCATAAATGTGGCGGTACCGTTACCCCAGCATTCACCCATATTGGGGCAGCGTGCTTCCGAGCAAACAGTGTTTAATGAGTGCTTCTGAATAGTTTCGGAAACTTCCTTGAACTTTTCTCCGGAGGGCAGTTTAACTCGAAGCCAATCGGGCCGCCGCTGCGTTGTTTCCTTTCTGTCTACTACATTAAGTTCTTTAATCATGTCTCGTCACTCAATATTATTGGGCTGTTGCTGTCGATGATCTTTTAAGATACGAAAATTCATCGTCCAGTTCAGGCAGCGATTCTGTCTTGATAATCTCTACATCAAAGATCCCGGCAAAGTGCTTCAGCAGATGTTCTTTAACTTCAGCCGGGGCGATTTTCCGTCCCAGGACCTTCTGCAGGCTGGTTACTTCTTTGTCATTAATTCCGCAAGGCACGATGTGATTGAAATAGCTGAGATCGGTATTCACATTAAAAGCAAAGCCATGCATGGTAATCCAGCGGGAACAGCGGATGCCCATGGCACAAATTTTTTCGTCCCCTACCCAAACGCCGGTGAGGCCGTCAATACGTTCGGCTTCAATGCCGTAATCGGCACAGGTGAGGATGATTACCTCTTCCAGATAACGCAGATACTTATGGATGTCCGTGAAATGACGGTCGAGATCCATTATCGGGTAGCCGACAACCTGGCCGGGACCGTGGTAGGTGATATCGCCGCCGCGGTCAATTTCTACATATTCCGCGTCGATATCAGAAAGTTCTTTCAGGCCTTTCAGAAGGTGGGCCGAATCACCGCTCTTGCCAAGGGTATAGACGTGTGGATGTTCCACAAAAAGTAAAACATCATTGCTCTCTTCCCCCGGCTTATAAAGCTTTTGATTACGTCGCGCCTGTTTCTCGTCTATGAGGCGCTGCTGAATAGCTGTCTGCAGATCCCATACCGGCCGGTAGGGAGCATGGCCTAAATCATAAATATCAATACTTTGCATAGCAGCTATCAGCTTTGGGCTATCAGCTATCAGCTGACGGCTAATAGCAGGTAGCTCCAATTTACTTACTTCTTCTTCGGCTTTGAGCCCAGATGTACGCCTTCACCGTAGGCCTCGGCTACCGCTTCCATGACAGCTTCCGACATCGTCGGGTGCGGATGTACCGCGCTTATAATCTCATGTCCGGTAGTCTCCAGATCACGGGCGACAACCGCCTCGGCAATCAATTCGGTAACGTGAGATCCAATCATGTGGCAACCCAGCCATTCGCCGTATTTCTCATCAAATATAACCTTCACAAAACCCTCTTCGTGTCCGAGTCCGGAAGCTTTACCGCTTGCTGAGAACGGGAATTTGCCCACCTTGATATCATACCCTTCCTCCTTAGCCTGCTCTTCGGTATAACCGACAGAAGCGATTTGCGGCTCGCAGTAGGTACAGCCGGGAATATTGTTATAGTTCATAGGCAAGGGATCTTCACCGGCAAGTTTCTCAACGCAGATAGTTCCTTCATGAGAAGCTTTGTGAGCCAGCCAGGGGCCGCCGGCTACGTCACCGATGGCATAGATATTATCAACACTGGTCTGCAGCGTCTCTTTGTCAATCTTGATGGCTCCTTTTTCATATTCAACACCGATCTCATCCAGACCGATACCTTCTACATTTCCGGTTACCCCGACGGCAGACAGAACCACATCCGCTTCAACGGTCTCTTCCTTGTCGCCGCTTTTAATGGTGACTTTAACACCCTTTCCTTTCTTTTCAACCTTCTCAACCGTGCTTCCGGTCCGTATATCCATGCCTTTCTTCTTGTAGATTTTGCCGAGTTCCTTTCCAACATCCTTATCTTCAACCGGTACCAGCGAATCCTGAAGCTCTACGATAGTGACCTCAGTACCGATAGTATGATAAAAATAGGCAAACTCAACACCGATAGCACCGGCGCCAATAATCACCATCTTTTTAGGCTGTTTTTCGAGCTGCATGGCCTTTTCGGAGTCGATAACCATCTCCCCGTCGATCTTGATATTCGGAAGCTCACGCGGACGGGCACCGGTAGCGATAATAAAATGCTTTGCTTTAACCTGCTCCTTGGTCTTGTCTTTATCATCAACAACCTTAATCTGTTCTTTTGACTCAAAGACTCCCTTACCTTCAAAGACTTCAATCTTGTTGGCTTTCATAAGGAACTGAACACCCTTGCTCATTTTATTGGCAACATTTCTGCTGCGCTTCACCATACCGCCAAAATCAGCTGAATATTCTTTTACATTAATTCCATAGTCGCCGGCGTGATCTATATTTTCAAAAACTTCGGCAGATCGAAGCAGTGCCTTGGTAGGAATGCAGCCTATATTCAGGCAAACACCGCCAAGATGCCTCTTTTCGACAATTGCCGTGTTAAAACCAAGTTGAGATGCACGGATAGCCGCCACATATCCACCCGGGCCTGATCCTATTACACAAACATCAAATTCTTTAGCCATGAGAAAATTAATTATTGATTTGTTGAATTATTGAAATGTTGAATGATTAAGTTGGTCAGTTGCCAAGAGGCTGTAAGTGATCTAAACAAATCATCTGGATTAAAAACTAATTCAGCGACTCAACAATTCAATCATTCATTAACTTTAAGCGCTCTAATTTAAGGATAATAGTGGCAAGGTGAAACGGCAGAAATTGATTTATGAAGGCCACAATTAAGGCCTGTCAGTTTTGCAACTTTCCCATTCAAAACGTGTAAAATAGATTTTCTGAATAGACATGAATATTTTGCTAATAACCGATTGATACTTCAGACCCTAATCTTTAGCGGCCAAACAATTAAAATAAAGTTACACCATGAAAAGAATATCCCTGCTTCTTCTTGCCATTTCATTATTCCCAATCCTTTCTTTGGCCCAGATCAGTCAGGAAAATGTGACCGGCATTATGGAAACGCTCAGCGCGGACAACATGAAAGGACGCAAAGTCTTTTCCCCTCAAATTGAGAAAGCCGCAGATTTTATCGCCGGTAAATTTTCCGAATTCGGTTTAAAAACATTGGAAAATGGTCAGGATTACCTTCAGGAATTCAGTTTGGAGTCTATAACTCTCAAGCAGTCTCGCGTAATGGTAGATGGAGAAGCCATATATGACGAGAGCTACTTTGCTTTAGTCAGTAATCGGGATATTTCGTGGCCAGGCGAGGAAGAGCCGGCTGTGATATCCATCACGGCTGAAGATGATTTTCGATCGGAATTCAGCGAGCTCAACGGGCTCGAAAAAGATCTGATTGTATTTGTTGATCCCTCGCACGCGGATATCTTCAGCCGCTACCGGCCCTATTTCAGCAGGGCAACCCGAATTTTCCCCGGTGAAACCGGATATGACAAGGTATTTATACTGGCCAAAGAGTCCGAAAACTTCCGGGTTACTATCGACAAAAAGGTGGAAGCACTCAGGCTTGCCAATGTAGCCGGAAAAATTGAAGGGAAGCGAAAGGATGAGATCGTACTATTTTCTGCCCATTACGATCACCTGGGAGTCATGCAACCGGTTGACGGGGATTCCATTGCCAACGGTGCAAATGATAATGCTTCAGGCACTACTGCCGTTATAGAACTGGCCCGACATTTTTCCAAAAAACCGCAGCCCGAACGAACCTTACTATTTGTGGCTTTTACCGCTGAGGAAGCCGGAGGGTATGGATCAAAATATTTCTCCAGGCAGCTGAACCCCGATAATATTATAGCCATGTTCAATATTGAGATGATCGGGAAGCCCTATACCGACGGACCGAACTCGGCTTGGATCACGGGTTTTGAAAAATCCAGTTTTGGAGAGCTGCTTCAGAAAAGTACAGAGGGAATGGACTACACCTTTTATCCCGACCCCTACCCCAACCAAAACCTGTTTTATCGCTCTGATAATGCCACTCTTGCCCGGCTGGGCGTACCGGCACACACCATCAGCACTACCCCTATCGATGTTGACCCGGATTATCACCGTGTTACGGACGAAATTGATACAATCAACCTAATGCACCTGACCAGTACCATAAATGCCATTGCAGAAGCAGCGGAAGGTATTATTTCCGGAAAATATACGCCGACCCGTGTCGACAAAAGAACGGTTAACTAGGAGTCTGTCGAACTTAGGGAATCGTGGCGAGAAGAAGTCGATTTGAGTCAGATTTTGGGGTCTTTTGAGGCGAATAGTGGTGCTATTTAACAAA
>Ga0102928_1002686_pt1 | contig 10576 bp, 10 predicted proteins | sample SalPonR1_B_D1_MG_FD_78504 | JGI IMG/M metagenome (GOLD analysis project Ga0102928, IMG submission 78504) | Salt pond soil microbial communities from South San Francisco under conditions of wetland restoration - Salt Pond MetaG R1_B_D1_MG | ecosystem: Environmental > Aquatic > Marine > Intertidal...
CCCTACCGCCGGAGCCAATTCCCTCAAGTGGCTGAAAATAAACAGTTTTTCTTTTTGATTCGCGCCGCGACCGCGTTTGGCACGATTCCTGTCCCTCCGCCCGGCACAAACGCTGGCACAGAAGTCGCAGGCATGCAGGCCAAGCTCAGAACCCAACCCCATCTCGAATACCGTCTGACCTGCCCTCTGAACGCTTCGCGGATGAGATGTCGCAACGGGTTGAGGCGCGCTCGGGTGTGCCGATCGTCGCGCGGGCGTTTCACGCGCTTGACCGCCGTGCAGAGGGTGCTGGCCTTTCACTGCGCGTGCTCGATATTCGCCTCGGCTGCGAGGCAATGCGGAAAGAGACGCGGCAAGCCGTCTTGTGAAGACAATGGCGATCGGTTCTCAACCGAAAAGTTGAACTTCAAAAAACTGCGTGTTCCCCGAGATCAACCGTCGCATCTTCGGCCACGACCTTCGCGTAGAAATCGAAGAGCGTGTCAGCGCCCGTGGACGGTGTAGCGTCCGCGTCGTAGTGACCACGCACCTCATCGAAAACCAGCATGGACTCGGTTGCGTAGTATCGCCCAATCCGGGCCAGTTCGGCCTTGTCTCGCAGACCCGGCCAGACTGCTCCCAGTGCGCTCAACACCATTATCACGGCATCGAGCAGCGCAACCGGCACCCGCCGCACGCGTGGCGTCTCATCCAGCAATTCAAAAAGCCCTCGGGCTTGCTCAAGGGGCGTTATCGCCGGGCCCGGCCCACCAATAGGAAGCACCCGGTTCCAGCGACACTCCTCGTCCACACATTCTGCGAGATACCCCCCCAGATCCCTGTCGCTGATCGGCTTGCAGGCCGTGAGGCGACCAGTCCCGAAAACAAGATACGGCTTCCCACGGCGGACCCGGTCGATCTGCCCCGACAGGGATTTGAAATAGGCAGTCGGCCGCACGATCGAGAATGTCAGGCCGGACCCGATCAGCTCCTCCTCGAAGGCAAGCTTGGCTTTTTGAAACTCCAGCCTGGGGCGCTGCACACAGATCGCCGAGAGCAAGACCATGTGCGATATGCCCGCCTCGCGCGCAACAGCAAGGGCCTGCGAATGTGCCGTGTAGTCAATGGCCCAGGCATCCCGCGGTGTGCCACTGCGAGAGGCAAGACAGGAAACCAGAACGTCGAAGTTTTGACCGCCAAGACCATCGCGGGCGAGCGCCTCGGGTTCGGTGATTTCGCACGGCCGGATTTCGGCGTCAGGATGGAGTTGCATTCGCCCCTTGCGGCAACTCCCGGGCCGCACAGGGCATATCACGTGATGCCCTCGCTCGAGAAGGGCGGCGACGGTCGCCTGTCCGATTGTCCCGGTGCCCCCGAGCACGACAATCCGCTTCGAGCCGCGCGGGGCCTCAGGATCTTTGGGTGTCGTCTGCGTCATACCGGCAGTGTGCAGGAATGCAGAGGATAATGGTAGCCAAGCAGGTCGTGCCCCGGGGATGTGATGCAGGAACTGGCGTCCACCTGCGCCTTCATGGGTGGTGCTGCGCAGTCACTGAGCGGCGACCATCGCCGTCCCGTTTTCACCGTGTTACGAGGCGGCCAGCTTTTTCACCTGCATTTAGCGACGGGTGACGGCCCATTCGTCGTTCTGCTCGCGCATGAGCGCGCCGTCGAGCATGATCCCGGCCCCGCGCGCACAAGAACATTGGTCTGTTCGCGGTCATCGCGCACGATCTGCTCTTGTGTCGAATTCCCCGGATTGTCGACGATCTCGGCATGGGACCGGGGCGTTGCCTGCCGTCTGAACTCGGAAATTTTCCCCGGCATCCAGGCTTGCATAAGGGCGGACTGCTCCATTGCGAAACAGTCATGCGCGAGCCGCTGGGCCTGATCAATATCGTCGATTCCTTTGCTCGCATAAGCCGCCATCACGTGGGTCTGGACGGTCTGTTCGCTGTAGTGGTCTTCGAGCGGCGCGAAATGCCGGGTGGTAAAGCCGCCGCCTTTCGGATTGATGTGCAACGTCATGGTCGAGCGGGACACCGACAATCCCTTGCCCAGTGTCACCACCTAGTGTTCGTGCAGCCACAGAAGAACCCGGTCCATCAACTTTGCCGGATCATTGACAGACGCCCGCAACAGCCCATCGCTGTTGATCGCTGCGAGAAGGTCGCCAAGCGTGGTCTCGACAGGAACATCTTTCCCACGCAGGCCGGCCTGAACCGTGCCGATGAACAATACCCTCTCCATCGCCTTCCGGCCCGGCTGCAAAGGCGAACATCCGGCCCTCCTTCGGATCGACCTCCAGATCAATCGATAGACAGCGCGAGAGGATCATGGAGTGTTCCTTCGACTCTTGAGTACCGTTAATGCCCGGCGGATCAGCCGCTGGCTTTTCAGGCTGCTGTGATCGACTCCGGTCAAGGGCTTTCGATATGAAGCGGGAGATCATGGTTTTCATACTGCCGGATTAGTTTTTATTCTAAGGGCACGGAACCTTCGACCGCCATTTGACCGAAAATGTTCTCCCGATGCCATTTGAGATTTGCGGGGTGCGGCCAGTTTCTTTTATCTTCAGGTTTCCAGATCTTCCCATCCGGACCCAACAGCCGGTCGACAACATCACACGGCACCTTGTTGCGAGATACGAGGATTGTTTCGTTATCGTCAGCGACCGAGATCAGTCCGCGATCAAACATCCAATGCAATGTCCCTGACAGCGCCAGCCCGTTTCTCACGGAATCGCTGCCGTTGTGTTCAACGGGGCGGATATGGGCTGCTTGCACTTCCGGGCGCCCTCCGCCGTTTCTGAGCTTCAACCCGGACATGGCGCAGCGGTAGCCGTAAGCCTCGCGCACCTTCCGACGGAACGCGACGTCCCGGTATGGGCGCCGTGTGAGACGTTCCAGAACCGGACGCTCGAAAATCGCCGCCTCCTCTGCCACCTCGGAGCGCTCCGGATCGTATCGTGCCGCCTCTTGCCTTTCGAGGTCTTCTGGAAGCCCCAGTCGCACGATCCGAGCGAAGTCCTCATCCGGGAGACGCCGCACCGCGAGCTGCACGGCACCACCCTTCTTCGGGGTTCCATCTGGTTCAGTGAGTGCCTGTTCCAATGGACTGCCGTCGATCAGCCTTGGAACTTCAGTATCGAGCGGCAGGAAGCTGCCAGGCTCAATCATGGCGAGGAAGCGCCCTTCAACTCCGGGCTTTGGGATCACCCGCTCGATCTTCGCAACTGCGAAATACCCACGCGGCCCAGCCTTCACTGGCTCATAATAAATGACCCAGTCACCCACGGCCTCTCGGACAGCCTTGAGATAGCTGCGGGGAAAGTCATAGACGACATCAGGTTCGTCATCATAAATGGAGTCCGCCTTGTGTAGCAGCACGAGCTTGGTCATCCTACCAGAGAATACGATCCTGGGCGGAACGCAAGCGATCAATGGATGGAAACCACCAAGAACCAACTCATAGCGCACCCGCTAAACCATTGATATTGCGTGACGTAAAATCCACCACGTTTTCAGAAAACTCGATCCAAATCAGGACTCGAATGTGGATTGGATACCCGCCCGTACATTTGTCGCCAGCGGCCGCGAAATTGGGTGACTCTTGTTGCATTTCGCAAACGGCTGAATGCAAACAACCTCCCGCTCTTAAGCGCCGCAGGTTCGGCGTGTTGCCGAATGCACAAGAACGATGCGCGCGGTCTTGCCCTTAATCCGGGTGGATGTCATGCGGCGTGCAACTTGCCGACAGGGCAATAGCCGGCCAATAGAAATCGGAATCGAGGCCATATTCGGCGAGCCACTCCTCTTGCAGGCGGTAGGCGTCCCATTCCTGTTCCGACACGCAATACCAATGCCGCGCATGATTCTGGCGATGGTGGACCAGTTCGTGCAGAAGCACGCTCAAATCACGCGGGTCAGATCCGTCCCAAGGCGCCACGAGGTATATCGTGCCGTGCCGCGCATCGTAGAGGCCGCGTGTCCGGCCATCGCCGCGCGTGCGGGACGCTTCGTGTGACGCAACGACCTCGTGCCAGGACGGCACGACCTGTATCGTCGGTCGCTGCTTGGCGGCCGGATATGACCCGTCGCGGTCGAGCCAGGCCTCGAGGCTCTCGACCAGCAGGTCTAGGAATTCGGCGTCCTGTGATGCCTCCCCCCTGGAAGGAAAGAATGGCAGTGTCAGCATCGCGATCGCCGCAAGCACCAAGGTGGACCTACGCCATACTGCCAATACGCCAAGGGCAAAGCGGGTGCCTGCTGCATCGAATGTCATCGCCCGTGCCTCCGTCCGTTCACACGGGCACATGGTGACTCGGGATTCTTTGCAGAATGTTGGAGGTGCGGACACGGGCACCTGGCCGCTGCCATAACCAGATCGCCGAAGGCGTCAGCGCATCCCGAGGCAGATCGCGAAGGCGATGTGCTTTGCGGGCCGCATACGATCGCAATTTCCGGCAACGAAATGATCAGAAGAAGGAAGTCCGCCGGACATGGCCTCGGCTGCTGGCGGACTCGCGTGAAACGGTCAACGCGCAGCCCAGGACCGACCGGGAACATCACGCGGAGGAGGCCGACCGGCAGCCAGAGTTCGAACACGGTCTCGATGATGTCAGCGGCCGGGCCGATTCTCTTGCGCGCGGGTCTGAGTATCCAGATAATTCTGCAAGACTGTCGCGCGCCCGTTCCGGTGTCGTCGGTCGGTTCCGCACAGCCCCGCATTCCGGTGCGGTTCTGCAGGGTGGGTAACAGGCAGGTTTCTCTCGCAAGGGCCATGCCGGTTCGCTCGCGCCGAACCGGCCATTTTTTGCCTCATGAACATGCTGTTTTTCTTGCCTGGGGCATTTTCTGTTTCTTACGGTAACTACTGGCTTTTTTAGAAGGACTGGACAGATCATGCTGGCAGGCACGTCCGGCCATGACCCGGGGAACAGATGAAACAGGTTCTGGCCTTGGCTGCGCCGCAGGTCTTGTGCGCGGGCGATCAGATCGGCGTGATCGGTGTCGTCGGGGGGTCCGGCGCCGCGATCGCGGCCGCTCATCGCGCAACCGGGTGGAAGGGGGGCAGATGACCCAACAGCCAACTCCGGTGCGTGTAACCTTCAGCCCGGATTTCTCGTCCGCACGGCACCCCGACGGCTCAGACATCACCTTCACGCGGGCCGAAGCGGAGATCCTCCGCGTCCTGTCGCAACGCCCAAAGCGGACAGTGACACGCGAGCGTCTTCTCGACGCGATCTCCGGCGAGGGGTCGGATCGGAGCGATCGCAACATCGACTACTTCGTGAACCGGATTCGCAAGAAGCTCTGGGACGACCCGAAAGAACCGCGGTACATCCTGACCCGTTACGGCGAGGGCTATCGCTGGCTGGGCGATGCTGCGCCGGGGTCGGTCACGCAAGCACATGTGCAGGTCGGACCGTTGCTCGGGTTGAAAGCGATCGGCAACCGGGCCGCCGTTGCGCGGCGCTTCGCCCAGACCTTCCATGCAGCGGTGGAAAACGAGCTCACCGAAGAGCGGACTACGGTTTTCGTGCCTGAACCGGACGCGTCACCGCACGCCATGGAACAGGTGATCTCTCTGACGTTCGTCGTCGATGGCGAGGACGTGGACTGCATCTTCATGGTGCGCGCCCCCGGGTCGGGCGCGGTGCTCGCCGTGGACAGGCGATGCCTGACGAAGGGGACCGCGCGACAGACCGCCGCAAATGCGGCCGAGGCGCTGCTCAGCCAGACATGGCGGTCCATCGTGACATCGGCAGCAGACTCTCCCCTGCCTGTGGCCATGCACGAAGCGGCGGGCCTTCCGGTCGGGCTGAACGCGTCGTGGCGCCGCAACGACGTCCAACTCAGGCGTCTCATCGGGAACGACCCCGAAGATCCCGGGCTCAAGCTGTTTTACGCCACGCATCTGCACTCGAAATACGTTCAACTCGGCCTCGACCTCTTTCACAAGGGAGAAGATAGCTGCCGCGCGGACGAGGACGAAATCGAGCGGCTGGTACTCTCGGCCCTGCCGCACCTGTCCGAGCCCACGCACCGCGTCATGGCGGCCAAACTCCTGTTCTTCCTTGACCGCGGCTATGACGAGGTCGCGCTCGACACCGCCGAATCCGCACTCAAGGAGAGCCGGCAGATCGCGTCGGCCCTCGTCATCACCGGCCAACTCAGGACCTTCGCGGGTCGGCCCGACGACGGCCTTGCCTGCATCCAGCAGGCTGCGGCCCTTGCCGATTACGGCTCGGAATTCCACGTCTACGCATTGTTGCTCAAGTCTCAGGCGCTGGCGGGCGCGGGGGATTGGGATGGCCTCGCGACGGCGCGCAAGATGCTCTACAGGGCCCGGCCAGCCACGATGCTGTTCGAACCGGTATTGACCGACCCGAACGGGCCTTCGTTCCGGGCACGGGCAATGATGCGGATCATGCCACGACGGCGGGTCTGGTCCCAATTGAAATTCTTCGACTACATCTACGTACGCCTGTTCCGCGATCCCGACATGCGGGCGAATTCCATCCGCGCCTTTCTCGGTCTTGCCGTGCGTCGCTTCGGTACGGAGGTCGTGCCCACGGCGTTGCGCGACCGCGTGCCCGACCTCGTGGATGACCTGGTGCGCAAAAGTGGGTAGCGGCTGCGGTGGCGCGCGCGCGCAGTGGGCCGCGACCACTCGTGGAACAGCGCCGCTGGAGCGTCCTGCCTTGGTCGCGTCATCGTTCAATCCGCCCGCCCGTCAAACGGGTTGAATCACAAACTGACGTTCCGGTCCGACAAGGGTCTTTCAACAAAACTCGCCCCTCGTGTCGACGCAGGGCTTTATGCGGGGACGGTCATGCCCATCACGCAAGGGGCCGAGGCCCGGTCGTCGCTTCTGCTTGAAGGCACCACGGGTTCGTGGAATGTGGCGCCGGCCTGACAGGCATCGGACAGGGATCCCGGGCAGGCTTGAAAAAAGGTCGTGGAGACCCAGCATTGCTGCAGGACGCGTAAAGGAGCCACAACCGATGCATCTGAATGCAGATTTCAGCCAGCGTGCTCTGGTCCGCTTTGATGAGAGCGAATGGGTCGCTTCCCCTGTGCCCGGGGTCCGGCGCAGGATGCTGGATCGAATCGGCGAGGAGGTCGCCCGGGCAACCACCATCGTGCGTTTCGAGCCCGGCAGCGCCTTCTCCGCGCACACGCACGACGGCGGGGAGGAATACCTCGTGCTCGATGGAACCTTCCAGGATGAGGATGGTGACTTTTCCGCCGGCTCATACGTGCGCAACCCACCCACCTCGTCGCATACCCCGGCAGCGCAGGACGGCGCGACCATCCTTGTCAAGTTGCACCAGTTCGACGCCGCCGATCGCACACAGGTCCAGATCGACAGCGGCAAGACAGATTGGTCCGAGACGGCCCCTGGCGTCGAATTGCTCGAACTGCATGACGATGATCGCGAACATGTGGCCATGGAGCGCTGGGCGCCGGGAACGACACGATCCCTGGACGCATCGGGTGGCCTCGAGGTCTTCGTGATCGCGGGATCACTTGCCGATGGTGTTGAAACGCTGACCGCCTGGGACTGGCTGCGCCTGCCCGTGGGAAGCACGTTCGAAGCAACGGCCGGAAACGAGGGCGTGCGGGTCTGGCTCAAAACCGGGCATCTGCGCCACATGGCGGACAACCCTGCCTGATGGACCAAACCGGGACCTGTATCATCGGCGCCGGGCTGTCCGGTCTCGCGCTGGGAACTGCCCTGCGGTCCGAGGGGCGTGACGTGACACTTCTGGAAGCGCGCGACCGCGCCGGGGGACGGGTGCTTTCGCATCAGGGTCATGATCTCGGGCCCTCCTGGATTTGGCCGCACAACCACCGCATGCTGGCGCTTGCCAAGCGTCTCGGTCTGCGCAGCTTTCCACAATACGCATCCGGGCGTCTTGTCTTCGAGGATGGCGCGGGCGCGATACGTCGTGACCTCGACTTCGCCACCATGGGAGGCGCGCTGCGCATCCAAGGAGGTCTGACACGCGTGACCGACGCTCTGGCCGACACGCTTGGACACAGTCTGCGCCTCGATCACTCGGTGCGCCGTGTGACCGAGGACGGATCAGGCGTCACGCTGTCAGGCGACAACTTCGAGATACAGGCAGCGCGCGTCGTTTTCGCGTTGCCACCGCGGCTGACGGCGGGCTTTGGTGTTGCCGTTCCCGATGTGCCGACCTGGATGGCAGGGCACGCCAAGCTGATCGCGACCTACGATACCCCCTTCTGGCGAGACAGCGGTTTGAACGGTGACGCGATATCGCATAACGGGCCGCTGGCTGAAATCCACGACGCGTCACCGGTGGACACGAATGCCGGCGCGCTCTTCGGCTTCGCTCATCCCGGTGCCGCGCATCAATCGGGGTTCCGCGACTTGGCTATCGCGCAATTGACGCGTTTGTTCGGCCCCCTGGCGGCGACACCAAATGACGTTTTCGTCAAGAACTGGAGTGATGACGTCGCCACGGCAACGCAGGCGGACCGGACGCCACCATCAGGCCATCCGGCCTACAGCGCGATCCCGCCCACTGAGCGCCTGATCTTCGCTGGATCGGAAACATCGCCAATCGACGGTGGCTTTCTGGAAGGCGCCCTGGCTGCCGCGGAAGCCGCGCATGAGATCCTTGGCAGGCATCCGGACTGACCTGACGAGAACGAAGCGCTCGCAAGGCGCGCCCGATCGGCGGCGATTGCGGTTGCCCCTGCCCGCTTGAAAGTGTCCACCCACACGGCTGCAGAGGCCGTCGCCCCCCAGGTCCTCCACTTCCAGCCGCCGGGCAAGGCTTCCATTGACCCGGCCAGCAGGCGCGGGGCGGTTTGATCGCTCCATCGGCTGACACACCCCCTCTGGATTGATGCCTGCCGACATTGCAAACGCCAAGGGGCCGCGCAGCCGCGCGCGCCCCTCAACCTAACCCTACCGCGCCGCGGTGACAGCGCGGCCCGTCAGCACCTTCGCCAGATGCGCGCGATAGGCGCCCGAACCGTGCAGGTCGCTGATCATGCCATCGCCCGACAAACTCAGCCCCGAAATCGCCTCGGGCGAGAAGTCGGCCGAAAGCGCCTTTTCCGCCTCGCTCCAGCGGAACACGCCCTCTTCCGAGGCCCCGGTCACCGCCACCCGCACGCCATCGGCATATTTCGCCACGAAGACGGCTGTCAGCGCGAAACGTGATGCCGGCTGGTCGAACTTCTCGTAGTGGGCTTTCTCGGGCACCGGGAACCGCACTTCGGTGATGATCTCGCCCTCCTCCAGGGCGGTGGTGAACATGCCCTCGAAATAGTCATCGGCCGCGATTTCACGCGCGTTGGTGACGATCACCGCCCCCGAACCCAGGGCGGCTGCCGGGTAGCACGCCGAAGGGTCGTTGTTGGCAAGACTGCCGCCGATGGTGCCGCGATTGCGCACCGCCGGGTCGCCGATATTGCCCGCCAGCGCGGCCAGTGCCGGATAATGCCCGGCCTTGGCGGCGACGGTCGCGTGGGTCGTGGCCCCGCCGATGCAGAGCGCGCCCGCGTCGGATGTGCAGACCCCCTGCATTTCCGGGATCGCGGTCAGGCTGACCAGTCTTTCAGGCATCGCCAGGCGCTGTTTGAGCGTCGGGATCAGGGTCTGGCCACCGCCAAGCGGCTGGCTTTCCTCGGAATCCGACAGCAGCTTCACCGCATCGGCAATCCGGCTGGGCCGTTCGAGATCGAATGCGTACATAGGGGCCTCCTTCAGCTGTTGATGGCCGACCAGACGCGCGCGGGCGTCAGCGGCATGTCGATGTGGGTCACATGAGCGTGGCCGCCCGCGTGCAGCGCGTCGATCACGGCATTGACCACCGAGGGCGGGCTGCCGATTGCCCCCGCCTCGCCGCAGCCCTTCACGCCCAGCGGATTATGGGTGCAGGGCGTCTGGCAGGAATGATCGACGCTGTAAAAGGGCAGGTCGTCAGCCCGCGGCATGGCGTAATCCATGTAGCTGGCCGAGATCAGCTGTCCGTCGGCATCGTAGGTGGTGTTTTCCAGCAGCGCCTGCCCGATCCCCTGTGCCAACCCGCCGTGAACCTGGCCGGATACGATCATCGGGTTGATGACATTTCCGAAATCGTCGGCGGCGGCAAAGCGGTCGATCGTGACCTTGCCGGTTTCGGGATCGACTTCGACTTCACAGGCATAGGCCCCCGCCGGGTAGGTGAAATTCGCCGGATCGTAAAAGGCGGTTTCCTCCAGCCCCGGCTCGACCTCCTCCAGCGGGAAATCATGCGGAATATAGGCCTTGAGCGCCACATCGCCGAAGCCCACGGACTTGTCCGTGCCGGCGACGCTGAATTGGCCGTCGGTGAATTCGATATCCGCCTCGGAGGCTTCCAGCATGTGGGCGGCGATCTTCTTGCCCTTGTTGATGATCTTCTCGGTGGCGCGCACCACGGCCGAACCGCAGACCGCCAGCGACCGCGACCCGTAGGTGCCCATGCCGAAGGGGATCTTGGAGGTGTCGCCGTGGACGATCTCGACGCTGTCCTCGTCGATGCCCAGCATGTCCGCCACCACCTGCGGGAAGGCGGTTTCATGCCCCTGCC
>Ga0102928_1002690_pt1 | contig 10567 bp, 10 predicted proteins | sample SalPonR1_B_D1_MG_FD_78504 | JGI IMG/M metagenome (GOLD analysis project Ga0102928, IMG submission 78504) | Salt pond soil microbial communities from South San Francisco under conditions of wetland restoration - Salt Pond MetaG R1_B_D1_MG | ecosystem: Environmental > Aquatic > Marine > Intertidal...
CCAGGGCGGCATCGACACCGCCGCCGGGAACATCTCGACCGACATCGGCAACAACATCGACAATACTGCGACCGCCGAGCAGTAAGCCTGTCGGGCGCTTCCCTTGCCCCCTCGGGGACAAGGGGCGCGTCGGACGAAAATACGGGGCCGTGTCCTGACCGGACACGGCCCCGCACGCATTCAAGCGCTGGTTGCTCCAAGTCCCTTCGCGCGCGCCCCCTACCCCAATTCCTTATTGCGCCAGGATCATGGGGCGCGAGCGGATGTCGCTGGAAAAATATCTTCCGGAGAGACCGAAGCGACGCCGACAAGAACCTTTTGCGCCGAGCATACAGCGCTCATCACCTTTGGGGCACAGAGCGATGGGGGACCGCACGCACGCCTCGCCACCTCCCACGTTTTGCCACATTCAACCTTTATCTGCGACGGATACAGCAGGCTCTCAGGCGCGGTCATTCGTGCCTTAGGCCACACGAGTTGGAAAGGATAACGCAATGCGCTTGATCTTCGGTCTGGTTCTGCTGGTCGGTGTCGGCCTTGCAGGCTTTGCCACCTACCTGGCAAAGAATTACGTCGAACAGTACCAGCAACAGCTCGTTCAGGAACGCAAGCAACGCGCCCCGGCAATCGAGACGATCGACGTCATGGTCGCGGCGCGCAACCTGAAGTACGGTGAAAAACTGGAAAAGGACGCCGTGAAAAGCGTGAGCTACCCCAAGGACTCCCTGCCCGAGGGTATCTTTGCCGAGGTTACGGCCCTCTTTCCCGACGAGGCGCGCGATCCGCGCGAGGTTCTGCGTAGCATGGTCGCGGGAGAGATCATCCTCGCCAACAAGGTGACCGACCCCGGACAGCCTGCGGGCATCGGATCGCGCCTCGGGGACGGGATGCGCGCTTTCGCGATCGAGGTGGACGCCAAGAGCGGCGTTTCCGGCTTCCTTCGTCCCGGCGACCGGGTGGACGTCTACTGGACCGGAACGATCGGCAAGGACAACATGCGTACCGAAGGGAATTCCTCCGGCAGCGTGACCAAGCTCATCGAGTCCCGCATGCCGCTTGTGGCGGTGGACCAGAGCGCCGACATGGACCTCGAGGAAGCGCGCGTCGCGCGCACGGTGACGGTCGAGGCGACACCGCAGCAGGTGGCCGCGCTTGCGCAGGCACAGTCCACCGGGCGCCTGTCGCTGTCGCTCGTCGGCGCGCTCGACCAGAGCACCTCGGAAGTGATCGAGGTCGACCAGAACCGTCTGCTGGGCATTCAGGCCGCCGAGGCCCCCGAACCTCCGCAGATGGAAGAGGAGCGCTGCACCGTGCGCACGCGGCGCGGCTCGGAGGTGGTGGTGACCGCCATCCCCTGTACCAACTGAGCGGTCCATACATACCCGTGATGGGGCCGCCTTTTGGCGGCCCCTCATGTATCGGGCATGCAGAAACGGCACAGCCAGGATGAAAGACGGCGCGAATCTCATTGATTCCTTGCAAAATTCGCAATTCTCGCGCACAGTCGTGTCAAACGCGGGCGAAAGACCCGGAACAGAGGCGTGATCGGAGAGGCAGGTCACATGAGCATCAGGACCATTCTATACTCGGCCCTCGCGGTCGCGATTGTCGGTATGAACCCGGGCACCAATACCGCCCATGCCGAGACCGTACGTGTCGTGCGTGGCGATGCGGCCAGCCACATCAACGTCGCGATGAACCGCGCGATCGTCGTGGAAAGTGATGTGTCTTTCGCCGAGTTGAGCATCGCCAATCCCGCGATCGCCGATTTTTCGACGCTGTCGGACCGTACCATCTACGTGCTTGGCAAGGCCCCGGGACGCACCACCCTTACGCTCTTCGACGACACGGGACGGCTTATCACCAATATCGACGTGCATGTCAGCACAGACATCGCCGAGTTCAAGGAACGTCTGCGCCAGATCCTGCCGGGAGAGAAGATCGACGTGCGCACGGCCAATGACGGCATCGTGCTGTCGGGCACTGTGTCGAGCCCGACGCGCCTGCAACGCGCGCTCGATCTCGCCGAACGCTACGCGCCCGAGCGGGTGTCGAACCTCATGTCGGTTTCGGGCAAGCAGCAGGTGATGCTCAAGGTGCGCTTCGCCGAGATGCAGCGCACCGTATCGAAAGCGCTCTCGACCTCGCTTGCCGTGGATGGGCTATCGTCGCTCACCGGCGAAGGCGTGGGAATCGCCGGCGCGCGCCTTGGCACGAACCAGATCGGCGGCGGCGACAGCGTGGTGCCCGGCACGATATCCAACCAGACCGCCGCCGGCACCGCCTTCATCGGTTTCGACATCGGCTCGGTCGAGCTCGGCGTCCTGCTCGAGGCGCTCGAAACCAAGGGGGTCGTGCGCACCCTGGCAGAGCCCAACCTCACCGCCCTCTCGGGCCAGGAGGCGAGTTTCCTCGCAGGCGGCGAATTCCCGATCCCGGTCTCGCAGGAAGAGGGCACGATCACCGTCGATTACAAGAAATTCGGGGTTGAGCTGAAATTCATTCCGCGCGTACTCGATGATGGTGTGATCAACCTCGAAATGGCTGCCGCGGTGTCCTCGATCGACGACAGCCAGCAGATCAACACCGGCGTGATCACGTTGCCTGCCTTCCGGCGGCGCGACACCTCCACCACGGTCTCGATCCGCGACGGCGACAGCTTTGCCATCGCGGGGCTGCTTCAGGACGATTTCCGAGACAACAACTCGCAGGTGCCCTGGCTGGGGGACGTGCCGGTGCTGGGCGCACTGTTTCGCAGCGCAGACTACCTGCGCGCGCAGAGCGAACTGGTCATCATCGTCTCCGCTCATCTCGTCTCGCCAACAAGCGGCGAGGCGCTGGCTCTTCCCACCGACAGGGTGCGTCTTCCGTCCGATGGCGATCTATTTCTCAATGGACGCGTAGCGCGTGATGCCCCGAAATCCGGTGCCGCGGGAGAGGTCGCCCGGCAGGATTTCACCGGGTCTTACGGATACGTGATGGAATGACGGGAGGCAGGGCGATGAAACGGTATCTGGCGATCTCCGGCCTTGTTGTCATGGCGGCCTGCGCGCCGCCAGACGGCGAAGTCGTCCGGTCCTACTTCGGCGAAGCGGGTTCGCTCGTCGATAATGGCACCTTCGGCGAGGCGGCGATGAACAACCACCTCGTGATGACCGGCGAGCGTAACCACCTCGTCGATCTCGCGAAAAGGTTCGCCGGCGAAGTCGAGAGCACGGTGACCTTCGCTTTCGACTCGGACGTGCTCGAGCCGGGCGCGCGAGACACATTGCGCCAACAGGCCCACTGGATCCGCCAGTTCCCGGAGGTGCGCTTCCGCGTCTACGGTCATACCGACGCCGTCGGGCCGTCGGCCTACAACAAGGCGCTCGGGATGCGTAGGGCGCAGGCTGTGGTGGGCTACCTGGCCAGTCAGGGCATCGGCCGCGAACGGCTGGAGGCCGTGGCATCCTTCGGAGAAACCCAGCCACTCATCGTCACGCAGGGGCGCGAGAGACGCAACCGCCGCACCGTGACAGAGGTATCGGGCTTTGTCGGCTCGCATCCGATCATTATGGACGGCAAGTATGCCGAGGTGGTCTACCGCGAATATGTCGAGAGCGCGACTTGGGAATCCACCGTCACGCTCGACACCGAGACGGCCGGCGGCGGAGGCGAGGAGTAAGCGCCACCCGGTCCGACCGTGCCCGAAGACCCGCCGCTGGCGGGTCTTTTCGTCTCCGAGCTTCCTACAATTACGATTTTTTGGCCAAAATGTCGCCCACATTCCCGGCCATGTTTCCAGCATCGAGCAATGCCCCGCCCCGTCCGATGCGACAGGTCCGCACCGCCCATTCCCGCGGCGTGCGAACCGCCGCACCGGACGCCCCGGGGACCCGACCGACAAGAATGGCGAGTTTCAAGATGACCCAGTCCGACACAACCCCTATCCGCGCCTGCACGATCAGCAGGGATGTGCAGAATTTCGACCTGCTCATCGAGGACATGGAGGCCGCCCTCGGAGAGGCATGGGGCGACCTGGGATTTTCCGAGGCGCTGGCCTTTCTCGGCCAAATGGAGGCCGGAATGCTCGAGTTTGTCGCGCTGGCGATGGACGAGCATGACGAGGACGATCTGCCGCTCCTCAAAGAGATCATCAACCTAGCCGCGAGTGCCGGCATCAAGAGCATCCTGATCGCAGAGGATGTCAGCCCTGCCGCGCTCCACCAGCTCCTGCGAAATGGTGCCGACGAATTCGTGCCCTATCCCCTGCCCGAAGGCGAGTTGCAGGCCGCAATTGAAAGGCTGAGCGAACCCGCCCCCGTCGCCGCCGCGCCAATGGCTGAAGCCGAGCGTCTGCCCGAAGCCAGCAGCGAGGGCGGCGTGATCCTCGCTGTGCAGGGCCTCGCCGGAGGGACCGGAGCCACCACCCTCGCCGTCAACCTCGCCTGGGAACTGGCGAATGCCGACAAGGCCAAACCGCCGCAGGTCTGCCTGCTGGATTTCAGTCTTCAATTCGGCTCCACCGCCACCTTCCTCGACCTCCCCCGCCGCGACGTGGTGTTCGAGATGTGGTCGGACACCGAGCGCCTCGACGAGGATGTGTTCCGCCAGGCGCTCGTCACCTTCGAGGACAGGTTGCGGGTGCTGACCGCGCCCACCGACATCCTGCCGCTGGACATGATCAGCCCCGATGACGTGACCCGCGTGCTCGACCTCGCGCGCCGCCATTTCGATTATGTCATCGTGGACATGCCCACCACGCTGGTGCAATGGACCGAGACGGTCCTCAACCACTGTCAGATCTATTTCGCCACGCTTGAGCTCGACATGCGCTCGGCACAGAACACGCTGCGAATCAAGCGCGCGCTTCAGGCCGAGGACCTGCCGCTCGAGAAGCTGCGCTACTGCCTCAACCGCGCCCCGAAATTCACCGATATCGGGGCGCGCTCGCGCGTCAAGCGGCTGGCCGAGAGCCTCGAGATAGGGCTGGAGCTTCAGCTTCCCGATGGCGGACGCGCGGTGTCGCAAAGCGCCGATCACGGGCTGCCGCTTGCCTCGACCGCGGCCAAGAACCCGCTGCGCCGGGAGATCGCCAAGCTCGCCCACTCGCTGCACGAGCTTGGCCGCGACGAGGCCGAGGCCGCCTGAGGAAAGGACGCCAAAGATGTTTTCGCGCTACAAGAAGACAGGCGGCGGGGCCCCTGCCCCCAAGGCCTCCGCCCCCGCAGAGGGCGCGCCAGAGCCTGCCGCCAAGGTCACCAGCCTGCGCAAGCCGCCGCAGAAAGCGGCGGCGGCACCCAAGCCCGAGGACAAGGAACGCAAGCGCAAGGAGCGGCTGGGCGAGATCAAGATCGAGCTGCACCGCGCACTGCTCGACAACCTCAACCTTGCCGCGCTCGACACCGCCACCGAATCCGACCTGCGCGCCGAGATCCAGTCGATCTCCTCGGAAATCCTTCAGGACAAGGGGATCGTACTCAACCGTGAGGACCGCGCCCGCCTGACCCAGGAGCTTTATGACGAAGTCAAGGGACTCGGGCCGCTCGAGACGCTGCTCAAGGACGACACGATCAGCGATATCCTCGTGAACGGTCCGCACCAGATATTCATCGAGCGCGAGGGCAGGCTCGTGGTGAGCGACGTCACCTTCAAGGACGAAAAGCACCTCCTGCGCATCATCGACAAGATCGTGAGCGCCGTGGGCCGCCGTGTCGATGAGTCCAATCCTTACGTCGACGCCCGCCTTGCCGACGGTTCGCGCTTCAACGCGATGGTGCCGCCCATCGCGGTGGACGGAAGCCTCGTATCGATCCGCAAATTCAAAAAGGACAAGCTCGGCATCGACGATCTGGTGCGCTTCGGTGCCTTCTCCGAGGAAATGGCCGCCTATCTGCAGGCCGCCGTCGCCTGCCGGCTCAACATCGTCGTCTCGGGCGGCACCGGCTCGGGCAAGACCACCACGCTCAACGCCCTGTCGTCCTTCATCGACAATGCCGAGCGCATCCTCACGGTCGAGGACACCGCCGAATTGCAGCTTCAGCAGGCCCATGTCGGCCGGATGGAGACGCGCCCCCCCAATGTCGAGGGCAGGGGCGAGGTCACCGCGCGTGACTGTATCAAGAACGCGCTGCGGATGCGTCCCGACCGCATCATCGTCGGCGAGACCCGCGGCGAGGAAGTGATCGACATGCTTCAGGCCATGAACACCGGCCATGACGGCTCGATGACCACGATCCACGCCAACAACGCGCGCGACGCCTTCAGCCGCCTCGAGAACATGGTCGCGATGGCCGGGATCGAAATGCCGCTCAAGGCCGTGCGCAACCAGATTGCCAGCGCCGTCAACGTCATCGTACAGGCCAACCGCCTGCAGGACGGTTCGCGACGGATGACCTCGATCACAGAGGTGACAGGAATGGAAGGCGAAGTGATCTCTATGCAGGAGATTTTCCGCTTCCAGCGCGTCGGCATCTCGTCCGACAACAAGATCATGGGTCATTTCACCGGTACAGGCGTGCGCTCGCATTTCACCGAACGGTTCCGGCTTTGGGGCTACGACCTGCCCTCCTCGATCTACGAACCCATCGCGGCGGAGTGAGCCCATGAATATTGGCGCAGAACCGATCATCTACGGCCTCATCTTCATCGGCGTGCTGGTCCTGGTGGAGGGACTCTACCTCACCGTCTTCGGCCGCTCAATCAGCCTCAACAAGCGGGTGAACCGCCGGCTCGAGATGCTCGAGAAGCACGGCAACCGCGAGCAGGTGATGGAAACCCTGCGCAAGGAGATGGAACAGCATCTCAAGGCGCGGCGCGTACCGCTCTACGCGATCCTGTCGGTCAAGGCACAGAAGGCGGCCATCGCCTTCACGCCCAAGCAGATCGTTATGATCATGGCCGCCACGGGCGTTCTCGCCTTTCTTGGGCTGACCATCGGGACGGGCACCCCGTTGCCGGTGCGCGTTCTGGTCTCGGCGGCTATGGGCGTGGGTGGCGTCTACATGTGGATTTCCATGAAAGCGTCCAAGCGGATGGGCCTTCTCGAGGAACAGCTTCCCGACGCGATCGAGTTGATGGTGCGAAGCCTGCGCGTCGGCCATCCGTTCTCCTCTGCCATCGGCATCGTCGCCACCGAGGTGTCCGACCCCTTGGCCACAGAGTTCGGCATGATTGCAGACGAGGCCACCTATGGCCGCGATATCGGCGAGGCACTCAAGGACATGGCCGAACGGCTTGACATGCAGGACCTGCGCTTTCTCGCGGTGGCGGTGACCATCCAGCAGCAGGCCGGCGGCAACCTTGCCGAGATCCTGGCGGGGCTTGCAAAGGTGATCCGCGCACGCTTTCGCCTTTTCCGCCGCGTCAAGGCGATTACCGCCGAAGCGCAATGGTCCGGCAAGTTCCTTTCGGGTTTTCCCCTGTTCGCAATTCTCGGCATCCAGATGATCAAGCCCGACTACTACGACGAGGCGATGGAACACCCCTGGTTCATCCCGGCGGTGCTGATCGTAGGCGTTTTCCTCGTGCTCAACATCATCGTCATGCGCGCCCTTGTGAACATCAAGGTCTGAAAGGTATTTCATGCTCATGCCCCCCGCCATTGTCTCGCTGCTGACCGACAGCCTCGGCCCGTTCGGTCCCGTGATCGCGATAGGCGGCTTCGGCATCCTGTTGATGCTGGGCACCGTCGGGTTCATGATCCAGCAAAAACCCGACCCGCTCGACAAGCTCAAGCAGTATCAGCCCGGCCACGCCACAGCAGGACCGCAAAGGGACACGCTGCGCACCAAGGGCGCGAACAAGAAACTCGACAAATACGCGACCTTCCTGGAGCCGCAGGACAAGAAGGAACTCACCGAGATCCGCCTCAAGCTCATGCAGGCGGGGTATCGGCACCGCGACGCGGTGCGCTATTTCCACGCCGCGCAACTTGGGCTGGCATTGGGGCTCCTCGCGCTGGGCGTCCTGTATTTCCTTCTGTTCAAGGCCGGGGGAGAGACCGACATCAAAACCTCGGTCGGCTATATCCTCGGTCCCGGCCTCGTGGGCTACATGATGCCGAAATACTGGGTCACCAAGCGCCAGCAGCAGCGCCAGGAGGAAATCCAGGACGGCTTTCCCGACAGTCTCGACATGATGCTCGTCTGCGTCGAGGCGGGACAGTCGATGGACCAGGCGATCATCCGCGTGGCCAAGGAAATCCGCTCCTCCTTTCCCGCCCTGTCCGAGGAGTACGAGATCGTTGCGCTGCAGATGAAGGCCGGGCGTGACAAGCCCTCGGTGCTCAGCGAGATGGCCGAGCGTTGCGGCGTGCAGGACATATCCAGCTTTGTCACCACGCTCATCCAGTCGCAGACCTTCGGCACCCCGGTGGGCGACGCGCTGCGCGTCTACGCCGGCGAAATGCGTGACAAGCGCGTCATGCGCGCCGAGGAAAAGGCCAACAAGCTGCCCACCCAGATGACACTGGTCACGATGACGCTTACAGTGCCCCCACTGCTGATTATCCTCGTCGGACCGTCGATTCTGGATATCATGAAGCTGTTCACGTTGGGCAAGTGAGGAAAGGCGCAAGATGGCGGGACGGATGGCGGCGGCTCTGATGCTCGCGCTTACGCTCGCTTCCTGCGCCCCGGCCCTGCCGCAAGGCCCCTTTGCCCCCGGTGCTGCGCCGGGCAAACCGGCGGCGGTCGATCCGCTTCTGGTCGGGCACCGGCTGATGGACGCGGGCGAATATGACCTTGCACACCGTGCCTATTCCCGTGCCGGTGCCGACAGGGGGCTCAACGCCGATGTGCTCGCGGGGCTGGGCAGCGCCAATCTTGCGATGGGCCGACTCGGCACTGCCGAGCGGCTGTTGCGCCGCGCGATCGAGAACGACGAGGCCACCCCGGAAATGTGGAACAATCTCGGTGTGGTGCTGGTGGAAAAGGGCGATTTTCTGGAGGCCGAGCAGATGCTGCGCCGCGCCTATGCGCTCGACAACGGCACCAGCGACGCGATTCGCGACAATCTGCGTTTGGCACTCGCAAAATCGCGGAATTCCGGCTATGATGAGGCTGTCGAACAAGAATACAAAGTGGTGCGGCGTGGCGGAGGAAAATTCCTCCTGCGCAAGATACCATGACGAGGCCGAGGCAGTAAAAGGACGCAACAATGCGCCATTCCATCCGGATTATCCTCTGCGCGGCGGGGGCCATCGCGCTGTCCGCCTGTGAGCCGACACCGGGCGAAGAGGTCGACCGCGCGCTGCGCGACATCAACGTGATCGACGAGAGCAACCTCAACGAGGTGATGCTGCAATCTTCCGACCCATCCGAGGCCGTCGCCTATTTCCAGCGCGCCACGGCCAATGACCCTGACCGCATCGACCTGATGCGTGGCCTTGGCAAATCACTCGTGCGCGCCGGTCGCGCAACCGAAGCGGTCGCCGCCTGGACCGAGGTCACCGGGCATTCCGATGCCACCGACGCCGACAGGATAGCTCTGGCAGACGCGCTCATCCGCAACAACGAATGGGACCGCGCGGGCGAGTTGCTGGACACGGTTCCGCCCACCTTCGAAACCTATGACCGCTACCGGCTCGAGGCGATGATCGCCGACAGCGAGGAGGACTGGGACAAGGCCGACAGCTTCTACGAGACGGCGGTCGGCCTCACCACGAAACCGGCACCGGTGATGAACAACTGGGGATACTCCAAGCTCACGCGTGGCGACTCGAGGGGTGCCGAGCGGCTGTTTTCCGATGCCGTGCGGCAGGATCCGGGCCTCTTTACCGCCAAGAACAATCTCGTCCTGGCACGTGGCAAACAGGGCAACTATGCCATGCCCGTTCTACCGGCCACACAGCAAGAACGCGCGCAGCTCCTCTACACGCTGGGCCTCGCGGCGGTGAAACAGGGGGATGTCGCCATCGGGCGCGGCCTGCTGCAGGAGGCGGTCGAGACGCACCCGCAGCATTTCGACGAGGCCGTGCGCAGCCTCCGCGCGCTCGAAAGCGACCGGGGCTGAGGCCGCGCAATGGATTTCGAGACACCGGCCACGGCGGCGCTCTGGTTTCTGGTCTTCGCGACGCCGATCTGCCTGTGGGTGGCGTGGAGCGACCTGCGCTCGATGAAGATACCCAACAAGGCGGTGGTGGCGCTGGCCTGCGCGTATCTCGCAGTGGGAATCGCGGTGCTGCCGCTGCCCGACTACCTCTGGCGACTGAGCCATCTCGCTATCCTGCTGGTTGCGGGGATCGGGGCAAATGCCGCCGGTCTGATGGGCGCGGGCGATGCCAAGTTCATCGCTGCCGCCGGGCCTTTCGTGGCACCGGGCGATGCCTCCGCGGCGATGCTGCTCTTCGCCGGGGTGCTGCTCGCGGCCTTCGTCACGCATCGCCTCGCGCGGATGAGCCCGCTGCGCCGCCTCGCCCCCGGCTGGGCAAGCTGGCACTCCGGCCACCGCTTCCCCATGGGGCTCGCGCTCGGACCAGCGCTGGCGCTCTATCTCGCTCTCGCCGCGGTCCACGGGGCCTGAGCACGCCGCAGGACCGCCCGGTGCCGGCCACAATTTTCGCAAACTTACCCGGCATGATGCACCC